>NICF_comb_assmDRAFT_10000491_pt1 | contig 33517 bp, 28 predicted proteins | sample NewIslPassag4_SG_FD_11279 | JGI IMG/M metagenome (IMG submission 11279)
AACGCCGTGCACTACGTGATGAACAACAGCCGCATCCACGCGGAGCGGCGGGGCGAGGTGTGGACCTTGAAAGTCGACCCCTGTGCCGGCGGTCCTTGCCCCTACACCTTCTGCGAGGAGGGCTACCGGGTGGCGGTCGAGCCGCGGTCGTACGTGCTCTGGCTCCTGTGGGATTCGTTGCGCAGTCGCGCTGCACCTCCCGCCATCTCCTTCGGCGATACCAGGCCGACCTACCGCATCTACCGGCCAAACGCGATTCGTGCAAGAGAACCAGTCACACCTTGGGAGGTCGAACTGCGCCGTGCCGCGTAATCGATGGAGCGCGGATCCGGGCGGCTGAGAAACTGCAGGGATCCTTGATGAGCCAGAGCAAAGTCGTCGCACCGGCGATGCGGTCAATGGGCACGTCACGGTCGCGCGACTCGCTCTGAGGCAGCCGCCCTTCCCCATCACTGCAAACCGGCTCGAAATCAGCGCCCCACCGACCGTCGTACCGCCTAGGAGAGCCTGTTGCTCTTACCAGCCTACGGCGCACGCGGTGGTTCGCCGACCATCGGACTAAGGTGGGTTGCGCGCCCGGATTGGATTCGGCGCACATCGGGATGGTGTGGGTTCCCACGTTGGGCGGGACTTTGACTGGGCGCACATCCGGACGGGGTTGAACGAGGGGGGTTGTCGTGGGCCACGGATCTGATTCGGCGGACATCCCGGGAGGGTGTCCTGGGTGCCTCGAGAGGGTCCCTGGGTGTCCCGGGAGGGCGCCGGGGGAACGCCTCGAGGGAGGGGGCGCGGGATGGGTGTGCCCCGGCGCTCCGGTTTGATTGGGCGGACATCGGGACGTGGAGGAGGGACGTGGAGGGGCGTGGGGTGGGGGCGCCGGGGCCCGGGATGCTGAGGGAGTCTGCGGTATTAGGCCTTGACGATGCGGGCGCAGGGGGCCGCCACGTTCTTCATGGCATTCCGGGTATCGATGACGAGACGAGCCTCGCGCCCCACGAGTTCGTAGTCGACGGGGGTGTGATCGGTGAGGATCAACACCGCATCGGCACGGCGCAGTCGCTCGGCCTCGAGGGGGACGCCGGTCCACTCTCGGGCGTGACCGTTGTGATCGCACCGGGCGGTCGGAACATAAGGATCGTGGTATTCGATGATGGCGCCCTTGTCCTCCAAGAGCTCCATGACACGGAGGGCAGGAGACATGCGCAGATCGTCGATATCCTTCTTGTAGGCCACTCCGAGAACGAAGAGGCGGGCGCCCTTGACGCTCTTGCCGTCCTCGTTGAGCGCGTCGACGGTCCGATGCACCACGTAATGGGGCATGTTGGTGTTGATCTCCCCGGCCAGCTCGATGAATCGGGTGGTGAAGTCGTGCTGGCGAGCCTTCCAGGTCAAATAGAAGGGGTCGACGGGAATACAGTGTCCTCCGAGGCCGGGACCGGGATAGAAGGGATGAAAACCAAAGGGCTTGGTGGACGCGGCCTCGATCACCTCCCAGATGTCGGTATTCATCCGATCGCAGAGGATCTTCATCTCGTTGACGAGCGCAATGTTGACACACCGGTAGATGTTTTCGAGGAGCTTGGCCATCTCGGCCACGCGCGGACTCGAGACGGGGATGACGTTCTCGATCACACTGCGATACAGTGCAACGGCAACGTCACGGCACGCTTCCGTGTATCCACCGACGAGCTTGGGAATGTTCCGCGTGCGGTAGACGGGGTTGTTCGGGTCTTCGCGCTCCGGGGAATACGCGAGATGGAAGTCCTCGCCGGCACGGAGGCCGCTCGTCTCCAGAATGGGCTTGACCACCTCCTCGGTGGTTCCGGGATACGTGGTCGACTCGAGGACGACGAGCTGTCCGGGGCGCAAGGACGCGGCGATGGCCTCGGCGGAGGCGCGCACGTAGCTGAGGTCCGGCTCACGCGATTCGTTGAGCGGGGTCGGAACGCAGACCAGGATGGCGTCACAACTCGCCAGCTCCGAGAGGTCGGCGGAAAACCGCATGCGCTGCTGTGAAACCAGGCGCGCGATGGGCTCCGAGGGAATGTGACGGATATAGCTCCTCCCCTTGCGCAAACTCTCGATCTTGGAGAGATCCACGTCGAGCCCCAGCGCCGGGAATCCGGCCTCTCCGAAGGCGATCCCGAGAGGCAGTCCCACATAGCCGAGGCCGAGCACGCCAACTCTCGCCTCTCTCGCCGCGATCCGCCTGACGAGACTCTCCTTCTCCACCTTGCCTTCGCGAAGCATCTCCTCCCCCGCTCTCTGATTCATCGAAACACCGGTGAAACGACCGTCCGGATCGTCGCGGGCAAAAGCGCGTGCTCGCGAAACACGACGATCGTCGCCGGTGCAAGCAATCCGTATCCCTCCGCGTAGATGCCCTCTTCCAGGACGGGAGCGATCGGCGAGGCGAGGATGGCAATCGCCCTTCGCTCGCGCAAAACCTCGACCACCCACCCGATGGTTCGTCCCAGGCTGTGGTGCTCGGACGAAGACGCCTTTCGGATGCGTACGGCGGACATCGGGAAAGGAAGGAGGTAGCGGACCTCCAGGCGATGCGTTCCGGGGCCGAGAAAATCGTCGGTGATGAGGACGATCCCATCTCGCCTCCGCAGAACGACCTCCCTTCGGTGGAGCACCGGAGACGGAAGGCGGGAATAGCCGGCATGTTCCCCCACGAACCTGGATGTATCTCTTTTCGCCTCCCAAACGAGACATCGGGCGTGGGCCCGCTCGGGAAGCGCAAAGAGTCGTCCCGGCAGGAAAGGCTGTTGCTCCTCGCCGTCCACCATGGCCGTCGAGTGATGAGCGGTTCCCCGCAGGCGATCCCGAAGGACGGGGTCGGAGGTGTAGCGACCGCTTCCAGGATCGGCAACGACGCGGTGACCGTCGATGCAAATCTCCACGGAGAGCTTGTCATTGTGGCCGTGGGTTCCGGTTCCGCCGGTGCCGTTGGGTCCGCAGGCGATGCAGACGCTGGTGCGGGCGGAGCGCATTACGTAGATGCCGGCCGCATGCAAGGCGTCGTCGCCGCGCCGGAGCGCGCCGCTCCTCCCCACCTCGTGGGGGCCGAAAAGCCAGAACGTCTCGGGGCTTGGCTCGGCCGGGGGGCCGTCCAACAGCATCTTCCCCACCCCTCGCAGATGCCGGTGATCGCGGGCGTGCCGCTCGACGAATGGCAGGGCCCGACCAGAATCGGCATCGCCGATCTGCGGGGCCTCCCCTCTCCCGTCGGCAAGCCGCTCGGAAGCGAGGAAGGCCGCTCGCAACCGCGCTTCCACCTCGGCCGGAACGGCCAGGCCGAGGGCGCGACACGAGAGGACGCCGAGGGTGAAGAGCTCGAGCGCGAGGCGGTGGTATCCGACCGAGGCCTCGAATCCGAAGCCGTCATCCAAGATCTGTTGGGAGACGAGGCGGAAGAACTGGGGAACCTGTCGAAGGGCGCGCGCGCGCAGACGGCCGAGACCGGGGACGAGCGCCCCCATCACCATCAGGCCCACCACGTTGGAGAGCAGGTGGTTGTTGGGAACGGCCAGCGTGTCCTCCAGTCGCCGGACGACGAATGCAGAGTGCTCCTCCAGCCCGCGCAGGACGAGGAGCAAGGCGCGCGAGCGCCGCTCTAGGACCGCGGTGGCGGCGATGGCGCGCAGCGCGAACGCCATGTTGGCCCCGCGGAGCGCCACCTCCATGGGAACTGCCCACTGGATGCCGCGCGGCGCCTGGACGAGGTCGAGCATCCAGTCGAGGGCGGCGTCGGCCCATTCGTCCCGATCGCCGAGGAGCGCGGCGAGCGAGAGACGTACGACGTGCTCGAGGCGACCGACCGCCCAGGCATCCTTCGGATCGACTCCGGGCGGCGACCGGCCGTTCACGAAGCGCGTGCCGGTCCGCGGACATCGCTCCCAGGCGATCGCCTTCCACGAGGGGCTGGCTTCCTGGACGGTCCGATGCTCACGAGGCACCGAGACGCGCCTGCCGAAGACATCGAGCTCCCCGCGCCAGAGCCTTTCTGCTTCGCGCATGGTGCGCTCGGCATCGACGCGCAGCACGGTAAAGATGCCGCGAGCAGCGGCGCGAAGGCGCTCGACGTCATGAAAAGCCCACTCGCCCGGTACCGGCCGTGCGAAGGCGGAGGGAAGCGCATCGACCGAACGAGCGCCGAAGCTGTCGAGGATCTCGCGCTCGGTCGGGGGTTGCCCGGCCGGGAGCAGGTCTCCGAGGGCGCGGCCGATCCGTCGGGCGGTGATCTCGAGCAAGCGCCCCGGCGGCACGGTCTCCAGCAAGTACAGGGGGTAGACGAGGCGTCGCACGGTTCACTGCATCGAGCGCGCCGCGGCCTGGCCGAGCATGCGACGGCGGTAGGTGTGGAGGATGGCGCGGCGGATCTCCTCCACCTTCGCCTCCCAGGACTCGCCGAGCATCGCGTCGGAGCGCGCCTTCGAGGGGCCCGGATCCCGCAGCGCGGCGCGCACCTGCTCGACGAAATCGGCGGGGCTGCGACCGATGCGGCAAAGCCCCAGAGCCTCGACCTCCGGAACCGGAGTGGAAACGACGGGAAGGCCGGCAGCGAGGTACTCGCGTACCTTGAGCGGGTTGGAACTTCGGGCGAGCTCGTTGTCGACGAAGGGCATGAGCGCCACGTCGAAGCCCTTGCAGAACGAGGGCAGCTCTTCGTAGGGCCTGCTGCCGAGCAGGTAGACGTTGGGGGCGCCGGCGAGGGGCGCGAGTGAGGTCTGGACCTTGCCGATCAACACCACCGAGGCGGTGGGGAAGGCGTCGGCCACGCGTCGGACCAGGGCGAGGTCCACCCAGTCGGCGATGAGGCCGAAGAAGCCGATCACTGGTTTGGGCAGGTCGGCGATGTCGGGATGGACGGGAGTTTCGGGCGAGAGCGCCTTCGAGAAGTGCGCGTGGTCCACGCCGTGCCGCACGACGTGGATGTTCGAGTTGTACTTTTCCTTGGCGACCTTCAGCCGCTCCGCGGAGACGATGACCACGTCGGCCCTACGCGCCAGGTTCGCCTCCATCTCGCCGATCTCCTCGGGCGTGCCCGAGAAGGCGGTGAACTCGTCCACGCAGTGGTATACGAGGAGCTCCTCACCGAGGGCGCCGCTGACCGGCGCCGAGGAAGGCAGGAAGCTCCACGAGATCGGCTCCCGAAAGCCCAGCTTGCGCATCGCCATCAGCACCTGCTGCCGAAAGACGATGCGGTTGACGGTCCGAGCCATGGTGCCGAACGCGGGCAGCGCGATCGGCCCCAGAACGTGGAGATTGGGCCACTCCTCGCGCAGCCCGCGCGCGATGTCGGCGATCTTCTTGCCGATGCGCTCGAGGTCTCGGGCACTCAGGTCGGGGCGTCGATTGCCCAGAGAGTTGACCCAGAGCACGCGGTTGTCGCGCGCCAGAATCTTCATGATGTGGGTCTTGGACAGTGGGTCGCCGTCCCAGTCGTTGGAAAAGCAGACGATGTCGCGGCCCCTGAGAATCCGCTCGGGATCGAAATGCCATGGCTTGATCACGACGTATCCCCCTCGACGCGCAGGCCGACCGCTTCCCACGCGGAGAGCAGGCGCGCGGAAACGTCGACCACGCCCGCGCCCGGCGGCGGTGGGGGAAGGGAGAGGCAAAGATCGACGGCACGCACCAGATCGGCACTGTCGCCCGCTCGAAAGAGAGTGACCCCGTCGGGCCGCCGCCCCCGATCGCTCGCGACCACGCGCACGCCCTGCGACAACGCCTCTCTCACCGAGACGGAATCGCCGTCGGCGAGGGTCGGCCGCAAGAAAATGTCCGCCGCGCCGATGATCGCGCGCGCCACGGCGTGATCCACCTCGCCCAGAACGCAGCACCGACCCTCGAGCGAACGCAGCCTCTCGGGGGAAACCAGGCGATCCACGCCGGGGCCGAAGAGAACGAGCCCCATCTCGGGATGACGGGACGCCAGCGCATCGAGTGCGCCGAGGAGAACCTCGAGGCCGTACTGCCGTCCCGGAGCCATGGCGGCCGCCATCAGGGGCCGGCAACGTTCGCGCAGCCGGCGAACATTTGCGGGAGGGGCCGCGGTCCCGGTGCCGTCGGGAACGAATGGCTCCAGGACCTCCAGGCGGTGATGGGAGACGCCCGAGGACTCGAGGACACCGGCGATGGAGTCGTTGGCGCAGAAGATGCGCTCGAAGCCGAGGCAGGCCGCGCGCGCGAGCTCCCGGTGGGCGCGTTCCTGCAGAAACGCCGGGGCCAATCCGGAGTGCACGGTCAGCAGTGCACCGGGGCCGTGCAGGCGAAAAGGTCTTCCGAACGAGAGAGCCAGCAGCCATGCCCGCGCGTTGTTGCCGGGAATGTGGACGTGGAGCGGCAGGCCTCGGACGGCACGAACCGCGGCGGCGATCCCGGCGACGCCGCCGCCGCGAAAGACTCCATCCTCTCCCGATCGGCTCCGACTCTCCTCGCCCGTATCGTAGACGCGGACGGCGATCCCCTTCTCTTCTGCCAGGCGACGAAGCGCGCGCACGTGGACCGCGATCCCGCCCCAGGGCGGCGGGTACGGCCCCACCAGGGCGATGGCCTTCATCCCTGCCCCCCGCCGGCGCGGTCGGGAAAGGTGAGCGTGACGCCGAAGTGCTTCTTCATCTCCTCGCGAAAGGCGCGGCGCGCCTCGGGCGAGGCGCGGAGCGGTCGCGCGGGAATTCCGCCGACCACCTGGCCCGGCTCGACGTCGTGTAGGACGACGGCGTTGGCGCCGATGATGGCGCCGTCGCCCACCACGATCGGCCCCAGGATCTTCGCGCCCGGCGAGATGAGGACCTCGTCGCCGATCCACGGTGCCCCCTGGAGTCCCGAGCGGCCGCCGATGGTCACGTGCTGGCCGATGAGGCAGCGCGCACCGATCCGGGACTCGGGATGAATGACGACGCCCAGGCCCCCGTAACCGAAGCGGGTTCCCTCGCCGATCTCCACCTCGACCGGGAGGATCGTCGAGTAGAGGAGCCGGATCACCTTCCGGATCGCCGTCGGCGCGAGCGGGACCCTCCAGCGGTGGAGCGTCCGCGCGATGCGATGGAGATCGACGGCATCCATTCGCTCCCCCCTCCCCCGGGAAATTAAGCGCGCGCCGTGAAGATGCGGCGCCACGCAGCGGGGCCCATCCCGCCCGCGCTCAGCGCCCCCAGATAGGCGAGCCCGAATGCTCCCCCATGGAGGACGACGGAGGGAAGCGGCGCGAGCGGCCAGAAGAGCCGCACTGTCCCGGCCAGTGCGGCGGCGGCGACCGAGGCCAGCCCCGCGCGAGCGAAGGCCCCGAGGGGGAGAACCTCTCCGAGCGCGCGCGCGGCGAGAGACCGCGCGGCGCAGAAGAGCAAAAACCCCTTGTGAATGGCTTCGGTACAGACGAAGCCCACCATGGCGCCGATCGGCCCGAGCGCGAAGAGGAAACCAAAGACGAGGGGAACGGAGATCGCGATCTTTCCCAGGTACGAGACGAGCAGAAGCCGCGTCTTCGCCCGCGCTCGGAGCACACCCTCCACCGGGAGGATGGCGAGGAGAACCGAGATCACGGCCACCCGAAGGATCGGTGCGGCCTCCACGTAGCTCGGACCGTAGAGCAATCCGAGGAAAGAAGGCGCGATCACCAGGATGCCAAGCCCCAGCGGCACGAAGGCGTAGGCGAGCCGTGCCACGGCGTCGCGAAAGACCCGGATCGCCTCGGAGCCCGGCCGTCCTTCCCTCTCGATCGCGCCCAGCCGATACATCAAGAGCTCGGTGGTCGGCGTGTACAAGAGATCGACGACCGGAAGGTTGAAGCAGCCCACCGAGTAAAGGGCGAATGCGGCCGGACTGGAGGTGAGGCTCACCGCGTACTGGTGGAGCTGCTGCTGGGGCATGGCCAGCAACATCGCGCCGCCGTAGGGAAGCGCGTAGCGCAGCTGACGTGCCAGAAGCGGCGGGCGGAAGAAGGAACCCTCCGTCCCGCGCAGCAGTACCGTCCAGGAGGCGACCAGTCGGCAGGCCGCAAAGGCCACCCCGCCCCAGAGCGATCCCCACAGCCCCAGGCCGGAGAGCACGGGAAGCACGAAGGCCGCGGCGCGCAACGTATCGCTCACCACGTAGGCGATCGCCGCCGCCCCCGGCCGCCCTTGGGAGGTCAGGCCCGGCTCGAGGGCGGCCCCTCCGAGAAAGCCCCATACGTAGAGCGCCAGCGGCACCGCGGCCGAGGCAAGCGCCGCCCCGCCCAGCCGCTCGAGTACAGGCGTGGCGGCGATCACGGCCAGGGCACCGACACCGCCGAAGAGGAGGAGGAAGGCCAGGGTGTGAAAGACATGAGCTCTCCGCTCGGAGGGAGCGCAGCGCGGCAAGAAGTAGTAGAGGCTCTGCGGAACGCCCAGGCCGAGGACGAGGTAGAGCGTGGAGGAGACCAGGAAGAACTGCTTGAAGGTTCCGTAGTCGGAGACCGAGAGAAGCCGCGCCAGAACGACCGGGATGAGCACCGTCACGCCCGCGCTGAAGGCGCGCGCGGCGACGAGGGGGCGCACGCTGGGCGCCCGCGCCGGCATCCGCTCCGCCGACATGAAAGGCACCTAGGCGCGCGAAAGCGCGGTCTGCGTCTCCCCTGCAGGGCTGTCCTGCGGTGGCCGCGCGTCTCCGAGCCCGTCGGGCCGCTCCCCCGAAACCCACGGCGAAAGACCGAGCGACCGCAAGGTGCCGTCGAAGTTGCAGGCATGGACCGCGAGCGAGAACCCCCAAAGCCCGCGGGAGGCATATTCCCACACGCAGCGGCGACGCAGTCGGTAAGGGCTGATGCCGACGTGGTTGGGAAGGTCCTCCGTGGTCGTGGCGCTGCGGTAGCCGGCCTTCTCCACGGCGCGGACGACCGAGGGCGAGTACCAGCCGTTGGGATAGGCGAAGTGCGCCACCTCCCGGCCGAGCTGCGCCTCGATCTCTCGCTTCGACTCGACGAGCTGCCGCTCCACCTCGGCCGGTGACTCGTTGGGCAGGCAGGCGTGGTCGACGGTATGCGCGCCCACGGAGAAGAGCTCGCGATCGAGGCCCCGCAAATCCTCCCATCCGAGCAGGCGGGAGTCGGCCAACGCCGCCTCCGGCCGCTCGCCGAGTCTTCTCTCCAGCCATTTTGCGACCTGGAGAGCCACGCGCCGCGGCTGGGTCTTCAGGATCCATTCGAGTCCGACGATGGGATCGCGCAACGCCAGCGTCCGCCGCAGCGCGAGCTCCACCCTCGGCTCGACCTCCCCTTCCCGCGCCTCGATCCGCCGCCGCAGGGCGAGCCGGAGCAGATGGTAGAGGCGGTCGTGGAGCAGGGGCAGTCCGCTGTCGGCAACGCCGGAGGTCACGTAGACCAAAGCCGGCAGGCCCAGGCGCCGAAGGACGGGCGCGGCGTGCTCGGCGAAATCCAGGTAACCGTCGTCGAAGGTGAGCACGCAGAGGTCTCGCTCTCCTCGCCGTCCCCCGGCCAGCGCCTCCAGCGCCTCGTCGAGCGACACGACCTCGTAGTTTTCGCGCAACCACGCGAGCTGCCGCTCGAAGGTTTCGGTACTGGTGAGCAGGCCGGGTATCACCCGCCGAACCATGCGGTCGAAGTCCGGCACCACCCGATGCCAGGCGAAGATCTGCACGCGGCGACCTCCCGCGCGCCTCCGATCGCGCTCCGCGATCCACCGCCGCGCTCCGCTTCGGTCCAGAGCGACGGCGGCAGCCTGCTTGACCGCCCGGCGCGCCGCCCGGATCAGCTCGCGCCTGGCCTCGTCCCAAGTTTCCATACCTCTCCCCCCGCGCGCGCCCGCCGCGCTCTCAGCTCACGTCTCACCTGGTCGATCGCGCTCTTCGGCAGCAGGGAGCGAGCCCAGCTGCGCGCCTGGCGCTGGGCCGCCTCGGCCCCGAGGAGCAAGAGCGCCCCCGCACTCTTGGCATAGGCCTGAAGGCGAAGGGTCTGCCGGCAGCGCGTAGCCCACTCCAGCTTGTAGCCTTCGACGCCGTGCAGAAAATCGTAAACGCGGATGCCTCGGCCGAGGGCGCCTTCCATGGAAAGGCCGAGGAGGACGAGACCCACGCTCTGCCCTCTCCATTCGGGGTCGTAGCCGCTCTGGTAGAAGTAGTAGGTGGTCCCGTGCTCGATGCCGTAAATGGAGCTGCGGCAGCCTCCCTCGACCCAGAGCTCCTCGAACCGAAGCCAGCCCGCCCGCGCCAGCTTCGGCACCACTTCGCGGTGGAAGGCCACGTGTGCCGGCGTGCCGATGCCGTCGGACCCGCCCTCACGCTCCCACCGCCGTGCGTGCAGCTCGAGAAAACGCTCCAACGCCGCCGGGCTCTCGGCGACGTCCCGAACGAGCCGGTACTCTCCTCCCCTCGCCTCGATCTGCCGGCGCCGCCGGCGGAAATTCTCCGCGCGCCGGGAGCGCGCCAGCACCTTTTCCCACGAGTCCGAGAGATCGACCTGAGGGCAGACGTGGCGGGGCTCGAGACGCATCGCATACGCCTCGTCGCTCATCGTCCGCCGATGCAGCGCGGGAAGGAGAGGCGACTCCGCGGGGAGCTCGAAGAGGTCCAATACGTCGAAGCCGCGCGCATGGCAGAGGTGCGCGACCAGCGCTTCCGCCACCGCCCCACGTTCCTCGGGCGCGGCGAGCACGTCGAGGTAGTCCGCTCCTGCCGTGCGCTCGCCGAGGAATCCCAGCCGCAGGGAAAGCGGCGTCCGTTCCTCCAGAAGCGGCAAGAGGCCGACGAGCCGCCTTCCCCGCCACGCGGCGAGAATTCGCGGGCGTCGCCCCCCGCCGAAGTATCGGTGCCACGTCTCCAGCCAGATCGGGGAGAGGAAGGGCGAGGCTCCCGCCTCTGCGTGGAGCGCCTCCCAGGGCTTGCGGAGCTCTTCGAAGGCCAGCTCCCCGAGATATTCCTCGATGCGGATCACCCGACCTCCTCCATCGCCTCCACCACCGCGTCCGCGATCCGGTCGATGGTGGGCGGATCGAGGTCCTGGTGGCAGGGGATCTCGACGATCGTGCGCCGAAGGTGATCGCTGTCCGGGAAGGTGCCCCACGGGACCTGCCGATGGGGTCGCCCCCAGAAGTCGATGGCCTCGATCCCCCGCGCCCGCAGCGCCTCCAGGACACGCGCCTTCTGCCGGGTCTGCAGCGGATAGAAGAGCGGGCAGACGCCCGGCGGCAGCTCGCCGAAGACGGGAGGCGCCACCGAGCGCAGCCGGCCGAGGAGGTGAAAATAGCTGCGGCGCCGGCGCTCCACGATCCGCGCGTAATCCTGCGCGTCGAGGATCGACCGACACGTGGGGCTCATGCCCAACCGCACCTGCGATCGGTCGAAGGAAGGGGTTCCCGTGGGGACGTGGCCTGCCGCTCGCCAGCGCACGGCGGCGCCGAGCGCGCGCACGCCCCGCCGGATCGCACGCCCGAGATGGCCGGTGCGCAGCTCGAGCCGCTGCAGCATGGAGGCGAGCATCGGGCCCACCGTCGAGGCGAGGTTTGGCCGTTCGCCCTCCGGCAATCGGATGGCCGGCGGATGGCGGAGCACGAGCACGCCGCCGTTGGGCGTGGGCAGCGTCTTGTAGAGGCAGAAGACGGCAGCGTGTCCGAAACTTCCGAGCGGCCGCTCCCCCAGACACGACAAGAGCGCGAGCGCGCAGTCCTCGATCAGCCTGACCCCGCGCTCCTCGCAAATCGCGGCGAGCTCCTCCACGGGCCCCGGAAAGCCGACGTAGTGGATGAGGTAGACCGCCGCCGTCTCCTTGCCGATCCGCTGGACGACCTCGCGCGGGTCGACCTGCATGCGCCGATCGACGGGGTAGAAGCGAACGCGAGCCCCGGCCTCCAGCAGAGCGTCGAGCTCGACGCCGTGGAAATAGGAGGGGAAAAGGACCTCCTTGCCCGCCAGGCCCCAGAGGCGCGCCAGGGCATAGATGCCGTTGCGAGCGAAGTAGACGAAATGCGCCGAAGGATCGGAGAGCGGAAAGGGGGGTCGCGCCCGCGGTCGGCGCGGGACGAGCATCGCCGGTGAAAGCGTCGGCAGCGCGCTGGCGACGAGGCGCCGCCCGATCGGGCTCTCACGACCCTCCTGGATCGGTTCGACCAGCGCTTCCACGCCCCCCTCCTCGCCCTCGAAGAAGCCCGGCCAGCCACGGCCCGAGCCTACGACGTGCAAGATAGAGCGCCTGGCCGCGCGCGGTCGACTGGTGGACGAAAAGCCACCGGTGCGGGAGCACCCGATCGGTCCAGTCCATCTTCCAGTCCATCTGCGGACCGAGGAAATCGAAGACGGAAATCCCCCGCTCGATACAGTCGGACAGCACGTCCTCCACGAGGAGCTGGCCGGGCGAGCAGGAGCTCAGGCGCTCGTCGTACGCCGGCTTGGGTAGGTAGTAGCGATCGCGGTAGACGAGGCCGAAATGCATGGCCACGGGCTCGCCGTCGCGCAGGAGCGCATAGAGCGCCAGCCATCCTCGCCCGGCAGCCAATCGCGCCACCCCGTCGTAGAAAGCGCGGGTACGCGGGTCCGCCGCGATCGCCGTCCCCCGCCGCCCCTTCCAGCCAGAGGCCTCCAGCCGGTAGAAGCGCTGCAGCCACTCCGGGTCGGCGCGGTCGAAGCGATGGAAGCTGATCTGGCCGCCCTCGGCCAGCCGCCTGCGCCGCCTGCGGAGGTTTTGCCGGAACTTCGCGCCAAGCCGGGCGCGTAGCGCATCCATGCCTCCTTCGGCGGGGAGGACGATGTAGGGCGTCCGCATGGACTCCCAGGTTCCCACCGAGAAGCCGGCTTCCGCCGCGCGAAGCAAGAGCCGGTCGGCAGCCCCGCCGACCGGCACGTCGCGGATCTCGAGGACGTCCCAGCCGTCGATCGAGCCGAGGTGCTCGACGATGGCCCGCGCCGCGGCGTCCTCCTCCCCCGCCTCGGCCAGCAGATCGAAGCGGCAGGAGTGGACGCCGGAGGCGCTGCGGAGACGCCGGTAGGGAATCCCCTTCCAGCGCGCCTCCTCCTCGACGAGGGGGAGGACGGCCACGAGGCGCCCGGCCCGCCGGACGCAAACGATCCGCAGCCGCGCGTTCGGCTCGAAGGCCCGAAGATGGATTCGGATCCACTCCGGGTCGAAGAAGGGCTCGTCCCGAGTGGCGGCGCCCAGAAGGCGCCGCCACTCCGCCTCGATTTGCGCGATCGCGTCGACTCCCCCGAGCAGCGACGACGCGACCGCCTGCCTCCCCTCCCCCTTCAGCTGCACGTCAGTTCCCCAGCACCGCCTTGCTCAGGTGACGCGGAGAATCGACCTCGCGGCCGCGCGAGACGGCAACCTCGTATGCGAAGAGCTGGAGCGGCACCACGGCGAGGATGGGCATGGCCACCTCGTCCGTCTCCGGAATGGGCAGGACCCGGTGAGCCCGCCGCTCGAGATCGGCATCGCCCTGGGTGCCCACCGCGATCACCGTTCCGCCCTTCTCCCGGATCTCGTCCAGGTTGGCGAGGATCTTGTCGTGCTGCCGCGACCTGGCCGCCACCGCCACCACCGGAACGCCTTCGGAAATGAGCGCGATCGGCCCGTGACGGAACTCTCCCGACGGATACGCCTCGGCGTGGACGTAGCTCGTCTCCTTGAGCTTCAGCGCGCCTTCGCGCGCGACGGGATAGCCGTATCCACGGCCGAGGTAGAAGAAGTTCTCCGGCTTGATCTGCTCGCGGGCGACGTCGCGCGCGAGCGAGCCCACGTCTCGGAGGATGGTCTCCACCTGCCTCGGCACGCGCTCGAGGGCCTGGACCACGGCGCGCTCGCGCGCGGCGTCCATCGCCCCCCGCATTCTCCCCAGCCCCAGGGCGATGGAGAGGAGTGCCGCCACCTGACAGGTGAAGGCCTTGGTCGAGGCGATCGCCACCTCGGTCCCCGCCTGCGTGACGATGGTCCCGTCCGCCTCCCGAGCCATGGTACTTCCGGGCACGTTGACGATCGCCCCAGTGCGGAAGCCTGCTCGCTTGGCGGACCGCATCGCCTCGAGGGTATCCGTCGTCTCACCGCTCTGGCTGATGACGATCGTCAACGTCCCCTCTCGCTGGCGCCGCGGCCAGTCACGGTACTCGGACGCGATATCTGCCGTCGTCGGGATTCCCACCAGCTCTTCGATGGCCCGCCGCGCGATCAGCGCCGCGTGCCAGCTCGTCCCGCAGGCCGCCAGTTCGATCCTCTGGATCGACTGCGCGTACCTCCGGTCGATCCCGAGCATGTCGAGTGCCGACGTTCCCTGTAGCAACGAGGCGAGCGTGATCTCGAGCACCCGAGGCTGCTCGTGGATCTCCTTGAGCATGTAGTGTGGGAATCCCTGCCTACTGTCGTCCTCTTTCTCCAGTCTTCTGGTCATCGCTTCATGCCTCCAGCGCCGCCATCGTCAACGCGACGATGGCGAGCGCGGTCTTGTCGGGATCGTGAGCCAGGCGTCCCGTGGGTGCGATCAACTCCGCCTCCACGGGCCGGACGCCGAGCGCGAGCACGGCTTCCGGATCGCACGACACGCGATCCTCCCCCTCCCGCGCCGCGAATCTGGCGCGGGAATCCACCAAAAGCACGTCCACCACGTTGCCCGCATGGGTGAGCACCGCCTCCACGTGTGCGGCGGCGCTCATCCCGCGGCTTTCCCCCGGCTGACAGGCGAGGTTCTGGATGAGAATGCGGCGCCCCTTGCGGCGCCGCAGCGCTTCGGCCACCCCGTCGACGAGCAGGTTGGCGATCACGCTGGAGTAGAGACTCCCGGGTCCCATGATCACCACGTCGGCGTTCAGGATGGCCTCGATCACGCCGGGCGTGGGCGGAGGAGCGGGTGGGATGGTTTCCACGCGGCGGATCCGCCTCTCCCGGTTCTCGGCGAAGCGATGCTGGCCCACGACCCGGGATCCGTCCTCGCAAATCCCCACGAGCACGATCCGCTCCAGGGTGGCCGGAAGGACTCGCCCCACGCACCCCAGAAGCCTCTCCGCGCGGCGAATGCCCGCGAGGAAATCGCCCTCCAAGTCCGCCAGGGCCGCCAGCAGGAGGTTCCCCGTCGAATGCCCCGCCAGCTCGCGACCCGCCAAGAAGCGATGCTCGAAGAGCCGAGCCAGAAGGGAGTCCTCGTTCTCGGAGAGGGCGACCAGGCAGCGGCGGACATCGCCGGGGGGCAACAGGCCGTGGTCCTTGCGCAGCCGGCCCGAGGAGCCGCCGTCGTCGCCGACCGCGACGATGGCCGTGATGTCCAGCGAGAGCGCGCTGGAAAGGCGCCGTCCGACGCGGCGAAGCCCCCGGAGAACGGTCGGAAGCCCCGTCCCCCCGCCGATGGCGACCACGCGAAGGGGGCGGGGCGTGGGCTGCAGCGCGAAGGGCTCCCGATGGACCAGAGGGGTCTCGGCTGCCGTTCGCGCCACGGACATGGTCTACCTCGAGCCTCTCGCCAGCACGACGTGGCGGATCGTGTGAAAGACGATCGCCAGATCGAGAAAGAGCGACGCGTTCTTCAGATAATACATGTCGTATTCGAGCTTTCGCTTCGCGTCCTCCACGCTCGCTCCGTACGGGAACTTGAGCTGGGCCCAGCCGGTCAGTCCCGGTCTCGCCGCCAGGCGCAGCCCATACCATGGAATCTCCCGCTTCAACCACCCCACGAAATAAGGACGCTCGGGCCGCGGGCCAACGAAGGACATGTCTCCCTTGAGGACCGACCAAAGCTGGGGGATCTCGTCGATGCGGAGCTTGCGCAGGATCCGCCCCACCTTCGTGGTGCGCGGATCCCTCTCGCTCGCCCATTGCGGTCGCCCGCCGGCCTCGGCGTCGGGTAGCATGGTGCGGAGCTTGTACAGGGTGAAGATCCGGCCACCCTTCCCCACGCGCTCCTGACGATAAAGAATGGGCCAGCCGGAGTCGAGCCAGATCGCGAGGGCCGCGACCGCGAGGAGCGGCAGGGCGAGGACCAGCCCCACCAGCGCCAGCGCGATGTCGAGCGCTCGCTTCACGATGCTTTCGTGCGGCGCGAATTCGAAGCCATCCGCGTAGGCCAGCTCCTCGGCGGATACCTCCTCCACCGGGATGCGCTGCAGCAGTCGCTCGTGCAGCATCGCCGGAGTCAGGCAGAGAAATCCGGCGAGGCGCGCGCGTACCAGGGCTTCCGCCACGCGGTGCGCCGCAGCGGGCTCCAGCGCGCAGACGATCCAGTCAGCCCGCACGGCCCGCGCCGCGTGCACCAGGTCCTCTCCACCCCCTTCGACCCAGTGGCCGACGACCTCCACCCGAGCTTCGGCCTCGCCGACGTCGCGGAGCACGCGGTCCGCCCGCTCCCCCTGTCCGACGACGAGGATGCGGATCGGCGGTCCGAGGACGTGGGGGATCCCCCGCCGCGCTGCCGCCACCGCAGCGATCGCCGCCACCATCGCGCCCACGGCGAAGGCCCGCTCTTCCACCGTCCCTCGGGCCGCGCGGATGCCCAGCGCGAGGGCAACCAGCCCGAGCGCGATCAGCGCACGCCGGCTCCCCGAGGAGCGATCGGCGATCGCCTGCCGCAGGTCGTACAGATCCACGGCGTACATGGCGAGCGCCGAGCACGCCACCGTGAAAACCGCCCACGACGCGGCCCCCGGAAGGTTGGCCGCGATCGCGGCGGCGATGTGCAGTGCCCAGTCGCGCGCCGCGGCGTGGCCCCGCTCGAGCGCCCACTCGCTCCAGCCCTCCACCAGCGGGAGACCGGCGACCGCGGCCCCCACCAGCGCGAAAACGAGGACCAACGACTGCTCGAGCAGGAAGAGGGCTGCTTTCGATCCCGGAAACGAGTGGTGGAAGAGCCTGGCCATGGTGCAGCGTTCGACGTGGCGAATCGGTTTCCGCTAGCTCCGCGCGTAGTATTTCCGGTAGCGAGGTACCGCCTCGTCGCACCCGGTGAGCACGCAGCCGACCACCGGCAGTCCCGAGAACGCGTCGAGTGCCTCGCGGACCACCTCGGCTCGCGTCTCCCCGCTCTTGACCACCATCACCACTCCGTCGGCGACCGCCGCGGCCACGTGGGCGTCCGCGAAGGCGAGCGCCGGCGGTAGGTCCAGGTAGATCTCCTGGTAGGCCCCCCGCAGCGTCTCCACCAGCTGTCGAAAGCGCGTGCTGCCCAGAAGGTGCGCGGGGTCGTCGGCGGTACGGCCAGCCGGGATCAGGGAGAGCCCTTCCGGTCCCTGGCGGATCGCCTGCTCGACCGGTACCTCCTGCTCGAGAATGGAGGCGAGCCCCGGGGGGACTTCGTCGAAGCCGAAGAGTTTCGAGGAGCCGGGTCGGCGGAGGTCGCAGTCGACGAGGATCGTCTTGCGCCCCCTCCGCGCCGCACAGGCGGCGAGGTTGGAGACCGTGGTGGACTTTCCCTCACCCGCGAGCGCCGAGGTAAAGGCCACCACCGCAAGCGGCCGGGCGGACCGCAGGCGGTCGAGGCGGTGGTGGAGCAGGCGGAACTGCTCCGCGGCCGGGCCCGTGGGATGGAGCACCGTCACGAGCCTCGGGTCGAGGTAGGGATACTGCAAAACCGACGAGGAGATCACCTTCGCGCCCATCTCTTCCGCCTTTCCCGGGCTTCAATCTGCACACACGCCCCCCGATGTTCACTCTCCAACGGGGCCGACCCTCCTCGAGCGCCGGTCGAGCGAGGGGACGGAGGCGAGAACCGGTAGCCCCAGCCTCCGCCGCGCATCGGCCGCGCCGCGCATGGAGGTATCCCGCGAGGCGCGGTAGGAAGCGATGCTCAGGCCTGCCGCCAATCCACCGAAGAGCGAGAGTAGAAGGACCTGCATGGGCTTGGGCTCGGCCGGCGAGAGCGGAACGATCGCCGGCTCGATCAGCCGAAACAGCGAGCCTCTTTGGCGCCGCTCCAGGTCCTCGGCGAGCTCCGCCTCCACCTTTCGTGAAAGCAGCGTGGCGTACTTCTCCCGCACGGCGTCGTAATCGCGGAGGATCGCACCGAGCTCCGTGCCCACCGCCGGCGTGGCCTCCACACGCCGCAGGTAGTCCTCGGTCCGCCGCTGGTAGTCGAGCGCCAGGTCGCGGAGCCAGCGGATCTCCTCCTCGACCCTCCGCTCCTCGTTGTCACCCCGCGCCACCTCGGCCGCCGCCTGTTCGTATCGCGAGCGCGCCAGGCGGTAGGCCCGTTCCGCGGCGACGAGCTGCGGATGGTCGCCGGTATAGATCGACCGCGCTGCCAGATATTCGCGCCGCGCCTCGTGCATGGCCGCAGCCAGCCGCGCCACCTCCACGTTGCTCTCCGCGCCCGAGCGGGCCAGCGCCGAGCGGCGCCGCTGGGCATCCGAGAGGGAGATCAGCGTGGCCTCCGTCAACCCCGCCAACCGGTCGAGCTGGCGCAGGTTGGATTCGAGCACCTCCGGCAGCCGGTCGGCGTTCTTCACCTTGAAATCGGCCAGCCTCGCCTCCAGCGCTTCCAGCTGCGGGCGGATCTCCTCCAGCTCCGCCGCGAAGATCGCCGCCGCACGCGCCGCGGCCTCGGCCCGCTCCTCGCTGGCGATCTCGGCGTAGACTTGGGGAATGCGATTGGCCACGCGCGCCGCCTCCTCCGCCGAGCTCGACTCGTAGGAGACGACGAAGCCGTTTTCGCCCTCCACGCGCACCTCGATCCGCGCCCGCAAGGCCTCCACCGCCGCCGAGATTCCGCGCGCGCGGACCAGCTCGGGAAAGAGCCCCTCCTCCCGCACGATGCGGCCGAGCACGTGCTCGCCGAGCAGCGCGTAGCGGATGGTGGCGATGCGGCTCTCCGGCGTCTCCGTCACCGTGGGCGAGACGTACTGTTCCGGGAGGACTTGCGCGTCCATTCGAACCGCCGCGGTCGCCACGTACTTTCGCGGGGCGAGCAGCCCGTAGAGCGCGCCGAGGCCGAGAGCCACGGCCACGCACATCCCCACGATGCGCTTCTGTCTCCAGATGCCGAGCAGTAGCTCGTCGAAGGGCGGAGACGTCTCGAGATTCCTTTCCATCACCTCACCTCTCGCGTGTCTCGCGGCCGAGCTCCCACGAAAGCCCAATGACGAAGATGTTTCGGGAGATGCCCAGAGCCGGCAGGTCCCCTTCGCGGATCTGGTCCTGCTCGATCCGACGCCATCCCGCTCTCACCCGCAGGTCGGTCGTGACCGCGTAGGAGACGGAGGCGGCGCCAGACCAGCCCACGACGAAGGCCGGACGATCGGGCGCAGCGCCGTTCCGGAACGCCCCCGCGACCAGGACCGCCTCCCAGCGCCGCCACGGCCGAATGATGGCCACCGCAGCTCCTGCATCCCCCCAGACCGCCCCGGGGAAACCCGTGGCCCCGAAGAGCGAGCGCCCGTACTCGAGCGAGAGCACCAGTTCCGGGCGCCGGTAGACGAGCGAGGCGCGCCCGACCGGAAGCCAGGCCGCCCCATCTCCCCCGAGGTAGCGCGCCGGTCCACCCTCCAGCTCCAGGCGCAGGCTGTGCGTCAGTCGACGACTCCAGCCGAGCCGCGGCTCGTGGGAGGATGCATCGGCGCCGGCTCCATCGAAGAGCTGGTAGCGGTACCAGAGCGTGAGCGTGTCGCGAGGTCCGAGCCGGCGACTCAGCCAGGCCTGGGGCGCGTGCACGGCGCCGTCCGCCGCCGCCGCTTCCTCCACCCGCACGACCTCCTCGCGCATCTGCAGGCCGACCGTCCAGGTGCGGTCGAGGCGATGCGCGAGATCTGCCCGCAGATCGGCGAAGGAAGCCTCGCCGGTGGTCCGCAACACGCCGGGCCGGGTCAGGGCGGTGGGGTCGAAAGCCCGCTCGAAGCGCTGCTCCAAGACGAGCTCGGTCCTCCGATCCAACCGGATCTCCTGCAGCCCGAGCAGGCGGTGGTTGATCCCTCCGCGTCTCGCGCCGCCTCCCCCGTAGTAGAGGCCGTCCGGCTGGTAGGCGAACTCCGCCAGCGCGGTGGGCGCGCGGAGCCTCCCCCCGATCCCCGGCCGGATCAACGAGGAGAGATCGCCCCCGTCCTCGAGGAGGTTCTCGTCCCATCGGCCCTCCAGATCGAGGCGGAGCACGGGTTCGAGCCGAGCCGCCGCCCTCGCCGGGCCCGAGAGAAAAATGGCCCAGGCGAGGACCAGTGCCGTCGTCAAGGCACGCAAGGTCCGCCTCCGCTCAGGGCACGTAGATGGTGTCGCCGGGCAGGACCACCGGCGGGGAGGCGGAGGAGGAGGCGGAGACGAGGCGCGAGTAGTTCAGCACGCGCCGGATCTCCCCGTCCTTGGTGCGGCGGATGAGGACGATGCGTCGGGGGTTGGCGAAATCGCCCAGCCCACCGGCGAGCGCGATCGCCTGCAAGAGATCCATTCGCCCCCGCACGGGATAGGCCCCCGGGCGGACCACCTCACCGAGGACGTAGATGCGCGGCGCGTGGACCTCCGTGACGATCACGGTCACCCGTGCATCCTGCACGTAGGCGCCGAGCCGTCGCTCCAGCTTCGCGCCGAGCTCGCGGGCGGTCAGCCCCGAGGCCATCACCTCGCCCACGAGGGGGAGCGAGATCCGCCCATCCGGCCGGATCGGGATCGTCCGCGAGAGCTCGGGGGCCTGGTAGACCGAGACCTCGATCACGTCCTCCGCGCCGAGTACGTACTCGACGTCGTCGAGCGCGGGTTCCTCCGGACCGGGCGTCGTCGCGCAAGCGAAGAGCACCGGGACCCAGAACGGCACGAGTCGTCTCGCCATCACCCCTCCTTCCGCGCTGCGGATTTCGCGCTCGGGGAGGTGCAGCGCTCGTGCCAGCTCGGTCGCCTTCGCCCGCGGGGCTTCGCTGCTCGAGAGCGGAAAAGATCTTCCCATCTCGAAGCAACGCGATGCCCTCGTGGCCAGGCACGTTCCTCTTCGGGGTACCGTGCGCCTGCTTGCCCGCCCGTAGGTGGGCGACTGCGAGCTCTGCTATGCGATGGCGAGGGTTGAAACGATGAGAGTGCGCATCCCGACGCTGTTCCTCCTCTTCGGCCTCGTCGCGTTCGTCCAGGACGAGGCGCACGCCACCGAGCACCCCCACGTCCTCTTCGACGCCGAGGACATCCCCGCCATCCGGGCCCGCCTCGACGGGCCGCTCTACAAGATCCGGGACGCCCTGATCGGCGCCATCCGCTTCCCCTATCTCGGAGGAAATTTCCCCAAGCACCCCGACCTCAACTACGAGTTCTTCCAGGACCGCCGGGGGCCGCCCGACTCTCTCTTCACCTTCGCCTTCGGCGCCGCCATCCTCGACCGCGACACGCAGGTCGGACAGCAGGCTCTCGAGCTGGCGCGCAACTACCTGCTCGGGATCTCCAAGTATCCCGACTGGGTCTTCGCCGATCGGCAGGACGGTCCGGACCCGGACCTCAACCTGGCCCACCACCTCTTCGCCGTCTCGCTCGCCTACGACTGGCTCTACCACGACCTGAGCGAGAGCGAGCGCCAGCTCATCCGCAACAAGGTCGCGGTGGAAGGGCAAAAGATGTACGACGCCATCCTCCGCAACGTCTGGTGGATGGTCGACGTCACCCAGAACCACAACTGGATCAACACCGCCTCCCTGGGCATCGCCGCCCTCACCTTCGAGGGTGAGCTGCCGGGCGTCGACACCAATGCCTGGCTCCAGGCCGTCAACGCCAACATGGACCGGGTCCACTACGTGGCCGACCTGATCGAGGGTGGCGCCTGGCACGAGGGCCCGGGCTACCTCAACTACGGCTTCGACTCGCTGATCCCCTACGCCGTCGCGCTGGTCCGTAAGAAGGGCGGCCCCGACTACGCCGACAACCACGCGGTGCGCGACTATCCCACGGTCCGCCGCTTCTCCATGCTTCCCTCCTTCGAGCACCGGCGGGACTTCGGTCCTCTGGGGCAACTTCGGAGGCGTGCCCAACGAGAACACCCTTCTCGCCGTCTTCTACGTGGTGCGCACCTTCCGCGACGGGTACGCCGCCTGGTACGCCCACCGCTTCCTCGACGGCGCCGTCAACGGTCGCATCGACATGTCCTCCTGGGCACCGGGCCTGCGCGGCGTGCTCCTCTCCTCCATCCTCTACGACGAGCGCGTCGAGCCGGTTCCCCCGCCGCACAATGGCGCCGCCTGGGAACTCGACTACTTCGCCAAGGACCTCTCGCTCTGGCTTTCCCGCACGAGCTGGCAGGACGAGGGCGGGTTGTTGGCGCTGAAGACCGGCGTCTTCGGCGGCCACGGCAACTTCAATCGGCTGGCCAAGGGCGACGAGTGGCCGGGCGGCGTGATCAACTTCGGCCACGACCACGCCGACGACAACGGCATCTTCTTCTTCGCCGACGGCGAATGGATCACCTCCCCCGTCCCCGGCTACTGGATCGGCCGGCCCAACGGCGCCCCGGAGGCCAACCGCACCAAGTACGCCAATTCGCTCCTCATCGACGGCGAGGGCCAGCTCGGCGAGGGCGTACGCACCTGCCACATGCGCAGCTGTCCCTGGTTCTTCGAGCGGATCGGCACCATCCCCATCCGCGGCTCGACCGCCCATTTCTCCTACGCGCTCGGCGCCGGCAGCCGCCTCTACCCCAAGGAGAAGGGCCTGCGGACCTTCGGTCGCTCGGTGCTCTACGTCGACCGGGAGATCCCCGTCATCCGCGACGTGGTGCGCGCCGACCAGCCGCGTCGCTTCGAGGTCGTCTACCACGCCATGGACGGCGTCGCCCGCGACGGCGACTGGCTCCGCCTCCACTCCAAGAACGGCCGAGCCGGCGCGCTCCGCGTCGTTTCCCCACCCGACTTCGCCCTGCGCACCGAGATCCAGAGCCTGGTCCACACCGAGAAATTCGACCCGGACGGCTCGATGACCGCCGCCTTCATCCGGCCCCAGCAGGACGCCTCCGAGGTCATCTTCCTCGTGGCCCTCGCGCCCGTGCGCGTCGCCGACTGGGAGCGCCGACCGAGCATCGAGCCCATCGATCCGGGAATCCCTCACCGCGGCCTCACCATCACCGGCCTGCGCACCGACGAGCGGATCGACGTCCTCTTCAACGAGGCGCCGGAGCATTCGGACGACGTCACGGAACTGGGCGTCACCGGCATGGCCGGCGTGAAGAAGACGCGCTCCGGCGAGATCGTCCGCCTCCTCGTCGCCGCCGGTTCCGAACTGCGCATCGGTGACGAGGTGTGGATCGAGGTCCGCGACGGCGAGCCGCGCACGCTGGAGGCGGACTACGTCGGCGAGGAACTCCGTCTCTCGGGCGACGCCACCTCCTTCCGCGTGCGCGCGCCCGGCGCTACCCGCATCCTCTACAACGCCGAGCCGGTCGGATTCTCCCGTGAAGGTGAGTACATCGTGGTCCCGCCCGCCTCCTCGGGCGAGGGAGGTACCGGCGGCGAGGGAGGCCAGGGGGGCAAAGGCGGTGCCGGCGGCGCTCGAGGCGCCGTCCCCGGCTGCGGCGGCAGCGCGGGCGGAAGCGGTGGCAGCGATGGCAGCGCCGGCTTCGGCGGCGAGGAAGAGCCCGGAGGCGGTCGCGACGTCATCCCCGGCGAAGATCCCGACGGCGTGAAGCCCTTGCCTCCGAAAAAGCCGCCCGTCGGCTCCGACACCAAGCCCCCGAGGTCGGGCCGCAAGTCGAGCCAGTGCTCGACCTCCGGTGCCTTCGCCCAGACCTCGCCGCTGGCGCTGGCCTGGCTCGCCCTCCTCGACGATCGGCGTCGCCGCCGCGCGCCGCGGCAGTGAGCGAGAACGCCCGGCCGTCGACGGATGCGGAGGCCGGCCGCCGCCGGTGCCTACCGCGCCGCGGCGGCTGGCTGCGGCGCATCGGGAGCCTGCACGCAGCGCGCGAGCAGCCTTTCCAGCCGCTCCGCCACCATCGACCACCTCCAGCGGCTCGCCACCCGCTGCCGGCCTGCCATCCCCATGGCGCGGGCGCGCTCCGGATCGTCGAGGAGCCGCTCGATCGCCTCGGCCAGCGCGGCGTCGTCGCCCGGCTGGGCGAGAAATCCCGTGACCCCGTCCTCCACGATCTCCGGGACCGCGCCCACCCGCGTCCCCACGCAGGGCAGGCCGCAGGCCATGGCGTCGAGGAAGGCCAGGCCGAAAGCCTCGCGGATGGTGGGAAGGACGAAGATCGTGGAGCGCGCGAAGATCTCCGGCAGCCGAGAGGCCGGCACGTAACCGAGGTTCTCTGCGCCCTTGGGCAGGTGCAGCCGCTCGGTGGTGCCCACCACGAGAAGCCGCAGATCGGGTCGCCGTCGCCTGAGTCGGAGAAAGGCTCGAAGCAGAACAGGCCCGCCCTTGATGTCGAAGCGAGTCCCCACGAAGACGAGCGTCTGCCCGTCGTCTTCGCGGCGAACCTGCTCGGGAAAGACGTTGGCTCCGGCCCCCACCGCCTCCGCCACGCCCGGCGGCACGCCGTAGTCGTCGCAGAGCGAGCGCACCACGCGTTGCGAAAAGGTGCCGATCCCGACCGCTTTGCGGTAGAGCGCCGTCTCCCGCTTTCGCCAGGCGTTGCCACGATCGGGAGGAGGCGGCAAGCGCGAGCCGGGATCGCGCGGCACCTCCAACGAGAGCTTCTGCGTGTGGTCGAGCAAGAGCACGTAGGGATAAGGCGGCGGAAGCCCCGGCGAAAAGAGCGCGCCCGCCTGGAGGACGGCATCGGGCCTTCGCGGCAGCGCTTCGAGTAGCCTGCCGGCATGGCGGGAATGGAAATCGAAGGCATAGGTCGTGGCCCAACGCAGATCCAACGCCCTCCGTCCGTAGCGCGCCGCGGCCGCCAGGAGGCTGAGGAGGACGGGCGCGTCGAGACGATAGGCGCCGGTGCGCCGGTCGCGGTACTCCAGCGGCCCCGTGGCATCCAGCAGCGTGACCCGGTGGCCCCTTTCCTCCAGCGCGCGCCGAACCTGCTCGGTGACCCCGCTCTGAAACCCGTAGTTGACGTAGACGATCTCCATCGGCTCCCCCCTCAGCCGAGCTCCCTTTCCTCCGCGGTGACGCGCGCGCGGCGCGGATCCTCGATCCCCGCGTCCCGCATCTTGTAGAGCAGCGCCTTGTAGCTGATGCGCAGCCGCTCCGCGGCGCGCCGCCGATTCCATCCTGTCTCGTCGAGCGCCGCCAGGATCGCTTCACGCTCCGCCGCCAGCGCCGCGCGGCGCGCGATCTGCTTGAGCCCCTCCAGCCTCACCTCGTTTCTGGGCGGAGGCGACGACACCTCCTGGGCCCCCCCCGGCCGGCGCGCCTCCATCTCCTCCACGATCGCGCGCGCATCCCCGAGCACCACCCACCGTCGCACCATGTTCTCGAGTTCGCGCACGTTCCCCGGCCAGTCGTGGGCGCGGAATCGCTCCATCAGCCAGGGGTCGATCTCGCGCGGCGCTTCCCCGTCGCGCGCACCGTATCGGGCCAGGAAATGGCGCACCAGCGGCTCGATGTCCTCCTTTCGCTCCCGAAGCGGCGGCACGCGCAGGCTGACCACGTTGAGTCGGTAGTAGAGGTCCTCGCGAAAGCGCCCCGAGGCGATCGCTTCCTCCAGGTTGCAGTTGGTGGCGGCGACCACGCGCACGTCGACCCGTACCGGCCGCTTTCCCCCCACCCGGTAGTACTCCCCATCCTGGAGCACCTGGAGGAGCTTGGCTTGCAGGGAGACCTGCATCTCCCCCATCTCGTCGAGGAAGATCGTCCCGCCGTCCGCGAGCTCGAATTTCCCGGGCCTCTCGGCGTGCGCGCCGGTGAACGCGCCTCGCTCGTGCCCGAAGAGCTCGCTCTCGAGGAGCTCCGAGGGGAGCGCGGCGCAGTTGATCTTCACGAAGGGTCGATCCCGGCGCTGGCTTTGCGCGTGGAGCGCACGAGCCACGATCTCCTTGCCGACTCCCGATTCTCCCCGCACCAGCACGGGAACGTCCGCGTCCGCGACCCGGTCGACCATGCGGAACACCCGCTGCATGGCCTCCGAGCAGCAGACGAAATCCAGGGTTCCGTCGCCCTTTCGTGCCTCCATCCGGACGCCCTCTTCCCGGTCGGAAAAATTCGATACAGCCAGCCTGCTTCGAAGACTGTGAATCCTTTCGACTGTGCGCTTTCTTCTCTGCTCCGGAGGGAGACTGCAGCAATCCCCGTGCCCTTCCCCTTCCTCCGACAAGGGTTCCCCGCACCGAGCGGAGCTCGGCAGGCCATGGCCTCGCGAGGAGGCGCCGCCCGCTCGTCCATCGCCATCCGGCGGCCCAGCAGGCAGCGACGGGCATCCGAGCTGGCGAGTGATGACAGGCATCCCGAGGCGCCCTCCCGGCGGGTACGCCTCTCGACCTGGCGACGAGCGACGCAGGCGTGGCCGTCGTCACGTCGAGGAGCGAGGAGCGAGCACGCCGGCCGCAGCCCCGCATCCGTCGCCGCAGCAGGTTGGTGCCTGCAACAGGCTCCTAGCCGCAGAGCTCGTTGAGGGCGCGCGCTGCGAGGACGAAGCGAGGCTGGAGATCGGGCTCGCGTTCGCTGGCCTCGAGACATTCGAGGGCCTCTTCCGCCGCCTCGCGGATCGCTGCGGCGCAGGCCGGCGAGATCCTTCCCGCCATCAGGTCCGCCCCGGCCTGGAGGAGGATCCGCGTGATCTCCTCGCGCGAGGGAAGCGGAGGATCCAGCTCCGGGTGGGGGAGCCCGACCAGCCGCCCGCGGCGGTGCCCCGTTCCGGCGCCCTCGCCGTGGATGAGGCGAAGGGCGGGAGGCTGACGAAGCGGAAGGGAGAGCTGCCGGGATTCCTCCCGGCGGGAGCCTCGCCGCGCGCGGGAGGACGGGGCCGGCCTGGAGCCGGTCGGCACCTCGAAGAGGGAAAGCTGGATCGGGCGACGTTCGCGCATGGACGCCCCCGATCTACGCCTCCGCCGCGCCCTCCCGCAACTTTCCGGCCCCGCCTTCGTCGCCATCGCGAAAGCGGCGCGAGACCCCGATGGGGCGGCGCACGACGATGTCTCGAATTCGCGGGGCGCCCCCGCGGGTCTTGGAGAGCGGCCTTCGTCTCCGCGGCGCCGAGCCGCGTCACCCCACGAGCGAGGGCAAGTGGTAGAGCATCAGGTAGACCACCACCCCCGTCACCGAGACGTAGGCCCAGATGGGAAAGGTGATGCGCGCGATGCGCCGGTGCCGCTCGAAGCTCCCCTTCCACGGCAGCCAGAGCGTGCGCAAGGCCATGGGGAGGAGGACCGCGGCCAGAAGCGAATGGCTTCCCAGCACGAGCAGGTAGAGCGTCCGCAGACCGCCCTCGAGCGGGAAGCGGTGCGTGCCCGATACCGCGTAGCGGATCAGGTAGGAGGCCAGAAAGAGCGCCGAGACCGCAAAGGCCGAAAGCATCAACTTCCGGTGGCGCTCCACCTCGCCGCGGCGGATGGCGCGGTAGCCCGCGAAGAGGAGGATGGCGGAGGTCGCGTTGAGACAGGCGTTGAAGAAGGGGTGCAGCTCCATCATCCCTCCCGGGCCAACCGCTTCGCGTCGCGGACGAGCTGCCGGAGGTCGGGCTCCGCGTTCGGGTAATAGCCGCGGATCCTTCCCTTTCGATCGATGAGCACGAAGTGCTCGCCGTGGACGATGTCGAAGGGCGAGGCGTTCGGATCCTCCACGCCCTTCACCCCGATCCGAAAGCCCTCCTCCACCGCCTTCAGTACCGCCTCGAAATCGCCCGTCAGAAAGGTCCAACGCCGCGGATCCTGCCCGTACTTCTCCCCGTACTCGCGCAGCACCTCCGGGGTATCGTGGCGCGGATCCACGGAGAAGCTGACGAGGCGAACGGGAAGATCCGCCGGGATCTCGGATTGGAGCCGCGCCATCCGCGCCGTCAGTCCCGGGCAGACCGTGGGGCAGCGCGTGAAGATGAAATTCGCCACCACCACCTGACCGCGCAGGTCCTCGGCGCGCACCGCCTTGCCCTGCTCCGAGGTCAGCTCGAATTCCGGCATGGGGAAGAGCTCGGGCAACGGCGGCTCCGGGGAGAGCCATGTCACGCCCGCCCAGATGGCCAGGCAAGCCAAAAGCCCGATGGCGATTCCCGCGATGGTCCTCGACTTCTCCATCACAGCGCAGCGTCCAAAAGCAATGCCGAGAAGACCAAGCCCAAGTAGAGAACCGAGGCGAGCATCAGGCGCCGCGCTCCCTCCGTTCCGCCCGCGCCCAGCCACCTCCATCCCGCTCGGGCGTAGAGCAGGCCACAGACGAGCGCCGCCCCGGCGTAGATCCAGCCCGCAATGCCCATCACCACCAGCAGCAGCGAGACCGGGATCTGCACCAGCGTCCAGAAGAACGCCCACCGCCGCGTGGAACGTTCGCCGTGAACGACCGGGTGCACCTGGAAGCCGGCGCGTTCGTAGTCGTCCTTGCAGAGATAGGCGATCGCCAAGAAATGCGGGAGCTGCCACACGAAGAGGACGGCGAAGAGCGCCAGGCCCGCCAGATCCATGCGGCCCGTCACCGCCGTCCAAGCGATGATCGTCGGCGCTGCGCCCGGAAACGCCCCCACCAGGAGCGAGTCGGGCGAGAGCCGCTTCATCGGCGTGTAGATCCACACGTAGCTGACGAGCGCGACGAAACCGAGCAGACCCGCCAGCGGATGGAAAACGAGCGAGAGAACCGGGATGGCCAGCGCGCAGAGGCCGAGCCCCCAGGCCAGAGCCAGCCCGGGCGCCAGGCGGCCCGATGGGATCGGGCGGTTGCGCGTGCGCCGCATCAGCGCGTCCGTATGGCGCTCGTACCAGCAGTTGAGCGCGCTGGCGCCGCTGACGAGAACGCCCACCGCGAGCACGGCGAGCAGGCTCATCGGCCACGACAGGGCCTGCTCCGGGAAGGTCCGGTTCGCCAGCCAGACGCCCGAGGCCGCCGTCAGCACCACGGTCGACGTGATGCGCGGCTTCGTCACCGCGACGAGTTCCCGGATGACGTTGGTCGAGGCGTCAGTCGCGGCGACGGCCGTATTCACTGCACAACCTCCGAGGGAGCACGCGCCCGCCTGCCCGGACGGGGTCTACAAGGTCGGGACGGGGATGGGCGACGTCCAGCCAGGTGTTGGGCTAACGCGTGCCGGACTCTTTGTCAAACGCTACGGATTCCGGTCGGAAGGCGCGCGCGTGGCGGGCAGGGTTCCGCCAGGTATGCTAAGCGGTGTCCAGCGTGAGTACCATGGCCCGTCGACCCCTGCTCGTCGTCCTCTTCACCATCTTTCTCGACCTCCTCGGCTTCGGACTGGTCATCCCTCTTCTCCCCTTCTTCGCCAAGGACCTGGGCGCGAGCGGGCTCGAGGTCGGCTTGCTCATGACCTCGTACTCCGGGATGCAGTTCCTCTTCTCACCGATCTGGGGTCGGATCTCCGACCGCGTGGGCCGGCGGCCCGTCCTCCTCGTCTCCATCGCCGCCAACGCGGTGGCCATGCTCCTCTTCGCGGCCTCCACCTCCCTGCCGCTCGTCTTCCTCGCGCGCGCCTTCGCTGGGATGGCCAACGCCAACATCGGCACCGCCCAGGCCTACGTGGCCGACGTGCTCTCGGGCGAGGAGCGCGCTCGCGGCATGGGCCTCGTCGGCGCGGCCATCGGCATGGGATTCGTCCTCGGCCCGGCCATCGGCGGCGCCCTCGCTCCCCTGGGTCGTGCCGCTCCCGCACTCGCGGCCGCGGCGCTCTCCGGCCTCAACTTCGTCCTCGCCTTCGTCTTCCTCCCCGAGTCGCTTCCGCCCGAAGCGCGCGAGGAGGCGAGGCGGCGACGTTCCTCGCGGCTGCGCACCTTCGTCGAGGCCCTCGACCATCCCATTCTCCCCCTCCTCTTCCTCCTCTTCTTCCTGCTGACCACGGCCTTCGCGCAGATGGAGGCCACCTTCGCTCTCTTCACCCACGCGCGCTTCGGCTACGGCACCGCCGAGAACGGCTATCTGATGGCCTTCATCGGCGTGGCACTCGCGGGGGCCCAGGGCGGGCTGGTCGGGCCGCTGCGCAAGCGGATGAGCGAGGCAGCGATGCTCCTCGCCGGGACCTCCCTTCTGGCCGTCGGCCTCCTCTTCCTCGCCGGCGTCCACACCATCCCGGGCCTGCTGGCCGCCTGCGTGGTGCTGGCCGTCGGCCACGGAATCAGCAACCCGGCGCTGAGTAGCCTGGTCTCCCGCCAGGCGCCCGAGCACGCCCAGGGGCAGGTCCTCGGGGTCAATCAGAGCATGGCCAGCCTGGCGCGCGTGGTGGGTCCAGCCCTCGGCGGCCTTGCCTTCGATCATGGCAGCGAGGTCGCCCCTTTCCTCTCTGGAGCCGCCATCGTCCTCCTCGGGTGCGCCGTGGCCTTCCGCATCTTCCGCCGGCGCCACGCCGCGCATCGCCCGGTCGCTCTCTGAGCGTCCCCCCAGCCCATCGTCGTGCACGGCTCGTCGCGCGGGCAGCACGTCTCCAGACAAAAAGCCGCAGGGCGGCAGGCCGCCCTGCCGCCCGATTCCCCGACGAGTCTGTTTTGCCACGCCGCGCGAAGAGACGAGCTCAGCGACGGCCGCGCCCTTCGCTCCGGGCGGACGAAACCCGGGCGGCGCTCTTCGCCGAGGGCGCGCGCACGGCCGGTGCCTTCACCCTCGGTGCGTGCTTCGGTGCCGAGCTCGGCCGCGCCCCCTTCGTCGTGGACGAGGAGAGCCGCGAGGCCGGCGCGTTCGTCGCCGGCGCCTTCACCGAGAACGAGGATGGCCGGGTGGGAGTGAGCTTCCGCTCCACCGAGGTGGCGCGCCTCGGGGCCGAGAGGGAGCTCGAGGGCCGCGAAGTCGACGCGTTCCGCTCCAGCCGGGGTGGCGCCTTCGGCTCCCGCGGGGGAACCGCCTTGCGCTCGGGGATGGAGCGAGGCGTCGACTTCGGCGTCTGTGGAGGCTCGGCGACCACGCGACGGGTCGGACCGTCGCCCCTCGGCTCCTTCCGCGAAGGCGCCACGCTTCGAGGAGGCTCCCCACGGAAAGGCTCTCGCACCGAGGGCGACGACTTCCCGGGGATTTTCGGCGACGGCCGGGCCGGAGCGGTCACGCGCCGGTCGACGCGCGCCGGCTCGCGCATGGCGGGCGCGCCGCGCAGAAGGCCCGATCCCACGGTCGGCCGCGACGCGCGGAGCCGCGCAGGATCCGCCGGTCGCGCCGGCCGCACCGCCGACGGCCGGTAGATGCGGAGCTCCCGGTCGCGATCGCCGCCCACCAGCCGCGAGGGAGCCGGCCGGTGCACGTGGACGATCCGCACCTCGTGAACGTGGCCGTGCCGCGCGATCCAGCTCCGCGGAGGTCCGACGTAGACCCGGCCCTTGTGCCGCCAGTGCTTGACCCATTGGGTGCGGTGGAAGTGGTGGTGATGATGCCGGTACCAGTGGAAGTGGATCGGGTGGCCGCAGAAGTGGCGGTGCCCGACGAAGATCCAATGATCCACGTGCACCGGGTAGCTGGCCGTCACGCGGACGTAGCCGGGATAGAGGGGCGCCCAGCCGATCACGTCCGGGCCATGACGCCACACCACCCAGGCGGGCCCCCAGACGTAGCCAGGAACCCAGAACCAGCCGATCCCGACCCGGTAGCCCCACCGGCCGTAGTGGTAGGTGGCCCAGCCAAAGGGCTCGTCCGACACCCAGGTCCAGCCGTGGACGGTCCACACCCACTGCCCGTACAGGTAGGGCCTCCATCCATCCCGCTGGATTCTCGCCCCGGGGACGAAGACCAGGCCGTATTCCGGCGTGTGCATCCACTTCCCGTAGGGCTTGAGCGCCTCGTAGAAGTCCTCGAAGGTCACGTCCTCCGGGGGCGGGAGCGCCTCCGCCGCGACCGCATCGGAAGGAGGCGGAGGCGCGGCTGCCCCGCCGTGAACGACCTCCTCGGGCGAGGGGATGTTCGAGCCGTAGGACGACCGGCCTTCCACCTGGAGCTGCCACGCTCGGGCGTCCTCGAGCTCGGCCTCCATCCAGTCGGGAAGCTCGTCCGTCATCTCCTCCGCCTCCTCGGCCAGCGCGGGGAGGGCCGCGGGGAGGCCGAGCAGCAGGGCGAGGAGTCGAGTGAGCCGATGGACCTTCATGGCGATCTCCCTTCGCTCGAGTTCCACCCCCTTGGACGCGCCCCGGGACGAAGATCTTCAACTCGCCTCACGGAAGCGCGGGGCGCCGAGGAAGGGACCGAGGAGATCCCCTCTTCCCGATTCCGCTTCACGCCCCGGAGTGGTTCGGCGGCGGTCGCCACTCTTGCCCGACGTGGAGACGGAGGAGGGATTCGGATCCTTCCTTCATCTCGTGCTAGTTGCCCTCACGAACCGCCGCGGAAGCCGGTGGCCACCACGTAGATCTCAAAGGAGCGACCGCGCGTCGCCTCCGGCCGGACCAGCCTCACCCGCTCGAATCGCTGCCGAAACTCCGCCAGCAGCGCCGGAAATTCGCCGCCCTCGAAGACCTTCGCCACGAGCGAGCCCCCTTGCGCGAGATACTCGTCGCAGAGTTCGAGGGCCGTGCGGACGAGCTCGATCGACCGCGCCTCGTCGACGTCCTTGATGCCCGTCGTCTTCGGCGCCATGTCGGAAGTGAGGGCGTCGAAGCGATCCGGACGCAACGCCCGGATGGCCTCCCGCGTCGCCTCCGCGTGGATGTCCCCCACCACCGTGCGAACGTTCGGCGCAACCGGCTCGATCGGCTGCAGGTCCACGCCGACCACGAGACCGTGCGGCCCCACCAGGCGGGAAAGGATCTGCAGCCAGCCGCCGGGCGCCGCACCGAGGTCGAGAACCGTCATTCCCGGGCGATAGAGCCCGAAACGCCGGGCGATCTCCTCCAGCTTGTAGGCGGACCGGGCCCGAAGCCCGGCCTGCTTGGCCTTTCGGTAGTATGCGTCCCGCGGATCGTAGGGCTTCGAGCCCATTGGAATTTCCTCCTGGCCCCACGCCTACCACCGCGGCTCCGGAAGATCCCGCCCCCTGGTCCCCCCGCTTGCCCGGGACGAGCTCCGGTATCCCGCAAAGGCCACGCAACCGTTCCGCCGGCAAGTACGGGCCCTCATCGGCTGGCCCGGCGCCGGTTCGTCGGTCCACCGCGCTCGCGCTGCTCGGTCCATCCGCCTGCCGAGGGCTCGGAGTCTGGTGGTGGCGACACGGCGGCGAAAAAAGAAAACCCCCGAGAACGTGGGTTCTCGGGGGTTTTGGAATTTGGCCATCCGCGCTGGGCGGACGTGGAAATTGGCTCCGGCAGCGTCCTACTCTCCCACACGGTCTCCCGTGCAGTACCATCGGCGATGAGGGGCTTAACTTCCGTGTTCGGGATGGGAACGGGTGTTTCCCCCTCTCCATGGCCACCGGAAAACTCGCGCATACGAAGGGAAGGCCCTCGTCGCAATCCGCTTCCCGCTTCTTCGCGGGTGTCAGAGGAATGGGTGACCAAGCCTCACGCCCGATTAGTACCGGTCAGCTCAACGCATTGCTGCGCTTACACCTCCGGCCTATCGACCTCGTAGTCTTCGAGGGGGCTTTAGGGGCCTTGCGGCCCGGGAGTCGTCGTCTTGGGGTGGGCTTCCCACTTAGATGCTTTCAGCGGTTATCCCGTCCGTACTTGGCTACCCAGCGGTGCCACT
>NICF_comb_assmDRAFT_10000493_pt1 | contig 33450 bp, 28 predicted proteins | sample NewIslPassag4_SG_FD_11279 | JGI IMG/M metagenome (IMG submission 11279)
GAGCCGGAACGCGAACGAGGCGGGCCGCCCCTGACCGCATGCCAACCGGGCTTCCCGTCCGGTGTAGAATGCCGCCCTGCGCTCGCGGGGGCGGGCCACGAGGTGATCATGACGGCGAACGGTACCGGCGAGGTCGACTGGAACGACTGGCTCCGGCGGTGGGATGCGCAGCAAACCGGGTATGTCCCGCATCGCGAGGAGCGCTTCCGGGTGATGTTCGACGTGCTCGAGGCGCTGCTCCCGGCGGAGTTCACTGCATTGGACCTCGCGTGCGGGCCGGGTTCGCTGAGCCAGCGGCTGCTCGACCGGTTCCCCGAAGCGCGATGCGTCGCATTGGACATGGATCCCGTGATGCTGGCCATCGGTGAAGGAGCGCTCGGTGATATGGATGGGCGCCTGCGGTGGGTGCGCGGTGACATTGCAGAACCGGGCTGGGTGGCGGAACCGGGTGAAGGCCCGGTCGACGCCGTGCTGAGCACCACCGCCCTGCACTGGCTCTCGGCGCCGGAACTTGTCCGGCTGTACCGGGAACTGGGGGAGCTTGTGCGGCCGGGCGGCGTGTTTATCAACGGCGACAACATGGACTTCGGCCCTGACCTGCCGACCATCCAACAGTTCGCCGCTGACCGGCGCGACCGTGCCTGGAGCGACGAGTCGTTCGCTGCCCGCGGCATCGAAACCGCAGAGCAGTGGTGGGCGGACATCGCGCAGGTGCCGGCGATGGGCGAACTCATCGCTGAACGCGAGCGGATTCTCGCCGCGAAGACACGGCCGACCCCGGCCAACTACGACCTGCACGTGGCGGCGCTTCACGATGCGGGGTTCCGCGAGGTCGCGACGGTGTGGCAGTCGGGCACCGACCGCGTGTTGGTTGCTGTCCGATGACTGCGATTCCGCCGGATCCGAGGGCCGAACTGCCGCTTCGCTTTCCGGAGGCGGTAAAGCACGACCCGGCCATCGACACCTGGTTGCTCTCGCTGCGGGACGACCTGCGCCCGCTGGCGGAGCGGTGGTTCGAGGAGATGCGCCGGTGCGGGGACGATGTGCGCGAGTTGCTGCACGATGGCCGCCCCACCGCCTGCGTCGAAGACGCAGCGTTTGGATACGTGGGCGTGGCGCGGCAGCACGTCACCGTCGGGTTCTTCTTCGGTGCGCTACTCCCGGACCCGGCGGGATTGCTTGAAGGCAGCGGCAGGCGGGGCCGGCACGTGAAACTCCGCCCCGGTCGTCCGTTCGAATCGGACGCACTCGTACGTCTGATTCAAGACGCGTACCGGGATATGCGAGTACGGTTAGAAGACCTGTCCTGAACTGCACGGATTCAACCAAAGCAAGCCGGCGCACCCCCTGTGGGTGGAGCGCGCCACCGGATGCCCAGGAAGGGAGGGATATGACATCGATTAGCGAGCACCCGGCGGACTACCACGACGTGATTCGCGTGCAGGGAGCGCGCGAAAACAACCTTAAGAACATCACCATCGAGATCCCGAAACGCCGGCTCACGGTGTTCACGGGCGTTTCCGGGTCGGGCAAGAGCTCGCTGGTGTTCGGCACCATCGCGTCCGAATCGCAGCGGCTCATCAACGAGACGTACAGCGCGTTCGTGCAGGGATTCATGCCGACACTGTCGCGCCCGGATGTCGATGTGCTCGACGGGCTGACCGCGGCCATCGTCGTCGACCAGGAGCGCATCGCGGCGAACCCGCGTTCGACGGTCGGGACGTTCACCGACGCGAACGCGCTGCTGCGGATCCTCTTCAGCCGGCTCGGAGAGCCGTACGTGGGGCCGCCGAACGCCTTCTCGTTCAACGTGCCCTCTGTGACCGGCGCGGGCGCTATCACCGTGGAGCGCGGGCCGGGCAAGCCGAAGACCGAGAAGAAGACGTTCACCCTCCTTGGCGGGATGTGCCCACGCTGCGAGGGGCTGGGCCGGGTGAACGATGTCGACGTGACGCAGCTGTACGACGACAGCAAGTCGCTGCGAGAAGGGCCGTTCAAGATCCCGGGCTGGGGCTCCGAAGGCTGGTACGGCCGGATTTATATCGGAAGCGGCTTCTTCGACCCCGACAAGCCCATCCGTGACTACACCGAGAAGGAGCTCCACGACCTCCTGTACAGGGAGCCGACGAAGATCAAGGTCGAGGGGATCAATGTCACCTACGAAGGGCTCATTCCCCGGCTGCACAAGTCGATGTTTTCGAAGGACATCGATTCACTGCAGCCGCACGTGCGCGAGTTCGTCGAACGGGCGGTCACGTTTATCCCCTGCCCCGACTGCAAGGGAACACGCCTCAACGAGTTGGCCCGGTCGTCGAAGATCCGGGGGCTCAGCATCGCTGACGTGTGTGCGATGCAGATCAGCGACCTCGCGGAGTGGGTTCGCTCGCTCGACGAACCGTCGGTGGCGCCACTGCTAGCATCGCTCCAGCACACGCTCGACTCATTCGTCGAAATCGGGCTGGGGTACCTGTCGCTCGACCGGCCGTCGGGCACGCTTTCGGGCGGCGAGGCGCAGCGAACGAAGATGATCCGCCACCTCGGCTCGCCGCTCACCGACATCACGTACGTGTTCGATGAGCCGACGGCCGGGCTCCACCCGCACGATGTCCGGCGCATGAACGAGCTGCTGCTTCGGCTCCGCGACAAGGGCAATACGGTGCTCGTGGTGGAGCACGAACCGGAGACCATCGCTATCGCCGACCACGTCGTCGACCTCGGGCCGGGCGCGGGGTCAGCGGGCGGTACGGTGTGTTACCAGGGGCCGGTCGAAGGACTCCGGGCGAGCGGCACGCTTACGGGCCGCCACCTCGACTACCGCGCATCGCTGAAGCCGAACGTGCGCAAGCCGACTGGCAAGCTGGAGATCCGCGGCGCAAACACGAACAACCTCCAGAACGTTGATGTGGACATCCCGCTCGGGGTGCTGGTGGTGGTCACGGGCGTGGCCGGTTCCGGCAAGAGTTCACTGATCCACGGTTCGATCCCGAAGAGCGCAGGAGTGGTGTCCGTCGACCAGGCGCCAGTCCGGGGTTCGCGGCGAAGCAACCCGGCAACCTATACCGGCCTCCTCGACCCGATCCGGAAGGCGTTTGCGAAGGCGAACGGCGTGAACGCTTCGCTATTCAGCCCGAACTCGGAGGGCGCATGCCCGAACTGCAACGGTGCGGGCGTGATCTACACCGATCTCGCGCTGATGGCCGGCGTAACCAGCACCTGCGACGTGTGCGAGGGCAAGCGCTTCCAACCGGAAGTGCTGACCTACACGCTCGGCGACAAGAACATCGCCGATGTGCTTGCGATGCCGGTATCGGAGGCGCTCGAGTTCTTCGGCGATGGCCCCGCAAAGACGCCAGCGGCGCAGACGATCCTCCGGCGGCTTGCCGACGTGGGACTCGGGTACCTCACCATCGGGCAGCCGCTCACGACGCTTTCGGGCGGCGAACGCCAGCGCCTGAAGCTCGCCACCCACATGGCCGAGAAGGGCGGTATCTACGTGCTCGACGAACCGACGACCGGCCTCCACATGGCCGATGTCGAACACCTGCTCAGGCTGCTCTACAGGCTGGTGGACGCCGGGAAGTCGGTCATCGTGATCGAGCACAACATGGCGGTAATGGCACACGCGGACTGGATCATTGACCTCGGGCCGGGCGCCGGTCACGACGGTGGCCGCATCGTCTTCGAAGGCACGCCAGCCGAACTGGTCGCGGCTCGATCGACGCTCACCGGCCAGCACCTGGCGGACTACGTCGGCGCGTAGACGCCGCGGCCCTTAGACACACAGCCCCTGCGTCCGGCGGCGCAGGGGCTGTGTTATGTCGCCGAGAAGACTAGGCGTCGCGCCGGGTCAGTGCGAGGTAGGCGGCCCCGATGGCGATCGTGAGCCAGGCGACGACGCCGACCACGGCGAGCGGCTCGTCCAGGTAGGGTGACGAATCGACGTGGCCGAGCGTGAGAGAGTCGACCACATAGGAAGGCGTCCAGGTAAGGACGTTGTCCTGCCACCAGCGCGGCAGGAGGCCGCCGAACATCGACGGCGCGAAGTAGAGCACGAGCACGGACGTGATGGACCCGGCGGTGCTTCGCAGCAAAACGGCGAGCGCGAGGCCCAGGATCGGGAAGAAGGGCGCGGTGACGCTCATGCCGATCACGGTTCGCAGCGCGTCGGATTCGCCGAGCCCGACGGTCGGCATGTCATATGCGCCGAGCACCGCCTGGCCGGTGACGTACATGACGACCGTGGTGACGGTGCCCAGGATCCCGGTGAACAGCGCGATAACAAGGACCTTGGCGGCCAGCACGCGGCCGCGTTTGGGCGTGGCCGTGAAGGTCAGCCGGATCATGCCCGAGGAGTACTCGGACGCGAACGCGAGCGCGCCGATCACGATGAAGAGGCAGCTCCCGAAGATAGAGCCGACAATCCCGAACACCACGGGATCGAAGTTCGCCTGGTCCGTCTCGCTCCAGTCCTCCCAGGTGGTCCCGGTGGCGAGCGCGATAAGCGCGGTCATCCCAACAGAGAGGAGGAAGCCCAGCCCCGCGAGAATGTAGGTCGTCCGGACCGTGGTGAGCTTCGTCCACTCAGAGCGGAACGTCGCGCTGAGGCCGGGGTCCCGGGCAATCACCTGCTCGCGTGTCGCAGTGTGCGCGGTCATGCGTTCCCTCCGTTGCTCGTCACCGGCTGCGGCGCCTGGTCGCCGGCGTGGTACTCGACGCTATCGCGGGTGAGTTCCATGAAGGCTGCCTCGAGCGTGGCGCGCTGCGGCGTCAGTTCGTGCAGGACGATGCCGTTCGCCGCAGCAATCTCGCCGACCTGTGGGGCGGTAAGGCCCGACACCATGAGGCTCCCGTCGGTGGACGCTGCGATGGTGCCGCCAGCGTTCTCGATAAGCGGCTTGAGGTCGGCGGCGCGAGGGGACGTGACGCGAACCTGGCCGCCCGAGGCGCGCGCGGTAAGTTCGTGCACCGGCATGTCGGCGATGAGGCGCCCGCGCCCGATGACCACCACGTGGTCGGCGGTCTCCTGCATCTCGCTCATCAGGTGGCTCGACACGAGGATGGTGCGGCCTTCTGCGGCGAGGCGCTTGAATAGCGTTCGAACCCAGACGATGCCCTCCGGGTCGAGGCCGTTGACCGGTTCGTCGAAAAGCAGCACGCCGGGGTCGCCGAGCAGCGCCGCGGCGATGCCAAGGCGCTGCGACATCCCGAGCGAGAACCCACCGACCTTACGGTTGGCGACTTCGGCCAGGCCGACAAGGTGAAGGACTTCGTCGACACGCGACGTCGGGATTCCTCCAGCCTGGGCGAGCCAGCGAAGGTGCTGCCGGGCGGTGCGGTTGCCCTGGATGGCCCTCGCATCGAGCAGGGCGCCGACCTCGCGCATCGGCGCCGGTATGTCGCGGTAGGCACGGCCGTTGACCTTGATGGAACCGGACGTCGGGTGGTCGAGGCCGAGGATCATGCGCATGGTGGTGGACTTCCCCGCGCCATTCGGGCCGAGGAAGCCGGTCACGATGCCCGGCTTCACGACAAACGAGAGCCGATCGACGGCGACGGTGTTCCCGTACCGTTTCGTGACTTCGTTGACTTCGATCACAATGCCTTCCTTTTCGCAGGGTCAGTTGCAGCTGGAGCGACACGCCGGTGTGCGTGAGTCAGGCGGGTTTGCTGCGGATTGGTACGCTGCGCACGAGCAGCCAGCGTAGTGGGAACATGATCACGATAAGCGCGAGCGAATTGCCACGGCGATCGGTACGTCGTTCGCGCGCCACTGGTCTGTTGATAAATGTACCCGAATGGGCCGCCATAGGGGCGAAGACTGGCTGGCGAACAGACCGCGATAGCAATAGAGGTATTCAGTGATATCAGTCCGAGTGCATCGTGGCGGTAGCGCGGGGTCGCGATGACGAGCCAGCACTGCCGGACGATAAGGCGTGGGGCCATGCTCGAACCGGCCGGACCTTCGCGGCCGAGGTTCGTGCCGCAAAGCGGCGAGCTGATGGGTGGAAGCCTGTCCGCGCATCCGTGAACCCGTTCTACGGGCTAGCGGCCATTCCTCACACGCTGGTATCCGGCTACGGTAGGCGAATGAACGAGGAGACCGAGCTCTCGCTGGCCTTTCACGGGGCTGCCGGGACAGTGACGGGGAGCCGGTTCGTGGTGCAGGCTGGCAATGACCGGATCCTCGTGGATTGCGGGCTGTTCCAGGGCGGGCGCGACGAACGGGAGCTCAACCGGAATCACCCGGGGTTCGACGCACGGTCGATCGACGCCGTGCTGATCACGCACGCGCACCTCGACCACATTGGCTTTCTGCCGCGGCTGTTCAGGCTCGGGTTTCGCGGCAAGGTTCACTGCACGAAGCCGACCGCGCGGCTGATGCCGGTGGTGCTCCGCGACGCCGCCATGCTCGAAGAGGAAGACGCGGAGTACGCGAACCGGAAGGGATACAGCCGGCACAAGCCGGCGCTGCCGCTGTTCACGCTGGGGGATGTCGAGGAGGTGGTGCGCCGCATCGAAGGCGTCCAGCTGCACGATGAGCAGACGGCCGGCGGGTTCCGGTTCCGGTTTCACCAGGCCGGGCACATCCTGGGCGCCGCGACCATCGAGCTCTGGCACCCGAAACACCCCGGCCGCATCGTGTTCAGCGGCGACCTCGGCCGGAAGAACGTAGCGCTCCACGTGGACCCCGACCTGCGGCCCGATTGCGACACGCTCGTGCTTGAGTCGACGTACGGGAACCGGCTGCACCACCCCACGGCGATGGAGCGCGAACTGCTGGATGCCATCGCGCCCGCGCTCCGGCGCGGAGGGATCGTGCTGTTACCGGCGTTCGCGGTGGCGCGAGCACAGCTGCTCGCGCTGCTCCTCGAAAACCTGATGGCCGACGGGAAACTGCCAAAGGTGCCCGTGCACATCGACAGCCCGATGGCGGTGAGCGTCACCGACATCTACGACGGATACGAGGGCTCGCGGGAGCTGGACCCGATCGTGAAACGGGCCGAGCCAGTGCCCGAGGCGCGGCTCCACCGCACGCGCGACCAATCGCGGGCGCTGGTAGGGACCAGGGGGCCAGCCATCATCATCGCGTCGAGCGGCATGCTGGCGGGCGGCCGCGTGCTCCACCACCTCCGCTGGGTTGCGCCATCGCCACGGAACGCCATCGTGCTGACGGGGTTCCAGGCACGGGGCACGCGGGGCTGGGAGCTGCTGAACGGCGCGCGCGAGCTGCGCGTCCACGGCGTGAACGTGCCCGTTGAGGCAGAAGTGATCGCGCTCAACACGATGTCGGCGCACGCGGACCAGGACGAGCTGGTCGATTGGGCGACGCGCGAGCCGGCGCCCGAGCACGTGTTCCTGGTGCACGGCGAACCCGAGGCGACAGCCGCGCTTGGCGAACGCCTGAAAGCCGCCGGGATGCGTGTCCATCGGCCGTACCTGCACCAGCGGTTGGTGCGCACCGACGGCGGGTGGCGGTCGGCCTGAGAGTTAACGGCCGCTTGTGGTACCGGCCGGCTCTGCACCTCTCGCAGGTTGCTGCGGCCCCGGCCGACGACCATATGTTATTTCTCAGATTCTCTAAAGCGATGCTCCGTTCATACAGGGGTATCGAGTTCGCAACACGTCAGAAATTGGTGCGAAACGGCGGCGAAATCGCCCGATGCGAGTCTCACAGCGTTCACCCACGCAGTGGGGCTCGGAGTGGCAACCGGGGGCGCCCCCGGTTCTGACCGCGGGAGTGAACAGGCGAAACGCCTCATTCCGATGGCAGGACGGGGGAACTATGTCCAAGCTCGCAGTAGCCGCCCGGGTCGGGCGGCGCCCGCTCATGGTAGCCGCCAGCGCGTTGCTGGGGCTCACGTTCGTCAGCAGCGCGATGGCGCAGGAAGCGACGACCGAGGAGCAACTGGCCGACATCATCGGGGCAGTCGACACGCTCTGGCTGATGCTGGCGGCGTTCATGGTGTTCTTGATGCAGGCAGGGTTTGCCCTGGTTGAAGCAGGGTTCATCCGCGCGAAGAACGCCACAAACGTCCTCATGAAAAACGTGCTCGACTGCTGCATCGGCGGGTTGCTCTTCTGGGCCGTCGGCTGGGGCATCGCCTACGGCGTGAGCGGCGAGGCATCGAACGGCTTCATCGGTGATGGCCAGTTTTTCCTGAAGGCCTTCCCGAACGACGGGTACGCGAGCTGGATTTTCCAGTTCGCCTTCGCGGCCACCGCGGCGACCATCGTGTCCGGCGCCATGGCCGAACGCACGAAATTCAGCGCCTACCTGATTTACACGGCGTGCATCAGCGGCTTCATCTACCCGGTGGTGGTGCACTGGGGCTGGGACAGCAACGGCTGGCTGACGGCCTTCAAGGATGACCCCATCGGCACGAACGGCTACATCGACTTCGCCGGCTCCGGCATTGTCCATGCGGTCGGCGGCACGGCGGCACTGGTCGGCGCGTTCATGGTCGGCCCGCGCCTGGGCAAGTACGGGAAGGACGGGACGATCAACGCCATTCCCGGCCACAACATCTCGATCGCCGTCCTCGGCATGTTCATCCTCTGGTTCGGCTGGTACGGGTTCAACCCGGGTTCCACGCTCGCGCTGAGTGGCGGGTTCGCCGCCCTGGCCGCCAAGGTGGCCGTGACGACCACGCTCTCGGCCGTTGCCGGCGGCACGGTGGCGGCACTGTACACGCGGGCCCGCACCGGCAGGTATGACCTTGGCCTGACGGTGAACGGCATTCTCGGCGGCCTCGTCGGCATCACGGCCGGGTGCTCCGTGGTCGACCCGTGGGCGGCCATCGTCATCGGCGCGATTGCCTCCCTTATCGTCATCGGCGGCGTGGCACTGCTCGACAAGCTCCGGATCGACGACCCGGTCGGCGCGGTTCCGGTGCACTGCTTTACCGGCATCTGGGGCGTGCTCGCAGTCGGTCTCTTCGCGAGCCAGGACGGCATCGGCACCGCCTACGCCGAGACCGACCAGTACGGGCTGCTGCTCGGCGGCGGCGTCGAACAGCTCGGCATCCAGGCCCTCGGCATTTCGGCCATCGTGGGCTGGACCGCGGTCACATCGTTCATCATGTTCGGCCTGATCAAGATGACGATCGGGCTGCGGGTGAGCGAGGACGAAGAGATTCGCGGCCTCGACCTGTACGAGCACGGCATCGATGCCTACCCGGACTTCGGCCCGACCGGCAGCGGCGTGTTCGCCCCGGCAGGCAGCGCGGCGGCTACCCGGGCTGCCGAAGGCACCGCAACGCGGCCGGCCACCGCGCCTGGTGGTGGACAGTAGCGACTTCGCGAACGCCTGGAGCGGGTACACTGCCCGCTCCAGGCCAGGAATGACAGGACGGCAACCATGAAGAGGATCGATGCAATCATCCGGCCCCAGCGGCTCCCGTTCGTACGCGAGGCGCTCGAGGAACTGGGATACGGCGGAATCACCGTCGCGGAAGTGAAGGGCCACGGCAAGCAGCGCGGTATTACCGAGCAGTGGCGTGGCCGCCAGTACCGGGTCGAGTACCTGTCGAAGGTGTGGATCCTGCTTGTCGTCGACGACGAACACCTCGAGAAGGTGGTGGACGTCATCTGCGAGAACGCCGCCACCGGAGAGGTTGGCGACGGCAAGATCTTCATTTCGGATGTGCTCGATGTGATCCGCGTCCGCACGAGGGAACGCGGGAGAGCGGCGATCTGATGATGCGGGTGGGCGGAGCGCAGGCTCCGCCCACTTTGGTGCTCCGGGGCTGGCGCAACCAACGCGCTGCGCCGCCGGGGCGAAGGGAGCGCACGCGATGATTGGGGATTCTTTCCCGGCACGAGTTCGGGCGCTGCGCGACACCTGGCGCACCAGGCGCCACATGAAACACCTGAGCAACCGGCGGGATCTCGCCTCCAGGTTCGAGCTCCTGCTGGTGTTGTATGAGTGGACGGAGCGTTCGATCGAAGCTATCCGGCAGGTATACGGAAACTCGCTCGCCATCGAACTTACGCCTCCGCCGGACCTGGCCGCCCGGCGGCTCTCGTTCACCGCGACGTTGGAAGACGCCTACCGCGTGAGCTTCGAACTCCAGCCGCGCGACGAAAGCGGGCAGCATTGGGACCTGGCCGTACGACTGAGCACACCCGACGCGGTCACCGCGGCAGGGCAAACCCGTGGCGCCGGCCAGTGGACGCCGAGCCGCGTGGAGGACCTCCTGCTTTCGCTCCTTGCGGCGATCGAACGGGCCAGGTTCGACGCGTATAAACCGCCACCGCCGGGCGCGAGGCTTGCCGAGCACTGCGCCCGGCGCGACTCGGCGAACGGCGGCGCGGCAGCTCACCGCTAAGCACGGGCCCGGCGCAAACAGCCGGCCGTCACCTCCAGGGGCCCTCGCCCGTGCGCCGGGCGAGGGTTTCGTTTGCCCGGGCAAGGGTGCGTTCCCGACCTGCAATCGCCGGTCCGGGCGTCGGAGCTGATCCTCACGAGAGAGGCCCGTGTGGTTCTGGTTGGCCCCGCTCATCGGCGTTCGAGGCTGTGACGGTCACGTAATCGAGCGGCAATCAGGGCGACACGGCCGGGAAACCTGTCTCGCGGATCTTCTGGATAGGCCGCACGACGCGGCACCACCACTCCAGGACGAGGAGACAGCGTGAACACCTGGGATTGCTTCCGACGCGACCTCCATCGATGGCACGCCGTGGTCCACCGCGTCCGGCCCGAGTGGCGTAGTTCGGGTTTCTCGGCATAGCAGGCTGCCCATCCACCCACCGGCTCCTTCGGGCCCGCATGGCCGGCATCCGCGGCACACCAGGGCGGATGCCGGCCGTGCAGGGAAACGGAGCGCCACGCACACCCCCACATCAACAAGGACACCGATTCATGCGACGACGCGATTTCCTGAAGTATGCAGGCGCCGGGGCGGCGGGCGCGGGAGCGCTCGCACTCGTTGGCTGCGGTTCGGACGACGATGACGACACCACTCCGGCGGGCGGGAGCTCACCCGGCACCACGCCCGGAGCCGATTCGTTCGAACTCGCCGACAACCAGGTCCTGCGCGTTCGGTTCTACTTCCAGCTCCTGCCGATGGACCCGGCGACCATCTTCGGCATCGAGCAGGAGAACGTCATCATCGCCATCTACAACGGGCTGACGCGCTACGACACGAAGACGGAGCTGCAGCCCGACCTCGCGGAGAGCTGGGAACAGCCGGACGAACTGACGTACATCTTCAAGATCCGGCCGAACGTGCCGTGGCAGAAGGGCTACGGCATCCTCACGGCCGAGGATTTCGTCTGGTCGTACAACCGGATTATTCAAGGTGGCGGAACATACGCCNCTGAGTTTGGCCTCGTGCAGTCGTTCACGGCGATCGACGACACGACGCTCGAGGTAAAGCTCAAGGCTCCCGACGCGGCGTTCCCACACCAGGTGGCGAACTACCACCAGGGTTCGGTGCTCAACCGCCGCGCCGTCGAGGAACTCGGCGACGACCACTGGTTCAACCCGGTGGGGACGGGGCCGTTCATTCTCACGGACGTGAAGCCGGGCGAGAGCTTCGTGCTTCGGCGCTTCGACGAGTACTTCGCTGGCCCGGCCAAGATCTCCGAAATCCAGATGCGGACGATCGCGGACGCGAACACCGCCGCAATCGCGCTCAAGAACAACGAGATCGACGTCTTCCAGGCCATCCGCTCCGAGGCGGCAATCGACACCATCGAAGGCGACAAGAACATCTACACGTCGGCGGNGAGCCAGTCGACCGTCTCGCTCGTCGCGTTCAACACCTTGCTCCCGCACCTCCGGGACCCGCGGGTGCGGCAGGCGTTCCAGCATGCCGTCGACTGGGAGAGCAACATCGCAGCCACGGCTCCACGCATCTCGGAACCACACGGCAACATCGTGCCGAAGTGGATGCCGGAGTACACGGAGGATGTCCCAAAGTACGAGTACGACCCGAAGAAAGCGCGCCAGCTCCTCGATGCCGCCGGCGTAGACGAGGTCACCATCAAGTCGCTGCAGCAGACGCAGCCGACCGAGCAGCTCCTGCTCCAGCAGGCGAACCTGGCCCAAATCGGGATCAAGCTGGAGTTCGAAATCGTCGACCGGGCGCAGTTCAACCAGCGGCGGCTTACCGGTGACTTCGAAACGGCGACCCGCGGGAACCCGGCCGGGAACATCAACTACATCCTCTTCAGCTACCTGCACCCGGATAACTTCCCGCCGAAGGGGTTCAACGGGTCGCGGTACGACAACCCCGAAGTCACCGATGCAATGACACGGGCACGGAGCGAGCTCGACGAGCAGAAGCGGCTCGAGCTGTACCACTTCGTGCAGCGGAAGGTGATGGAGGACCTGCCCTACGTCGTGGCGGGCGCGCAGAACGAGTGGTGGGCGGCGCGCTCGGACGTGAGGGGGCTGGTGGTGAACAACATGCCCCAGGGCAACTGGTACGACCTCGCCCGGGTGAAGACCTAGGGCGCCACCACTCAAGGAGGCCCGCTGATGCTGGCATACGTTGCACGACGAGGACTACAGGTCATCCCGGTGGCGCTCGGGGTCGCGACGCTCGTGTTCTTCATGATGCGCGCGCTCCCCGGCGACCCGGCTGCCTACATGCTCGGCGAGGGCGCAAGCCAGGAATCGATCGCGGCACTGCGAGAGGAGCTCGGGCTCAACGAGCCGCTCCTCTCGCAATACCTCACCTTCCTCGGCGATGTGCTTCGGCTCGATTTCGGCCGGTCGATCGTCAACAAGGTCCCGGTGACGGAGCTGATGTGGAATGCGCTGCCCACGACGCTGTTCCTCGGCGGGCTNACCGTTCTGCTCGGNTTCCTCGTCGGTGTGCCGCTGGGGACGTTCGCGGCGTACTTCACGAGCAAGGGCAAGAACGCGGCCGACCAGGCCGTCACGGGCTTTGCGCTCGTGATGGATACGATCCCGGCCTTCTGGCTGGCGCTCGTGCTGATGCTGCTCTTCACGCTGCGGCTCGGCTGGCTGCCAGCGAGCGGCCCGGTCGAGTGGAGCGACCCGATTGCGCTCGCGAAGCGGTTCGCCCTGCCGGCGATGGTCCTGACGGCCACCCAGGTTGGCGTCATCGCCCGGGTGACCCGCACCAGCGTGCTGGAAACGCTCGCCGACGACTACGTTCGCACGGCCCGGGCGATGGGCACGCCGGAGGTGGTGGTGCTCTTCCGCCACGCGCTTCGGAACGCGGCACTGCCAGTCGTGACGGTGGCGGGCCTGAGCCTCGGGCGGCTGCTCGGCGGGACCGTGATCGTGGAGTCGATCTTCGCGTTGCCGGGCATGGGGACGCTGATCATCAACAGCATCCTCGGCCGCGACTATACGTCGATCCAGGCCGTCGTCCTCATCTACGCGACCATCTTCATCCTGATCAACCTCGCGACCGACCTGGCATACACGCGGCTTGACCCGCGGGTAAAGCTCTAGCGCTCTGCGCCGAACTGCAGGAGTACCTCTCATGGAGTCAGTAGCAGCCGCCAACCCCACCCGCACGATGCCCGCCGCCGGGCTGGCGAAGCCCTTCCAGTGGCTGCTGAAGCAGAACCGGCGGAGCCTCATCGGGCTCGGGTTGCTGCTCCCGATCGTGGTCCTCGCGATTGCGGCTCCCTACCTGCCGCTTCAGCACCCGAACGAGGCGAACCCAGCAGCGAGCATGCTCGGGCCTTCCCTCGATCACCCGTTCGGCACCGACAAGCTCGGCCGCGACATCCTGAGCCGCTGCCTCGGCGGCGCGAGGATCTCGTTGCTCATCGGCGCGAGCGCGGCCGGCCTGGCGCTGGCGATGGGCATCGTCCTCGGCATCGTGGCCGGGTTCATGGGCAAGGTCGTCGACCGGACGATCATGACGCTGGTCGACATCATGCTCTCGTTCCCGTCGCTGCTCCTGGTGCTGTGCATCGTGGCGGTGTACGGGAACGGGTTCACGCAGATCGTGCTCGCCATCGCGGTCGCCGATGCGCCGCGGGCGATCCGGCTTCAGCGCGCACTCGCGCTCGGCCTGAAGTCGCGGCCGTACATCGACGCCGCCCGGATGGCGCACGCGCCGACGTGGTTCATCCTGGTTCGCCACATTCTGCCGAACACCATCGCGCCGATGATCGTGGTCGCCAGCATCTATGCGGCGAACGCGATCCTCACGGAAGCCAGCCTGAGCTTCCTGAGCCTCGGCATTCTTCCGCCCGACCCGTCGTGGGGCAACATCATCAGCGAAGGCCGGCCCTACCTGCAGACGGCGTGGTGGATATCGACGTTCCCCGGGCTGATGCTCGCGCTGGTCGCAGTCAGCCTCCACCTCATCTCCGACGGCATTCGCCAGGAACTCGATCCGCGACTGGGAGCGTGAACCATGAGCCACGCTGTGCTTGAACGCCCGGAAACCGAAGCAGCAACCGATGCGCTGCTTGATGTTCGCGACCTGCAGGTCAGGTTCTTCACGCGCCGCGGGATCGTCCGCGCCGTCAACAACGTTTCGTTTCAGCTCCACCGCGGCGAACGGCTCGCAATCGTGGGCGAAAGCGGCTCGGGCAAGAGCGTGATGACGATGTCGCTCATCAAGCTCGTCGCCCACCCGGGCCGCATCACCGGTGGGGAAGTCCTGCTCGACGGTGTAGACGTGCTGAAGCTCAGCGACCGCGAGCTGAACCACATCCGGGGCAGGCGCATCTCCATGGTCTTCCAGGACCCGATGACGTCGCTGAACCCGGTGATGCGCGTCTCCGAGCAGCTGATGGCGCCGATGATGCGCCACCTGAAGCTTTCGAAGCAGGAGGCACGAGCGCGGGCCATCGAGCTGCTGGGCCAGGTCGGCATCCCGGCGCCGGACCTGCGGGTAGATGCCTTCCCGCACGAAATGAGCGGCGGCATGCGGCAGCGCGTGCTCATTGCCCTGGCCCTGTCGTGCAAGCCCGACATCATCCTTGCCGACGAACCGACGACGGCGCTCGACGTGACGATCCAGGCGCAAATCATCGTGCTGCTGAAGGAACTCGCGGAGAAAGCCGGCACGTCGGTCATCTTCGTGACGCACGACCTTGGGCTTGTCGCCCGGTTCGCGCAGACCGTCGCGGTGATGTACGCGGGTCGAATTGTCGAATACGGGCCGGTCCGGGAGATCTACAACAACCCGCAGCACCCGTATACACGCGGCCTGCTTGCCTCAATTCCGACCGCCACCGGGGAGAAGGCCGAGCGGCTCGTGCAAATTCCCGGGGCCCCACCGGACCTGCGGGATACCAGCGACGGGTGCGCGTTCGCGCCCAGGTGCAGCGCCGCGGTCGCGCGGTGCACGCGTGAACGCCCGGCGCTGACCACCCGTTCCCCCGGCCACCTCGCTGCCTGCTGGGTCACCGACCCGGCTACCAGCCCCACGGAGGTTGTCCATGTTCACGGCAACTGAGCCCACACCAACGGCCGAAGCCACCACGACCACGGTCCATCCGCCGTACGCCGACCCGGACGCCGTGCTCGAAGTCCGGGGCCTGAAGAAGCACTTCGTGAAACGGAGCTCGCTGCCGTGGAAGCCGCCGACGGTGGTACGGGCAGTCGACGGAATCGACCTGGTCCTGAAGCGCGGGACCACGCTCGGACTCGTCGGCGAGAGCGGATGCGGAAAGACCACAACCGGCCGGATGATCGTCCAGCTCGAGCAGCCGACCGAGGGACGGATCATCGTCGACGGCCACGACATCACGCGGCTCCCGGCGGCGGACATGAAGACCTACCGCCGCAAGGTGCAGATGATCTTCCAGGACCCGTACGCATCGCTCGACCCGAAGATGCGCATCGGCGACATCATCGCGGAGCCGCTGACGGTGCAGCGCATTGGTTCGCGGAAAGAGCGGCAGGAGCGCGTGGCCGACCTGATGGAGCGGGTGGGCCTGAGCCCGGCGCTCCGGGAGCGGTATCCGGCGCACCTCTCGGGCGGCCAGCGGCAGCGCATCGGTATCGCCCGGGCGCTTGCGCTCAACCCCTCGGTGGTCGTGGCGGATGAGCCGACGTCGGCGCTCGACGTGTCGGTTCGTGCCCAGGTGGTGAACCTGCTGCGCGACCTCCAGGAGGAGCTGGGGCTCAGCTTCCTGTTCATCTCGCACGACCTCGCCACCGTTCGGTACATCTCCGACGTGATCTGCGTGATGTACCTGGGGAAGGTGGTGGAGCTTGCGCCGGCCATCGAGCTCTTCGAACGGCCGCTCCACCCGTACACGAAGGCGCTGCTTTCGGCAGTGCCTGAGCCCGACCCCGATCGCGAGCAGACGCGGGCCGTGCAGATGCTGGCAGGTGAGCCGCCCAGCCCGGCGAACCCGCCAGCCGGCTGCCGGTTCAGCACGCGGTGCCCGATGGCAACGAACTTCTGCAGCGAGAAGGAACCGGAGCTCCGCGACATTGGCGGCGAACGCAAAGTGGCCTGCCACTACGTCGAATAGTGCTTCCGTTCGGCAACAGCGCTGCAACACCGGGAAGCGAGAATCAGGACGGTACTTCCAGTTGAAGGAGGATGCAGATGCGTCTACACCCGGCAGTTACCAGGGAAGAAGCAGAGGAATGGCTTACAACCCAGGCAAAGCTTGCCTGGGGAGAAGAAGCCCTGCCGGAACTCGCCGCCAATATCAAGGCGATTGCCGAGGCGATGGCGATCATCAGTTCGATCGAACTCCCGGACGACCTGGAGCCGCTCTTCCCGTAACCGGCNTACTCACTCGTTTGGCACCACCACTCGCCTGCTGTGGCGAGAACCAGCGACCAGAGGAGAAGGAATAATGGACAAGCCGGCGCTTGACATTCCAACCAAAGTCCAGGCGGTGCTGGAAACGGCCGGACTAATGGACAAAGTAAGCAAGGAAGAGTTCGACGTCTTTGTCCGCCTCTACCCTTCTATTCGTGCGGCTGCGGACAGCCTGTATGTCCCGGAGATTGAGTACGAGGAGATAGCACTTCTCTTCGATCCAGAGGTATAGCTGCTTGAGCCGGTATTTCCCGCGGGTTTTCCCCCTCTCCCGTGGGAAGTACGCAGCCGAGGCCGGTTCGCAACGTTGCCGTGGCGATGCGAGCCGGCCTCAGTTCGCTCGAAGAAACGCGAATGGGTTCTTAAGCGCCCTTTCGTTCGCGGACAACCAGTTCGGCGTATGCTTCGAGGCGCGGGACCAGAGGAAGCCAGGTGAGGGCGGGGACTGTGAACCACCGCATGTTTCGGCGACGCGGGGAACCCGTGCCCGGGCGCACTTCAAGGACAGCAAACAACGGTGACGAACGCTCGTGATGCCCTTCTGCGACGAATCCCCTTCTCCGCCAGCAGCTCCATCATCGAGGAGGTAGCCCTGTGAGCGTCCAGGCCGAAACGGGTGCGGGCCGGGTTGAGAGCCTCCGCGAACTGGGGCTCTCGGTGTACGCGCCGACGCTGCTCTTCGCGATCGGGCAGGGTGCCGTTATCCCGGTCATCGCGATCGCTGCGCGGGAAGTCGGGGCCTCGATCACGCTGGCGGGGTTCATTGTGGCGCTCCGAGGCATCGGCGTCCTGGCGTTCGACATCCCGGCGGGGTGGCTCGTCGCCCGGTTCGGCGAACGGCTCGCGATGGCAGCCGGAACGGCGCTGGTCATCGTCTCGCTCGTTGCGGCCGCGCTCGCACCGAACCCCTGGATCTTCGCGGTAGCGAGCTTCGTCATGGGCTGCGGGTGGTCGGTCTGGCTGCTCGCACGCCTGACGTATGTCAGCGAAGCGGTGCCACTGTCGCTTCGGGGGCGCGCGCTTTCGACGCTCGGCGGCATCAACCGCGTGGGCAACTTCATCGGGCCGTTCCTGGGCGCGGGCGTGGCGACGTTCGCGGGCGTCATGGGGGCCTATGGCATCCACATCGTCACCGCTGCAATCGCGAGCGTCCTGCTGCTGTTCCTCATCGAGGACGGGGAAGGCAAAGAGACCGGCGGCCATGAGCACGTGAACCTGCCAGCGGTCGTTCGGGAGCACGCGAACGTCTTCCTGACCGCGGGGGTAGGGACAACGGCGATCCAGGTGCTGCGCGCAACGCGACAGAGCGTCCTGCCGCTCTGGGCATCGCACATTGGACTCGACGCCGGGGCGGTGAGCCTGGTGTTCGGCATCTCGATGGCAATGGAGATGACGATGTTCTACCCGGCTGGCGCCGCGATGGATAACCTCGGGCGCAAGTGGGTGGCGGTGCCATGTCTCGCAATTATGTCGATTGGCATGATCCTCCTGCCCGCCACGCATCACTTCTGGCCGCTGACCATCGTCGGGATCCTGATCGGGTTCGGGAATGGGCTCGGCAGCGGGATTGTGATGACGCTGGGCGCCGACCTCGCGCCCACGGTGGGCCGGGCGCAGTTCCTCGGNGCGTGGCGCCTGTGCGGTGACATCGGGACGGCCGGGGGTCCGTTGCTGGCAGCGGCCATCGCCGGCGCGGTATCGCTGGCCGGGGCATCACTGGCGATGGGCGCCGTGGGGTTGGCCGGCGCGTCGCTCATCTACTTCCGCATGCCGGAGACGCTCCAGCGAAAGCCGCGGGTCCAGGCTGCAGCAGAAAGCGGCGGAGCCGCCGGCCAGTAGCGGATCGTGTGGACTCTCCACAACCGTCGATAAAAGAAGGAAGGTACCCGGCCCCTCTGCTCGAGGGGCTTCTCTTCCGGGACCAGGGCCGTTTACCGAACCGGGTTCCGCGATGAGAGTGGCGCAGATGTATCGCCGAGAGCGCGTGGCGCCCAAACCTGCTCAGCCACCTCTCCCTCCAGACATCCATGCGGTCGTTCCATTTGCGTGGTCCGACGAACCGTTGTGCCGCCACCGAGGGGGTGGTTGGCCGGGCACCGGGAACCGACCGTCTCGTGACGCTACGAAAAGGGGAATCGGGTGTCCGGCCCCCTGCCCCGACTTGTTGTTCGGCCTTCAGGAGCCAGAAGTCCCGGGGGTGGATGGGTCGTGGGCAGGGGGCGGCCCGCTCAGCAAACCTGGCCGGCGCCAGGAGTGGGCAAAGATGTGCCGCCTGGAGAGGAGAGCAACCAACCCCGCCCAGCTACCTCCGGGCATCCGTACGCGCCTTACCATCTGCTCGTAGCGCGGCCTGTCGTTGCGCTCACACGGAAGAGTGACACCGAGGGCGTTTGCTTCCCTGGCTGTGGGAACGGGCGGCCTCGTGGATGCACGAAAGGGGGTCCGGGGTGTTGCCGGATCCCCCTGCCAATTGCCTGGCCTTCGGGAGCTAGAAGTTCATGGATGGGATGGGCAGGCGGCCGAGGACGGATTCGCACCAGGCCCCGGTCGCAAGCAGCGATTCGTCGGCCAGCGTCGGTGCGACGAGTTGCAGGCCGATGGGGAGCCCTTCTGGAGAGAGGCCGCCCGGGATGCTAATCGCCGGGTTCCCGAGCTTGCTCCACGGCTGCAGGAGGATGTCGGTGCCGGAAATGGTGAGGTCCCTGGGGGCCGGGGCCGGCGTGGTGCCCATGAGGATAGCGTCGTAGTCCGCGAGCACCGCATTCACCCTGTCGCGCAGCCAGCGGCGGATGCGCTGCGCCTGCAGATAGTAGGTGGCCGGGATGAGCTCGGAGAGGACGCCCATCTGGAAGCCTTCGTACTTGCCGGTGAACTTCGTCACCGCCTTCGGCTTCAGCGGAGGCGTCGCGCCACTCCGGATCTTTTCGGCGCGCTCGCGAGCGTTGTTGGTGTAGCCTTCGACGCCCATGATCGGCAGCGCCTTCCAGACCCAGGCAAACTCTTCGGGAAGATAGACGTCGGTGACCGTGGCGCCAGCGTCCTTGAGCTTGCCAGCGGCCGTTTCGATGGCCTCGTTAATGACCGGTTCCTGGAGCTCCGGATAGAAGTTCCGGACCACGCCGATTTTCGGCGGCTTCATGTTGGCAACGTCGATGACCGGCTTTGCGGGCGGGAGCGGAAGACTGGTGGGATCGAGCTCGTCGTAGCCGCTCGTCACGGCGAACACGCGAGCAATGTCTTCCATTGTGGTCCCGATGATGCACGGGTAATCGTGCGAGTAGGACATGATGAACATGCCACGGCGGCTGTTCCGGCCGAACGTTGGCTTGAAGCCGCTCACGCCGCAGTAGGCTGCCGGCCGGATGCCCGAGCCGCCGGTCTGTTCGCTGAGCGAGAAGGGCACGAAGCGGGCGCCCACAGCCGCGCCCGAACCGGAGCTCGAACCACCCGGCGTGTGTTCGATGTTCCAGGGATTGCGGGTCGGCGGCGTGCCCGATGGGCCAACCATGTACAACTTGCCGAACAGGAGCGCGCCCGCGTCGCGAAGGCGTTCGATGAGGGTGGCCGTGTACGCGGCAACGGGCGGCTTCGGGTCGGCGTAGTCGCCGCGGGTAGCTACGCCTTCAAGCAGGAATTGCTCCTTTACGGCGAACGGGACGCCATGGAGGGGTCCTCGAAGCTTCCCGGCTTTCGCTTCTTCGTCGAGCACGCGGGCGTCTTCGAGGACGCGCTCACGATCGAGGTAGCTAAAGGACTGGATAACGGGGTCGTAGGTGGCGATTCGATCGAGCAACGTCTCGGCGAGCTCAAGGACGGAAATCTCGCCCGACGCGATGCCCTCGGCCATCTCCACGGTGCTGAGTTGTACAAGGTCCTGTTTGTTGAGGGTCGAAGTCACCTGTTCCTCCTTCGAACGGCTGTGGCAGCCGGCAGGCGCGTGCAAGGACCCGTGCCGGCTGCGCATTCGAGCCCGGGTCCTTAGCTCGCGGCTTCCACGAAGTCCATGGAGGGGGCAGGCAGACGCCCGATGACGGCTTCGCACCAGGCAGCCGCCGCCAGCAGCGATTCATCCTGCATGTTGGGTGCGACGAGCTGCAGGCCGAGCGGCATGCCCTGCGAATCGAGCCCGGCGGGGATGCTGACGGCCGGGTTGCCGAGATGGCTCCAGGGGATGAGGAGCGACGGGTCGCCCGACGTGGAGAGGTCACGCGGGGCGGCGCCGGGGGCGGTGGCCATCATGATGGCGTCGCAGGAGGCGAGGGCAGCGTCGACCTTTTCGCGGAGCCAGCGGCGAATGCGCTGGGCCTGCAGGTAGTACGTGGCCGGGATAAGACCGCCGAGTCCCTTCGCGATGATGGCGTGCGGCACGATGCGACTGGTCGGCGCGCCGCTCACCAGTGGAACGTTCTGGCCGGCAGCGCGGCGGGCGGCATCCTCGCGGGCGTTGATCACGTGCCCTTCGCAGGCCATGACGACCGACCACAGCGGCCAGGCCAGCTCGAACTCCTCCGGCAGGTAGAAGTCGACGACCGTCGCGCCCGCCTCCGCGAGTTTCTTCGCGGCCGCCTCAATGGCGGCGTTCATCTCGGGCTGCTGGTAGCCCGGGAAGACGTTGCGGACGATGCCAACCTTCGGCGGACGCATCGACTCCAGGTTGATCTCCGGGTTCGCTGCGGGGACGGGGAGGCTGGAAGGATCGTCCGGGTCGTAGCCGCTGGTGACCGCGAACACCTTCGCGACGTCGGGGATGCTGTACCCGATGATGCAGGCGTGGTCGTGCGACCAGGCCATCTGGAACATCCCGTAGCGTGAGTTGCGGCCATAGGTGGGCTTCAGGCCAGCAACGCCGTTGTAGGCAGCGGGGCGGATACCGGAGCCGGCGGTTTGCTCGCTCAGCGAGAAGGGGATGAAGCGGGCGCCGACGGCAGCGCCGGAGCCGGAACTGGAGCCGCCGGGCGTGTGCTCGATGTTCCACGGGTTCCGGGTCGGCGGCGTACCCGACGGCCCGACCATGTACAGCTTGCCCATGAGCAGTGCGCCGGCCTCGCGGAGGCGGCGAACGACGGTGGCGGTGTATTCGGCAATCGGCGGCGAGGGATCCTTCCAGTCGCCACGGGTGGCCACGCCTTCGAGCAGGAACTGTTCCTTGATGCCGAATGGCACCCCGTGCAGTGGGCCGCGGAGTTTCCCGGCGCGGGCTTCGGCGTCGAGCGTCTTCGCCTCATCCAATACGGCATCCGGGTCCAGGTAGCTGAACGACTGGAGGACGCCGTCGTACTTCTTGATTCGCTCGAGGAGCGTTTCGGCGAGTGCGAGCACCGAGATTTCGCCGGACGCGACGCCAGCGGCAATCTCGGCCACACCCAGTTCGTGAAGTCCTTTCTGTGTGGCAAGGGTGGTCACGATGCGTCTCCTTTGGAGGGGGATGCTCAAAGAGCGGGCGTCGGCAGCCCTGCCGGTCCTCGGACGTGACGATCGAGGCAGGCGGGGCGAACTAGGCGGCGGCAGGCTCCTGCGTGAGTACCGGGGGGAGACGCAGGTGCCAGTCGGTCCGGCGCTGGTAGGCGTCGCCGACCTTGAACACGGTGGGTTCGTCGAACGGGCGGCCGGTGATCTGGAACGAAAGCGGGAGCCCCTTATCCGAGAACCCCATAGGCACGGCGAGCGTGGGCAGGCCGACGAGGCTCCAGATGCCCGTCCGGGTCGCGCCTTCGAGCAGGCTGGAGCCGTAGCCCATGTCGGCGATGCGTGGCGCGCCGTCCTTCGCGGTAATTGAAAGGAGGACGTGGCACTCGGAGAGGAGCTCGGCCACCGCCTTCTGGGCGAAGCGGCGCCAGCGAAGCGCCTGGATGTAGTCGGCGGGCGTGAGGAAGAGGCCGAAGCTGGCGTTGCCCACGCGGGTGTACTTGCCCCAGTCGTCCCAGCGGTCGCGCAGGCGGCGGAGGTAGATCCCGGCTTTCTCGCCGGTGTTGTTGACGAAGTTCGCCGCAACGAGCTTGTCGTAGTGCGGGAGGCGAACTTCTCGGATCTCGGCGCCGGCCTCGCGCAGAACGGCGACAGCATCCTCGAAGCGCGCACGCGTCGTTTCGGGCACGCCATCGAGGAAGCCTTCGCGGATAACGCCGATGCGCATGCCCTTGATGTTCCCGTCGAGCCCGGCGGTAAAGTCGGTTACGGGCCAGCGGGCGGCATTCACGTCTGAGGCGTCGTAGCCCGCGACAACGCTCAGGATGGCGGCGGTGTCCCAGGCGCTCCGGGCCATAGGGCCAATGTGATCCAGGCTGAACCCGTTCTGCGTGCAGCCCGACTTCGGAACACGGCCGAAGGTCGCCTTCAGGCCGGTAATGCCGCAGTAGGCGGCCGGGCCGCGAACGCTACCGCCGGTGTCGGTGCCGAGCCCACCGAGGAAGAGACCTGCAGCGATGCCGCCGCCGGTCCCGGCGCTCGAGCCGCCGGTATGGTGCTCCGGGTTCCACGGGTTTCGCGGGATGGGGAAGGGCTTGTCGTGGTCGGGCGCCCCACACGCGAACTCGTGTGTGGTGTTCTTTCCGATAATGACCGCGCCGGCCGCGCGCAGGCGGCGAACCGCGGGGCCGTCGCCCTGCGCCGACCACTCCGGGTCCATCACGAGGCTCTGGGCGGTGGTGGGCGCGTCGTCGGTGGAAAGGATGTCTTTGAGACCGAACGGGATGCCCTGGAGGGGTCCCCGGTCGATGCCGCGGGCGAAATCGGCATCAGCGGCCGCCGCGGCAGCGAGCGCCGTTTCGTCCATGCGCGTGATGAACACGCCGAGCAGCGGGTCCAGCCGGTCCGCGCGCTTGAGCATCTCGCGGGTCAACTCGACCGCCGAAATGCGCCGTTCCCGCAGCGCGGTCGCGGCCTCCTTGATGGTCACTGGGATGTCGGTCACGCCGGGACCTCCGCCTCCTTGAGAATGGGTGGGACACGCAGGTGCCAGTCGGTCAGGCGCTGGTAGGCGTCGCCAACCCTGAGCACCGTTGCTTCGTCGAATGGGCGGCCGGTGATCTGAAGCGAGAGCGGGAGCCCGTTGTTCGCGAACCCCATTGGGATCGCGAGGGTGGGGAGGCCGACCAGGCTCCAGATGCCGGTGTTGTAGCCGTTGTTCCCGAACTTCTCGGGGTACCCCATGTCGGCCAGGCGCGGAGCGGTGCCGGGCGCGGTCGGGGTGAGGAGGACGTCGTAGGTCTCCATGAGGCCGGCGATGACCTTCTGGGCGTAGCGCCGCACCCGGAGGCACTGCATGTAGTCGGCCGAGGTGAAGAAGAGGCCGAACGTGGGTCCGCCGACGCGGGTGTATTTCCCCCAGTCGGGCCACCGTTCGCGCATGCGCTTCAGGTAGATGCCCGCCTTTTCGGCCGCGTTGTTCACGGCGTGGGCGGTGATCATGAGGTCTGCGTTGGGAATGACGACCTCTTCGACGACGGCGCCGGCCTCCTCGAGCACCCTGCCGGCGTCGTCGAACGCCTTGACGGTTTCGGGCAGCACCTTGTCGTTGTTGCGCGTGAAGCCTTCGCGAACGATACCGATCCGCATCCCGGTGAGATCGCCCGTGAGCGCAGCCTGGTAGTTCGGGACCGGCTTGCGAATCGACGTGATGTCCGTGTGGTGCGCCCCGGCGATGACCTGGAGCAGGATTGCGACGTCGCGAACGGTTCGCGCCATGGGGCCGACAGTGTCGAGGCTGAACCCGTTCTGGGTGCAGCCGGACTTTGGAACGCGCCCGTAGGTCTGGCGAATGCCGCTGATGCCGCAAAAGGCGGAGGGGCCGCGCACACTGCCGCCGGTGTCGGTGCCGAGGCCGCCGAGGAACAGGCCCGCCGCGATACCGCCCGCGGTACCGGAGCTCGAACCGCCGGTCCAGTACTCCGGGTTCCACGGGTTCTTCGGTACCGGGAACGGTTTCTCGGGGTCGGGCTGGCCGCAGGCGAACTCCATCGTGGTGGTCTTGCCGATGATGACGGCGCCCGCCTCGCGGAGGCGGCTCACCACAACCGCGTCGCCCTGTTCGGACCAGGTGGGGTCCATGACGAGGCTCTGGGCGGTGGTCGGCGCGTCGTCGGTCGAGAGAATGTCCTTCAGGCCGACGGGGATGCCCTGGAGCGGACCGCGGTCTATGCCGAGCTCGAACTGGGCATCGGCACGGCGTGCCGCCCGGAGCGCCGATTCGTCCATGCGGGTGATGTAGACGCCGAGCAGGGGGTCAAGTTTGTCGGCGCGTTCGAGCAGGGCCGTAGTAAGTTCGACGCTCGTAAGTTCGCGAGCGCGGAGCGCTCGTGCTGCGTCGGCTATTGTGAGCGGCAGATCTGACATCAGCCTTCCTCCGAGAGCGCGTAAACCCGCTTGTTGATGGCAGCATCACGCTATCGGTGGCGTGTTTCGTTGCCGTGACGGGTTTGCAGCTTTCGAAGTGGGGCCTGCGCGTATTGATCGCCTTACGACCACCTGATCAGGGAGCGGTGCCGTATCGCGTCGGCGAATTGTTTCATCCTGGTTTCGTACCTGTTCCACCTCCAGTAGACGCTGCTGATGCGTTTTATTGTCTGGAGCTGTTGAGTCACGAACGAAACAGCGCCGAAACCAGAGCCTCGTTTCATCGAAGTACAGCAGCCCACGGCCAGTGGAAGGTGGAGGAAACATGCAGGCTCCGGCGACGCAGAGTACGTGCCGCGCACGCAGCAGCGGCGGTTCGATTGGCAAGGGAAATGGCGCATTCCGCAGGCCGCTTCACCGCTTCGGCCGGGGCGATGGCACTCCCAGCACCGGAAGGGCCCGGCAATGACGGCAGTCACGAAAGAGGCGGCCGGGGCAAGACGAATCCCCGGGATTGGGGTCCTCAGCCGGGCCGGTGATGCGTCCACGCTCACGATCGCGCTGGGCGCCGGGCTGGCCAGCCTTTCGATGAACTTCTGGATCCCCTTCCTGCCGCTCTACATGCTCCACCTCGGAGCGGCGAGCGATCCGGAAGCGCTGTTCTGGGTCGGGGTGGCAACCACCGGGCAGGGTGTCGCGCGGCTCGTGAGCGGGCCGATCTGGGGCGTCCTTTCGGACCGGGTCGGGCGCAAGTTCATGTTCATCCGGGCGCTCTACTTTGCGTCGGGGACAACGGCCATCGCAGCACTCGCAACGGAACCCTGGCATGTTGCCGTGGCGTTCGCATGCCAGGGGCTGTTCTCCGGGTTCATCCCGGCAGCAGTGGCGCTGACATCGGTCACGGCGCCCGAATCGAAGCTCAGCCAGTCGCTCGGCCTTGTCACGGGCGCGCAATACCTGGGCAACACGATCGGCCCCGCGATCGGGTCGGGACTGGCGCTGGCGTTTGGGCTTCGCGGCGCGATCATCGGGTCGGCGATCATGCCGGCGCTCGCCGCGACGCTGGTGCTCTTCACCGTGCCGCGGGACCGCGTCGGAAGCGCGGCCGGCGCTGCCGGGCAAGGCAAGGGCTCAGCTGAGCCGGTCCCGCCGATCCGGGCCATCATCACCACCCAATTGCTGCTGGCGCTGTTCTTCTACTTCTTCCTCTTCGCAATGACCCAGCTCGTTCGCCTGCTGACGCCGGTCGCAATGGCGGACCTCGCAGGAGGGTCACAGGGAACCGCGGCCGTCGGTCTTGCGTTCACGGTCGCAGGGTTCGCCAGCGTGATTGGCGTACTGGTGCTCGCGCGACGGCTGCTCGTGCCGGGACGGTACCGCGCGATGCTCGTCGCGGGATGCAGCGTGAGCGCACTCGCGCACGTGCTGCTGGCGTTTGCGGGCTCCATCCCGCTGTTCGTGGCGTGGTTCACGATGATTTCGCTGGTCCAGGGGGCGATGCTGCCGGCGAGCAACACGCTCATCGCGGCGTCGGTTCCGCGAACCCGGCGAGGTACGGCCTTCGGACTGGCCGGGAGCGCGCAGGCGCTCGCGTTCATGGTCGGGCCGATGAGCGCGGCGGCGTTCGCTTCCATTTCGATGACAGGCGGGCTGTTGCTCCTGGGCCTGCTGTTCGTGCTCGTGGCGTTGCTGGTGCTGGTAGCGTTCCGGGAGCCTGCCGCGGCCGAGTCAGCGCGCGCATAAGGACGACGTGCTCGTTCGAGCGCCTGTGACACGAGAGAAACGGTCATGTAACGAGAAACGCCTTAACTTATGGCATGGCACTCCCAGTTGCATTTCGGCATCACGGCGTAGCAATTGGCATTGCGAAGAACTCGCCGCCGCCCTGCAACGCGGCGCGCCTGTTCCCGCTCGACCCCTGGCCCACCACGACGCCGGAGCTGCCGCGCCTGCCACGGCCGGCCATCGTATTCGGCGGGTTGCCGTGCGAACGCATGGCAAGCGCGGTGAGCGCACAGCGCGACGTGGTGTATGTCGCGGTGGTTGCTGACCCTGAAGAAGCGAGGGGCAAGGAGCAGTGGGTCGATAGCCTGGTGGTCGAACCGCGCCACCACGAGGAGATTTGCGAAGCGGGAACCCGTGCGCTCGAGCGAAAACGCCTGGAGTATCGGCCGCGGGCGGTGGTCGGCGAACGCATCTTCGCCTGGAGAGGCGAAGTCGCGGAGCTCTCGCAGCTCGAAGCACGAATCATGCGGCGGCTGCTCCGGTCGGCCGGATCGGTGGTGCCGAAGGAAGAGCTTGCCTACGAGTTGTGGGGCGTCCGCGGATGCGACCCCGGCCGCGCGGTCGATACGCACATCTATCGCATCCGCCGCCGCATCGCACACATGCGTGGCGTCGCCATCGAGACAGCGCGCCAGCGCGGGTTCCGGCTGGTGCTCGAACACCCGGGCGCCTAACACCCGGCAACGAACAGGTCCACTGTGCAGTCCATGGTTCCCGGGGCTCCCGGGGGTGCAGGGCCGGGTTCACGCGAACCGGCCCTTCCCGTCCTCCCGCACACACCGCAGGTTGACCCATCGCAAGCAAGGCGCGTAAACCACCACGGGTGCACGATCGACGCGCTTCGCGGAGCGATTACGGGTGGGAGTGCAGGCGATGGACGATTACTTGCGCCTCTTCGACCTCACGGGCCGGGTGGCCATTGTCACGGGTGCGGGGCGCGGCCTTGGGCGAACGATGGCGCGCGCACTGGCATCGGCAGGCGCAGATATTGTTGCTGCGGCGCGCACGAGGGCAGAAATCGAATCGCTCGCCGCGGAAATCGAAGCAACCGGTCGCCGCGCCAAAGCGATCACCTGCGACGTCACAAAGGAGGCTTCGTGTAACGAACTTGTCGAGGGAGCGGTCGATGCGTTCGGCAGGGTCGACATCCTTGTGAATAATGCCGGCATCAATATCCGCAAGCCTCTCCTGGAGCTCTCGTTCGACGAGTACCAGCGCGTGATCGAAACCAATCTCCATGGGTACTTCTTGTGCGCGAAAGCGGCCGGGAAGTACATGGTGGCGCAGCAGTCGGGCAAGGTCATCAACATCTCGAGCATCTTTGGAACTGTCGCATTGCCAACACAGGCAGCCTATGCGAGCTCCAAAGGAGCGATCGAACAACTAACGAAAGTGCTGGCGCTCGAGTGGGCGGAATCGAACGTGCAGGTCAACGCGATTGCCCCGACCTACTTCGAAACCGAACTCACCCGCCCGCTGTTCGAAGACCCGGAGCGGAACAGGTTCATTACCGAGCGGACGCCGATGCGACGATGGGGGCAGCCGGACGAGCTTGCCGGCGCGGTGATTTTCCTCGCGAGCCGGGCCAGCGACTACATCACCGGGCACACGCTCATGGTCGACGGCGGTTGGACTGCCTGGTAGGGGCCGTGTTCGCCACGCCCGGGCCAGGCGTGGTGAAAGAGCGCCGCACCATTGGGAGGAAAGGGGACTCGGACGACCGATCCACGCTCAGCCAGCGTCGATGGCCAGCAGAGCCGAGGCGACGACTGCACCCGCAACGAGGGCAGCCGCCAGCGCAGCGGGCATCGCGGAGGCCGGGATGGGGGCTCCTGCACGGATGGCCCTGCCTGTCAGACGCCAGCCGCGGTAGGCGAGGATCGAAATGATCGCGCCAAACGATACCAGCCCGACGCCACCAGCCCGACGCCCGCGGCAAGAGGGAATACTGGCGGGCCAGCATCGGTCAGGAAGCGCGCGACAGCGATGCCCCCGCCGACGAGCGCCAGCGAAGTGCGAACCCAGAATAGGAAGGTGCGTTCGTTCGCGAGCGTGAATCGGTAGTCGGGTTCGGCATTGGTGTGATCCTCGAATGGCACGTTACCCGTCGCACCGGAGTCGTTGGTAGTGGCGGTCATGGTCGATTGCACGCCACCTCCCACCCCGCGTCCAGGTATCGCAAAAGACGCCGCTTCGTTACCGCATATGCATTCGCGTCAAGCGAGGCGAGTTGCAGCAGGAAGTCGCGCGCGACCTCGCGGAGGTCCGAGCCGGCGGGGTACACCCTGTGGACCAGCCCCATCGCGAGTGCAACCTGACCGTCCATCGTCTCGCCCATGTAAGCCACTCGGGCGACATGCCCGAGCGGGATAAGCCGCGGCAACTTGTACGACCACCCCTCTGCCATCCAGAGGGCACGATGAATGCGGGGATCGCCAAAATTGCAGTCTTCGGTCGCGAGGCGGAAATCACAGCTGAGCGCATAGTCATATCCCGCGCCGAGCGCGTGGCCGTGGATAAGCGCAACGGTTGGTTTCGGGAACTCCCGGAGCGCCGTTGTGACCTCATGGAGCAAGAGCGGACCAATGCCGATATCCAGCGCAACGAGGCGATGCCGGTACCGCTCGGGATACCCGCTCCCGCTACGGAGGTTCTCGCCAGCGGAGAGTGCGCGGCCCTCACCGGACAGGGCGAGCACCCGAACGCTGTCATCCGCCTCTGCCGCCCGGATCTCGCGCAAGACTGCATCGTGAAGCGTAGGGTCGAAGGTATTGAGTTGCTCCGGGCGATTCAGGCGCAGGTGCCGGATCGGCCCGTCATCGATCACCAGGAGGTCGTCCATCAGCGTCCCCTGTATCGCGGCGGGCGCTTTTCGAGCAGCGACTTCGTGCCCTCTTCGCGGTCTTCGATGACGTTCGTCTGGCGAATCCCGAGCGAATAGCCCAGCGCGGCCTTGTAGCTCATGTCGAGCTCGTCGATGACCTGCTGCTTCACGAGCGCCCATGACCGGGTCGCCATACCGGCGATAGTTTCGACCAGTTCAGCGGCCCGGGACTCGAATTCGCCCGGTGGCCAGGCGCGGTAGACCAGCCCGATGCGTTCGGCTTCGGCCCCATCAATCGTCTCGCCCAGGAGGAGCAGCCGCATCGCCTGCGACAGGCCAATCAACCGTGGAAGCGTCCAGGTAATGCCAGTCGAGGGGCACCGGGCATTTCGCACGCGGTCATCGCCAATCACGGCATTCAGCGGAGCGACCCGGATATCGCACATCGCAGCGATGTCGAGGCCGAAACCCAGCGTTCGTCCCCTGAGAAGGGCAACGGTCGGAAGCGGCAACTCGCGAATGGCATTGAGGAGCTCCTGCTGCGGTACATCTGCGGGGCCGTGCTCCCCGGGTGGCCGCCGGTGCGCGAAGCGCTCGGGCCACTCACCCGGCTCCAGCAGGTCCTCGCCAACCGAGAAATCGCCGCCCTCGCCCTCCAGCACGACAACGCGGAGCCCATCCCACGGGTCAAGGGCGCGAATGGCGTCCGTCAGCCCGGTAATCATGGGGTAGGTGAACGCGTTACCAGCATCGCCGCGGGCAAACGTTAGTCGAACCACCCCACCGTCACGCACTGTTCGGATGGTTCCGGCCATCAGCTCCCCTCCCGGGCGCTGCTCCCTGGGACGCCCAGTGCAATAGCGAACGGGTCGGCCACACCATCCGCAGCCTCCAACCGCCGAAGGGACTGTTTCATCTCCGCGATTGCTGCCGGGGTAATCTCGGCCAGGCGGGCAGCCAGGGAACGTGCGCAATCCAGCACTTCGGGACCGGGAACAACAGCATGAGCCAGCCCCATGCGCGCGAGGTCCGGCCCGGGAATACGTTCGGCACGCAGCGCCACCTCCGTGATCGCGCGACGGCCACCGCGGAGATAGAGCCACGCAATGTTGATCGGCGCCTGGCGCCCCATACGAAGCTCGCCAACATGGAGAAAGCTGTCCTCGGCTACGACCAGGAAGTCGCAGGCGAATGCGAGCGCAGCGCCGGCGTTGATGGCGAACCCCTCCAGCGCACCGACAATGAATCCCGGGAAGCTGTACAGATCGCGATGGAGCGCAGCCCATTGGCCCTGGAATCCCGGCACCCACTCAGGCTGCGGGTCGGCATTGAACTCCTTCAGGTCCAGCCCGGAGCAGAAGGCCCCCGACGCGCCGCGCAACACGACGACCGGTGTGCCCGGTTCTTCCGCCACCGCTCTGAGTGCGGCACGAAGTTCGCCGACGAGCGGGCCCGTGACCGCATTCTTTCGATGCGGCCGGTTGAGCACCATTTCTACCCACGATGGGTGGCGTTCGACGAGGATGTTGGCGTCATTCATTCAGCCTGGCTCCAATCACACCGGCCTCGCGCAACCGGGACAGTTCGTCGGGTGTATACCCGGCGCGAGCCAGCACCTCATCGGTGTGGGCATCGAGCACGGGAGACGCCGACTGCGGCGCAACGGGAGTTCGGTCCATTCGGAACGGAGGCGCGAAACTCCGGTAAGAACCGAGGAGATCGTGGTCGAGCTCAACGAGGTAGTCGTTCTCGAGTATCTGGGGTTCGGAGAACGCCTCAGGCGGGAAGTGGAAGGGCGCCGCAGGCACGTCCACTTCGCGGAAGGCTTCAAGCCACTCCTCCGTTGTGCGCGAAGCGAACAACTCCTCAGCCTCCCGTACGAGCTCATCGAGGCGCTGAAAGGCCTCGGGCGTCCCGAGTTCGAAGTCCGGGTCAAGCCGTGGATCGTGAAGTCCGGTGACCTGCCGGAATCGCTCGTTGAGTGCGGGCGTTAGCGAGCCCACCGAAATGAAGCCGTCTCGCGTTCGGTAATGCCGGAAGTAGATGTTGCCGTGGCTGCCGGCCAGCACCGTGCGGCGATAGATCTCCTGCTGCTCTGCGAAATCAGCACCGCGGTTACGAGCCTCGCGGATCTGTTCATCGAACTGTGCCCACGTCTCGACATCGGACGCCGCGAACCAGTTCAGCAGGTTCGCACCGAGCGCGAGTGCGGTCGAAAGAAGCGACGTCTCAACGCGCTGGCCCTCACCGGTGAGGTCGCGATGCCGCAGGGCGGCGACGACGGCCAGCGCAGATATGAACCCCGTCGCGTGATCGGCGTATGCAGGCTGGACAACGCGCGGGGCATCCCCGGGGGCGGCAGTTATTGCTCCGAGCCCGGAGAGGCCCTGGACCACCACGTCATACCCGCCCTGCTGGCCGTACGGCCCGTTGCGGCCGAGCGGTATATGTTCAAGGACGATGACTCGTTCGTTGATCGCCCGCAGCGACTCGTAGTCGAGCCGGTACCGCACGATATCCGGCGGCTTGAAGGCGACGAGCACGATGTCTGATTGGCGGACGAGGGCTTCGACGATCGGCCGCGACTCCTCGCGCTTGAGATCGAGACAGACGCTCTTCTTGCCGCGGTTGAAGATGGCGAAGCCCTTGCTCTCGCCCGGGAAGAAGACGCCACTGGCCCACCGATAGGAATCCCCGGACGGGGGCTCTATCTTCACGACCTCCGCGCCCATATCGGAGAGGATGAGCCCGCACATCGGCACGGCGATCGCCTGGGCGATCTCGAGCACGCGGATACCCGCCAGCGGGCCCTGCCCCTCACCCACGTGGCAACCCCAGGCCGCGAGTCGCGATGATGTTGCGCTGGATCTCGGCCGTCCCCTGTCCAATCGTGAGCCGCCGGGAGTCGAGGTACCGGAACGCGGGCTTTCCGCCCAGGGCAGCGCGCGGTCCTTCCCAGAGTTGCCCCGCCAGGCCGAAGACGTTGACGCCGAAGTCATCGACACGCTGGCCTACCTCGGAGTTGTAGCCCTTCGACATCGAGGCTTCAGCGTTGGGGACCAGGCCGGCGTTCTGCATGTAGGCCACGCGGCGCGCCATCCAGCGGCCGACTTCAATTTCGATGCGAAGATCAGCGAGCTTATGTCTCCAGCTAATTCCCGAGGCTGCCAGAGAGCGGCGATTAGCCGGCTCGCGGAGCGCGGCGTAGATGCGGTTCCAGTCCCGTTCGGCAGTAAGGTTTCGCTCGATTCCGCTGCGTTCGAAGTCGAGCGTGGTCGTGGCGACGTACCAACCCCGGTTCTCCTCCCCGACGCGGTCCTGGACCGGGACCCGCACCTCGTCGAAGAACACCTGGTTGAAGCCATGAACGCCGGTCATCTGGATCAACGGTTGGATCCGGACGCCCGGGGACTTCATATCCACGAGGAACATGCTGATGCCCCGGTGCTTGGGAGCCTCCGGATCGGTCCGGGCTAACAACAGGCAGTAGTCGGCGTTGTGGGCGTTGGAAGTCCAGATCTTCTGCCCGTTGATGATGTATTCGTCGCCGTCCCGGACCGCGCGGGTTTGCAGGCTGGCGAGGTCGGAACCGGCACCTGGTTCCGAGAATCCCTGGCACCAGCGGCGCTCTGCGCGGGCGATCGGGGGGAGATGCTCACGCTTCTGCTCTTCGGTGCCGTGCACCATGAGCGTGGGTCCGACCAGGTTGATCGCGAGTTGGTCGTAGGTCGCACCAACCCGGTACATCTCTTCCTTAAAGATCAGTTGTTCGATATGGCTTTT
>NICF_comb_assmDRAFT_10000494_pt1 | contig 33401 bp, 34 predicted proteins | sample NewIslPassag4_SG_FD_11279 | JGI IMG/M metagenome (IMG submission 11279)
CCGCCACGATCGGCAGCCCGCTCGCGTTCGCCTCGCGGATCAGGGACGCGTACGGCTCGCGCGGCGCGCCCCGCGAGCCCGTCCCGAGCAGCGCGTCGATGATGCCGTCGTAGCTTCGCCAATCGACGGCGCCCGGCGCGTAGACGGCCGCCGGAATGCCGAGCCTTGCGGCCGCGTCGCGCTGCAGGGCGACGTCGCCGGTCAGCCGCTCCGGCGGCTCGGCGTACAGAATCGACGCCTCCGCGCCCATCTCGAGCAGATGGCGCGCCGCGGCGATGCCGTCCCCGCCGTTGTTGCCCTTGCCCGCGAGCACGAGCCAGCGCAGCGGCCGGCCGTGCGGCGGCATGCCGGAACCCGCGGCCTTGCCTCCGCCCGCATCCTTCCCGCAACTCCGGCCTCCGTCCGCGTCCTTGCCTCCGCCCGCAGCCGTGCCGCTATGCGCGTTCCGGCCTCCGTCCTTCGCCGGCCCGTACCATTCCGCGCCCAGTTCCATTGCCGCTTCCGCCACCGCGCGGGCGGCGTTTTCCATCAGCACCGCCCCGGGCAGGCCGATCTGTTCGATGACGTAACGATCGAGCGCGCGCATTTCTTCCGCCGTGACGAGATGCATCGGGATGCTCCTTTCCTTCATTAACGAAGAACGGCCGCGCCTCTCCGGAAGACGGCGCACCGCCTTTGTTCTTGCATGCTCAGCTTGACTGTAGCGCAGAAGACCGGCGGATGGCAAGACGAACCGTCCTGGAGACGCCGTCCAACGGTCGAGCGGGGACAAGCCGCGGCCCGAGCGCAGCCGATGCGTCCGGAACCGCCCATCCCCGCGCCTTACTCCGCGAACAACTCCGCGAGCGGCACGCACAGCCCTTCGAAAGCTATCGAGCGCGCCGCATCGTGCTTGCTGAACGTCAAGTAGTCCGCAATATCCCCTTCATCAAAAACATACACCGTGACGGTCCGGCTCTTCGGGTCGACCACCCAGTACTCCCGCACGCCGCACGCCATGTACAGTTCCGTCTTCTTGGTGAGGTCCTTGGCGAGCGTCGACGGGGACAGCACCTCGACGACGAGCGCCGGCACGCCGTGATATTTGCCCTGCGAATCGATGTTCTCCCGGTCGCAGATCACGAGAATGTCCGGCTGCACGACGCAGATGTTGTCCTCCGCCTTTTTCAGGGTCACGTCGAACGGCGAGGTGAGCGGGGTGCAGGGTTTCCCTTTGAACCGGTTGTTGAACCGGACCAGCAGTTCGCTTACCGCCCGCTGATGCGCATACGGCGGCGACGGCAGATTGTACAGCACGCCGTCAATCAGCTCGTACCGCTGCTCCGACCGCTCAACCAGCGCCAAATATTCCTCGTACGTCACCCGCTCGCGCTTCGGCCGGCAAGCCCGCGCGTGTTCGCGGTCCATGGAATCGGGAGGTTCAACCTTCACCAACCTCGCCGCATCCCGTCCGTTCTTCGTCACGACGATCTCTTCGCCCGCCTCGGCAAACTTCAGGTAACGACCGAAATTGTTTTGCAATTCCGTGGAAGGCACCCGCATGCCCGCACCTCCCAATCGCCAATTTTGCCCCGATTATACCGGTTGAATTAGCTAATTTCAACCTAGATATTAGCTAATTTGAATCTCCCGGTCGGTGTTTGACACCCCGAAAACAAGTATGCTATATAGATATTGGCACTCTCGAGGTTAGAGTGCTAACAACCGGCACGGACGGCAGTTCCGCACGGCGTCGTCGGTTGCGTCTCACGGACGGATGCCCTGCGGGAAGGCTGTTTCATTTTTTCATATCCCATGAGATCGGAAAGGAGCAATGTCCATGGCGGTGAAGCAGGAATTCCAGGCCGAATCGAAACGGCTGCTGGAACTGATGATCAATTCGATCTACACGCAGCGCGAAATTTTCCTCCGCGAACTGATCTCCAACGCCAGCGACGCGATCGACAAGATCTACTACAAGGTGCTCACCGACGAGAATCTTACGTTCAACAAGGACGACTACTATATCAAAATCATCCCGGACAAGGCAAACCGCACACTGACGATCTCCGACACGGGCATCGGCATGACCGAGCAGGAGCTGATCGAGAACCTCGGCGTCATCGCGAAGAGCGGTTCGCTCGCGTTCAAGAGTCAGATCGAGGCGAAGGACGGCGTGAACATCATCGGCCAGTTCGGCGTCGGCTTCTACTCGGCGTTCATGGTCGCGGAGACGGTGACCGTCATCAGCCGCGCGCTTGGCAGCGACCGGGCGTTCAAATGGGAATCGTCCGGCGCGGACGGCTTCACGGTCGAGCCGTGGGAGAAGGACAAGGTCGGCACCGACATCATCCTGAAGATCAAACCGAACAGCGGCGAGGACAACTACGACGAATTCCTCGAAGAATACCGGCTGCGGCAAATCATCAAGAAATACTCCGACTTCATCCGCTATCCGATCAAGATGGACGTCACCCGCTCGCGGAAGAAGGAAGGCACGGAGAACGAGTGGGAAGAGTACAAGGTCGAAGAGACGATCAACAGCATGGTGCCGATCTGGCGCCGGAACAAGAACGAGCTGAAACCCGAGGACTACGAGAACTTCTATTTCGAGAAAAGATACGGCTTCGACAAACCGCTCACCTGGCTGCACATCAGCGCGGACGGCGCCGTCGTCTACAACGCGATCCTGTACATTCCGGAAACGGCGCCCTTCGACTACTATACGAAGGAATTCGAGAAGGGGCTTGAGCTCTATTCGAGCGGCGTGCTCATCATGAGCAAATGCCCGGATCTTCTGCCCGACCATTTCAGCTTCGTGAAGGGGATGGTCGAATCCGAGGATCTGTCGCTGAACATTTCCAGGGAAATGCTCCAGCACGACCGCCAGCTCAAGCAGATCGCGAAGAACATCCGGAACCGGATCAAGAACCATCTGCTTCAGTTGCTGAAGGACGAGCGCGAGAAATACGAGAAGTTCTTCTCCGCGTTCGGCCGGCAGCTCAAGTTCGGCCTCTACAGCGATTTCGGCGCGAACCGGGAAGAGCTGCAGGATCTCTTGCTTTTCCGCTCGTCGAAGGAGAAGAAGCTCGTCACGCTGGACGAATACGTCTCGCGCATGCCCGAGGACCAGAAATACATCTACTACGGCACGGGCGAGTCGGTCGAGCGGATCGACAAGCTGCCGCAGGCGGAGCTGGTGCTGGGCAAAGGTTACGAGCTGCTGTACTTCACGGAGGACGTCGACGAGTTCGCGGTGAAGGTGCTCGGCAAGTACAAGGACAAGGAATTCCGCTCGATCTCCGGCGGCGGCGATCTCGGCATCGAGCCGGACGAACGGGACAAACCGTCCGACGCGGAGGCGAAGGAGCAGCAGGAGCTGTTCAAGGCGATGAAGGAAGTGCTCGGCGACAAGGTGAAGGACGTCCGGTCGTCGAAGCGGCTGAAGTCCCATCCGGTCTGCCTCACCGCGGAGGGCGAGTTCTCGATCGAGATGGAGAAGGTGCTGCGCCAGACGCCGCACGGGAAGGACGTTCGCGCGGAGAAGATTCTCGAGATCAACACCGGGCACGGCGTGTACGAGTCGCTCAAGCGCGCCCGCGCCGAGGGCGGCGACAAGCTGCGGCGCTATACGAACCTGTTGTACAACCAGGCGCTCCTCATCGAAGGATTGCCGATCGACGATCCGGTCGCGTTCGCGAACGACATCTGCGAACTGATGGTATGACGTCTTGGAAATACGACTTTATTACCAGATCTGGATGAGAAACAATAAGTTATTTGTCGAAAAATGTAGCGACGGTCACTTTTTCGCCGGGCCGTATGTGCTATAATGTGAGATATCATAACAGGTCCGGAGGAATAGGCCGTGGTAGTAACAAGATACCAGGCAGTATTGGAAGAATGGGACCGGTACGGCCGGAAGATGCGGGACATCACGCTGGAATGCGAGGTCGGGAAGAGACCCACAATCGGCGATTTTATCGAGGCTTTCAGGCGGGAAGGGCTCGAGCTTCAGATCACCGATTTCGCGAGCATGACGTTCAAGCCGGTGGATCCGGTTACGTCGCCCATTATCTCGCTTCGCATCGTGCGCACGGTGCCTGTGGGCTGAAGGATGCGGGGATTCAGGGACTTTCGGCTGAAGCGCCGAAGGTCCTTATTGTTTTTCTGCGAAGCTGTAACGTGGATGCCACGTTACAGAGGCGCGCGGAATTCCCGTAAATAATCCGAAATACCAAACCGCTCCCTGTATGGATCCTCGCGGCTGTGATAGGATTATGGATGTGCATCCGGGAATCGACACCAATCGGGGGGAATCGACAACTTGCTTCGCATCTCGATTTTCATGTTTCTGATGTTCGGCATGTTCAGCGCTGTCAACTACTATCTGGCGCCGTATCTGTCGGAGAAAGGTTTCGACGCGGGCCAGATCGGCACCGTCGTGGCCGTCGGCGCGCTGGTCTCGATCGTCGCGCAGCCCTTCTGGGGCTATATCAGCGACAGAACAAAAACGATCAAGCGCATTCTGATCCTGCTGCTCGTCGGCACCCTGCTCGTCAGCGTCGGCCTGTTCGCGATGGAGCATCTGCTGCTCATCATCGTGTTTTATGCCTGCTACATGTTCCTCAGCAGCCCGATCATGCCGCTTTCCGAGGCGCTTGGCATCCTGCACGCGCAGGAGCACCGCCGGGAGTTCGGGCGCATACGCGTCTGGGGCGAAATCGGCATCGGCATATCGACCCTGGCGATCGGGTATTTCGTGAATGCGGCCGGCATCGACAAGCTGTGGATCGTCTTCTTCCTGGCCGGCGCCGTTACCGTCTTGGCGGCGCTTCTGCTGCGCGATTCGAAGATGACGCCGAAACCGGTCAATCTGAAGGCGCTCGGCAGGCTGCTGTCGCAACCAAAGCTGGTGTGGCTGCTGTTGATCGCGCTTATCATCGGCATTCCGCACCGGATGAACGACTCGATGCTGTCGCTCTATCTGAAGGAGCTCGGGGCGTCCGAGTCGATCACCGGCTACGCCTGGTTCGTCGGCACGATGAGCACCGTTCCGGCCATGATGTTCGCGGGGCGTATGCTTGTCAAGTGGAACGCCGTCGGCGTGATGACCATCGCCGCGGTGATCTACGGCATCCGCTGGTTTATTTACGGTGAAACTGACAACGCTTACATCCTGGTCGCCGCCCAACTGCTGCACGGCATCACGTTCCCGCTGTTCTTCCTGGCGGCGATCCAGTACATGATGACGATCGTGCCGGCCGAACTGCGGGCGACGGGGCAGTCGGTGTTTACGGTCATCTTCGCGGGCATCGGCAGCCTGGTCGGCAACTACGCCGGCGGATATGCCATCGAACAGTTCGGCGCGGGAGCCGCGTATGTCATCGGCGGCGTGCTTTCGCTGGCCGGGGCGGCGGCGCTGGCCGGCACGTATATGTACAATCGGCGGTAGTTCGGCCGGCGGCGGAACGTTCGGCGGCAGGACAGCGCGAATCAGACGGACGCATATCAAACGGCGGCGGAACGTTCGGATGCGGAATGATTCGATGGCGGAAGACCGAAACGGACTGCTATAATAGATTTATCATTTTGTCGAATGTTGGCGGGATGTCCATGAACAGACTGCTTCGCGCCGCAACGGCCTGGTGCCTGGCGGCCGTGTTTGCATGGCCCGGGGCCGCGGCGGTCGCGGCCGCCGGACCTTCCGCGTCGTCCGGTTTTGCGTCCGCAGTATCCGGATCGGCGTCTGCGTCGTCCGGTTTCGCGTCCGCAGTATCCGGATCGGCGTCTGCGTCGTCCGGTTTCGCGTCCGCAGTATCCGGATCGGCGTCTGCGTCGTCCGGTTTTGCGTCCGCAGTATCCGAATCGGCGTCTGCGGCGTCCGGTTTCGCGACTGCGGCACACCGGTCTGCGTCTGCGTCGTTCGCTTCCGCTTCCGCGGGGCCCGTTTCCGCACCCTCGGCTTCCGCATCCGGCGCTTTCGCGCTTGATGCTTCCGGCTCCGCGTCCGCGCCCGACGGCTCCGCATTCGTGTCATCGGACGAGACTTCAGGCGGCGTTCGCTACACGGTCACGGCCGATATTCTCAACGTCCGCGGCGAACCTTCCCTCACCGCGCCGGTGATCGGCAAACTCAAGCAGGGAGCCGTGGTGGAGAAGCTGGGCGAGGAAGGCTCCTGGTATCGGATCCGGCTGGGATCGTTGACCGGATGGGCGCATTCGGATTATCTCGAGCCTGCAAACGGCGGTCCGGGCGACCGGAAGGAGGGGGCGGATGCCGCCCGGCCCGCGGACGGCGCCGCCGGATCGTCCGAGGCGGAGGCGGGAACGAAGGCCGGCGCCAGCGACAACAAACGGCCGCATGTCGACGAACGGCCGAATCCCGATGCCGGCGACGGAGCTCGGCCGCACGCCGATGCCAAAGCCGATACGCAAGCCGACGCCAAAGCCAACGCCGATGACCAGGCTGCTTCATCCGCGGCAACAGATGGCGCGCTGACGGACAGCGGCAAATCCGGACCGAAGGTGATCGGCCGGGGCATCCGCTTGGCGCCTGAACGGCAGGAAACGCGGGAAGTGGAAACCGAGGCCGCGAAGTTCGTTGAACGCGACGGCTACGTGCTGGGCGACGCCGTGCGCGTGCGGACGGGCCCGGGGCTCGGCCACCCGATCGAAGGCCATTTGAACCGGGGGGACCGGGTGACGGTTGTCGGCAGAGAGGGCGAATGGTTCAGCATCGCGGCGGAGAACGGCCTGTCCGGCTGGATTGCGGCCGCCTACGTCGGATTCCGCGCGGACGTTGAAGTGTCCGCCGATGTGCTGCGGGGGAAGATCATCGTCGTCGATCCCGGGCACGGCGGCGACGACTCCGGCACGATCGGCACCACGTACGGCACCTGGGAGATGACGCTGAACCTGTCCACGGCGATCCATCTGAAGCGGGAGCTGGAGCTCCGCGGCGCGACCGTCGTCATGACGCGGGCGACGGACGAGGAGAGGCCCTCCTTGCGCGACAGGGTCGCGATCGCCGGGCGGGCCGGCGGCGACGCGTTCGTCAGCATCCATTATAATTCGGCGCCGTCCCAAGCTTCGGGCATCCTGACGTTCTACTACGGCAGCGGGAAAGACCGGCCGCTCGCCGCCGCGATCGAACGGCGGCTGGCGGAAGGCGATCTAGGCCTGGCCAGCGGCGGCATCTCGTTCGGCAATTTCCATGTCCTGCGCGAAAACAGCCTGCCGGCCGTGCTGCTCGAGCTCGGCTTCCTGACGAACCCGCGCGACGAGGAGATCGTGAGGACGGAAAGCTACCAGTTGGCGGCGGCCCGCGCGATCGCGCTCGGATTGGAGGATTATTTTGCTTCGCTTGGGGAAGGATCATGAAGACTCGCTATGAGATGCTGCGCTGCATGGAACGGTTCCGCTGCATCGGTCCGGCATGCGAGGACACCTGCTGCGCCTGGTGGGGGATCAGCGTTGACCGGCGGGCCTACGAGCGATACCGCGCGATCGCGGACGAGCGCGAGCGCCGGCGCATCCTGTCGAAGCTCTCCCCGAGAACCCCGGGCACCGATCAGGATTATGCCTCGTTCGAGCTGAATCCCGAGACCGGCCGTTGCCCGATGCTCGGAGACGACGGACTGTGCACGATTCAGGCGAGGCACGGCGAAGCCATGCTCTGCGCGGCCTGCACCACCTATCCGCGCAGGGTGAACGACGAAGGCGGAACGCTGGAAATATCCGCGGCGCTCTCCTGCCCCGAAGCGGCGCGGCTCGCGCTGTTGCACGAGGACGCCTGCGAGCTCGCGTCAGCGGATGAGATCCGCACGCCGAACCTGCGCGTGAACCGGCCGCCGGCCCGGGCGCGGCGCATGCCGCACGCGGCGGCGATTCGCGGCGCGATCATCCGCGTGCTGAAGATGCGCCGGTACGCGTTTCCCCATCGCCTCATCCTGCTCGGCCGTATGTGCGAGGAGATCGATCGCCTGGCCGCTTCCGGCGGCACGGAGGCGATCCCGGCGTTTCTCGCCGGCTTTGAAGCCGAGCTGGCCGGCGGGCTGCCCGGGCATCCGGAACTGCGGGATTACGCCGCTTTCCCGCGCGATACGGCGTTCCAGATCCGGACGCTGAACGGTTATCTGATGCGCATGCTGGAAGGCACGATCTGGAATCTTCGCTATCAGCGGTGCGTCGCCGATTACGTCAGCGGCATGACGAAGCGCGGCCGCGACGCGGAACAGGTGCTCCGCGCATACGAAGAATCGTTCGCCGCGCATGTGGCGCCGTTCATGGAGCGCTGCGGCCATTTCTTCGAGAATTACGCGGTGAACCAGATTTACGGCACGTTTCTGCCGGGGCTGCGAAGCGGGCAGCGCGTCGGCATGCTGTACCGGCAGCTCGCCGTCGATTTCGCGATGATCAAGCTCCATCTGACCGGCATCGCCGCGCACAGGGGCGGCCTGACGCCGGAGACGGCCGTCGAGCTCGTCCAATGCGATACGAAGAATTACGAGTCCGCTCCCGGCTATCGCGTCGATTTCCTGCTCGAACTGGCGGCGGAAGGCCGGGATTCGTTCGATGACATCGTGCTCCTCATTGCGAATTGAAAGCGGGGCTGCGCATCCGGTTCCGCGTCCTTCGCGGCGCCGGACAAGCAGCCCCGCTGCCGTTCGGCCGAAAACGAATAATTCATCCGAAAACATTCATCGAATCATGATCACCACATCGCCCGGATGGGCACCGGCGCTGTATTTTTTCGGCTCGGGATAGCGGAGCGAGCCGCGCTCCGCCAGCGTATCCAGCGCATTCGCCTTCACGCCCGACTCGGACAGCGTGTACAGCGTATCGCCGGCGTACAGAATCCGGCGCACCGCCTTCGATGAGTCGTAGCCGTACATGCCGGTTTTCGCGAGATCCTCTTCGGTCAGATGCGTGATCCGCCCCTTGAGCAGGAAGCCCCGCTCCGGATCGATCTGATAGACCCAGGCGCCCTGATAAGCAAATTCCCCGTACGGCGGCATGCCGTAGCCGTCCCATGGCTCGTCAGCCTTCACTTCCGCCAGTTCGACCGGGAACGCCAGCAGCCCGCGGGAACGGTCGAACAGCAGCGCCCTGTGGTTGTCAAGCACCTCCGAATGGGTGCCGCGGTCGCCGATCACTTCCTTGAAAATTTCCTTCGGCCGCGACACGTCGGTCACATCGAACAGCGAAATTTTCATGCCGAGATAGTAAGCGATCGGCTCGCCCCGTCCGTCGGGCGGCGCGGCCGTGACCGTCTCCTTGCCGAAACCGATCAGGCGGTTCTCGTCGTACGGATGGAGGTAATCGCTGTATCCCGGTATTTTCAGTTGTCCGAGCACGGCCGGCCGCTTCGGATCGGACACGTCGATCGCAAACAGCGGGTCGACGTTGCGGAACGTGACCATATAGACCCGGCCGCCCATGAAGCGGACGGAATAGATGCGCTCGCCCGGCGCGAGGTTCTCGAGGCGCCCGACGATCCGCAATCCGTCGTCGAGCACGTACAGGTTGTTCTTCGAGACCGCGTCGCCCTCCGCCCACATATGGCCCGACGTCGTCGCGATCCGGAAATGGCCGTCATATTCATCCATGGAAAACTGATTCAGCACATGCCCCGGCACGCTGCCTTGTCCGGCGTAGACGACCGAGCCGCCTTCCAGCCGGAATTTGTACACGTCCGTCGACAGATCCGGCAGGATGGCCCGGTCCGCCCGCTCCGCGATGAAAGCCTCCGGCCATTTGTATTTCGGCACCGCGATGTACAGATGCTCCGCGGATGCGTAGACCGTGCCGGCGGAACCGAGATAGGCCGAGACCTGCATGGCCGCTCCCGCCTCGTCCAGATCGACCGCGCCGATGAGCAGCATGCCGCTTTCCGGCGAGTCGGGGAAGTAGCGGAGCCGGCTCAGCGGAATCGTCACGGGCCGGTCCGAGACGGCGGTATCCCGCCATGCCGGTTCGAAATCCCGCGCGTTGGGCGCCGCGCCATCGGAACCCGCCATCGGAAAGAAATAATTGTTATGCTTGATCGCGACCAGATACAGCGCGCCGCCGATCATGCGGGACGCGGCATGGCGGCCTTCGATTTCGAGCTCCCGGATCAGGCTCGCCGTGCCGTTCTCATCGAGCGCGTACACTTTGGCCGTGGTGAACAAGAGTTCCCGTACCGGCGGCCAGATCATGATGTCCCCGGCCTCCGAGGCGTTGTCCGGCGATGCGTCGCCGTCCGCAGAAGGCTCCGTCGGACGAGACGACATGCCGATGACGACCAGCCTGCCGCTTGACGCGTACAGTTCCCGAGGCATGAATTGATGCTCGTCTTCGGAGTAGTCCAGCGCCGCGGCCAGCTGCATCGCGTCGGGATTCCGGATGTCGGCGATCAGGACCCGGTTCCCGCTGATCTGATAGATGAAGCGGCCGTCCGTTTTCGCCCAATCCCCTTCGTCGACGCCTTCGACCTGGACATTCGTCCGCGAATAGTCGTAAGTCTCGGACTGCGACGGCGAACCGCCGGGCAAAGAACCGGAGAACGCGCCGGCCGAATCGGCTGCCATGTTCGCGCCCGCCGCCGCGAACAGCATCCGATTTTGCGGGCTGTTGTTCTCCGCGGCGGCCAGAATCTCGCGGAGCTTCTCCGGCGTGCCGACAACCGGCAGCTCGGGAGCGCTTCCGATATGCGCGGTATTCGCGGCGTTCTCCCAAACGACGGATTCGCCCAACGCTTCGGCGACGGCGCGCAGCGGCGCCATCGCCGCTCCGTTCCGCAGCACCGGCGCCGCGGGCAGCTCTCGCTTGACGCCGTCCACGATCATCGTCTTCGATCCGATCGCAAGCTCCGCTTCCCGCCCGTCCTTGGCGATGACGATCGTGCGCTGTCCGTCAAGATTCGTCCGGACATCGACTTCCGCGCCCAACCGCTCGGCCACCGGCCGGATCGGCACCAGGAGCACGCCTTCCGAGAAGAACGGCGCGGGATCGAGCGCGAGCGGGACGCCGCGGGCCATGATGCGCGGCGCGGATTTCCCGGCCTCGCCGGAAGGCTGTCCGTCCGCATGCGGCGCCGAGGCCAGCACCAGCGCAAGCGCCGCCGCCGTTGCCATCATCACGTTGCGTCTCCAGCGCATCTTCCATCCTCCCTTTCCGTTCGCCAAATGTTTTCCCCATCCATGCGCGTTGTTCGTCCTAATTGACGCAGACGGAACCGGAAATGTTGCGGTGATTTGGGAGAATTTCGCGTTCCCGGAAGCGCGAAGGTTACAGGCGCGCCGGCGCCGCTCTCCGGCTATCCGCCGCCGCATGCACAAAAAGTCTTGTTCGTCCGCCGAATCTGACGGATAATAAAAGACAGAGCGCAGGATCGAAGGAGGTGCAGGGGCTTGAACGCGAACGTTACTCTCGCCGCGAAACCGCAGGATCGGCCGTACACATCGTCCCGTTCCAGCAGACGCAGGCGGCTGCTCCGTTCCCTCAAGCGACTGATCCGGGATCCCCGTCCGGCCTTTGCCGAACGCAGGCTGCCGGGACGATCCTGATGCTTCGGCGCCGCCTGACCGGCATTAACATGAAAGGCAGCATGCGCCCAAAAAGGGTATACTGAATCTGACGGGATGACTTGATCCCGCCATATCTAGCAGCCATCGCAGCTTCTCCGCACCAGTGTTCCCGAGACTCGCAAGGCGGTGGGAGTCCGATGACACGAGCCAAGCACAAGCCGCTGCAAGATGAGCTTGTCTTCCAAAATGTCTCCGAGCGCGGCTTGTCACTCGATGACGTGCAGGCGCGCATTCTGTCCTTCATGGCGAAAGATCCGAAGGCGGTGTATCATTTCATCGTCGGCACGGACAGCCAGGTGTACCGCGGCTGCACGAAATTTGTGACCGGCATCATCATCCGCCGGGTCGGCCGCGGGGCATGGGCCTGCTATCGCCAGACGGTCGTGCCGCGCGAACTGCGTTCGTTGAAGGAGAAGCTGTCGTACGAGACGACGCTGTCGCAGGAAGTGGCCAGTTATTTCATGGGGGATGCGCTGCGGAAGATGGAGGAGATCGTGCTGCCCTACATTTACAAGGGGGCGGCTCTCGAGCATTTCATCGACATCGATGCGGGTACGCATCCGACGCTCAACAAGACTTCGCGCTATGTGAAGGAGATGATCGACCGCATTGAGGCGATGGGCGTCTACGCGGTGAGGGTGAAACCCGAATCGTACGCGGCGTCCTCGTACGCGAATCGTTATACGAAGAAGAGCGTATGAACCCTGCAACGAGGGACCGGATCCGCCCGCGGGCGGATTACCGGTCCCTTCTTGCGTCGTCCTCCGTCCGACCCGCGCCGTTCAGCAGATCGGTGCCGTGGAATCCATCCGGCGGCGAGGCCGGATCGGCGGGACTTCCGGACGACAGCGCATCGGCGTCCGGAACGTCAGGGAACGGTCCGTCGTTCGTCCGGGCCCGCGCGTCTCCTGCATGACCGCCGCCGGATTCGCCGCCGCTTTCGCCGCCGGATTCGCCGCGCGATGTCCGCGCGCCCGGCTCTTCCGCGAATTCGCCGTCCGTGTCGCCGAACGCGTCGAAAATGTCGAACACCCCGGCGTCCCCGAACATGCTCAGCAGCGTGCTCTCCGGATCGCGGCGTTTCTCGTTTTCCGATGGCCGCATCTTAAGCACATCGCCTCCGGTTGCAGCTTGTAGAAACGACAAGTCTCCGCAAGCGAACCAGCGGAGACTTGTCTAGTATCGTCCGGACCGCCGAGCTTTATTCGCTGCCCGCTCCCGTATCCCGCTCCGGTCGGCGCGAACGCCCGGACCGCTTCGCAACCGGGATGAACGGCGGCGCCGCTTTAACCGGTCTTCTTGTTCTGGCTTTGCTGTTCCTGCGAACGGGGCGATTCCTCCTGTTTCTCCCCGTCCTGCTTCCGGTCGGATTTGCGCTGTCCGTCCTGGTCATGCGCGGCCGCGCCGGACGAGGACATCATCCGGCTGGTGCCTTCGTAGTGCGCGCCTTCGTTGATCTCAAGCAGCGCGGTCAGAATGTCGCCGATCAGCTTGCCCTTCGGCTTGATCGTCAATTTCTCGACGGCCTGCACGTTGCCGGTGACGGCTCCCGCGATGATGACGTTGCGCGCCTTGATGTCCGCTTCGACGATGCCTTTCTCCCCGATCGAGACATCGCCCTTGCTATGCACGCTTCCGGCTACCCGGCCTTCGATGCGGATGCTGCCGTTCGAAACGAGCCGGCCTTCGAACGCGCTGCCCGACCCGATATAGGTGTCCGTCGCGGCGGAATCGGACCTCGATTTTCCCGGTTTGAACATTACGAATTCTCCTCCTTGAACAACTGCAGATAAGGCAGCGGATCGACGGCCTGGTCGTTCTTCCAGATCTCGAAATGCAGGTGCGGGCCCGTGCTTCGTCCGGATGAGCCGAGCAGGCCGATTTGCTCGCCCTGCGCGACCTTCTGGCCTTCGCTCACCAGCCTTTTTCGCAGGTGCATGTAAACGCTTTTGTATCCATTGTCATGCTTGATGATGATGTAATGTCCGCGCGATCTGTTGTACGCCGACTCGACCACGACCCCGCCGCCGGCGGCCAGGACCGGGTCGCCTGAAACGCCTCCGATGTCGATGCCGCTGTGCTGCGCCAGCCTCCGCGTGAACGGATCGGATCTCAAGCCGAACTCCGATGTGATGCGCGTCGATTCCGTCGGCCAGGCGATCGGCAGCATCCGCAGCTTGTCCAGCACGCGGGCCGCTTCTTCCTTCTTGGCGGCCAGTCTGGCGCGGATCGACTCCGCTTCATCGCGGAGCGATGTCATCAGATTGACGCTTCCGTAACCGGCGAAACTTCCGTAACCGGCGGCCTCCGTCAGTTCGTCTTCCTCGACGGGATGGTTTTCGCCGCCCACGCCTCCGTAGGAGAGCGGTTGAACGGCCGCATTTTTGCCGGAGGAAGAGGAGATGAGCGCGTCCGACTCGCCCGGCAGCGCGAGCTCCACGATGGCCTCGATTTCGGCTTCCAGCTTGTCGAGTTCTTCAAGCTTCTGTTTCACGGCGCCGGCTTCCTCGGTCAGCCGCTGCACTTCGGATTTCAGCAGGGCGATCGATTTCTCGCGGTCCGCGAGCGACGCTTCGTACGCGTCGACGGCTTCCGCCAGTTCCTCGTGCAGCGCCCGGATGCGGAGCAAATCTTCGGAACGAAGCGCCAGCAGCAGGACAGCAATCGTGACAAGCAAGCCGAAAACGGCCCCAACGAGCAGGAGCGGCACGATCGTCAGGCGCACCCTGCTGCTGGCGCCGGAATGTTCAGGAATGATCAGCAGCGTGTACCGCCTGCGCAGCCAACCAGGCAACCGTTTCATGATTCACCTCCGACAAAGGCTCGAACCGTGGTTTACATTCGACACCTTCGCGGGGATTCCTTCTTTTGCAGGAAAAAAGCACTAACCTGGACAGCCGTTCCGCCTCCATCCGGGAGCATGGGCCGATCGCATCCTGTTTTGTTCCATGTCGAGCTATATGTGCCGTGCCGATATGCGGTATAATGAGCGGGACGAATCCGGCAGCGGCGAAGGAGGAAATGGCGAATGGAAACACGGCGTTACGGCAATACCGACATGATGGTAAGCGTCCTCGGTTTCGGCGGCGCGGAAATCGGATTTCGGGGAGCCACGGTGAACGAGGTCGAGCGGCTGCTCGGCAGCGCCCTGGATGCGGGGCTGAACGTGATCGATACGGCGGAGTGCTACCGGACGAGCGAAGAATTGATCGGACAGGCCGTCTCGCATCGGCGGAGCGACTATTATCTGTTCACGAAGTGCGGTCACGCCGCCGGCCTTCCGGGCAGGGATTGGCAGCCGGATGTGCTCGAGGCGAGCATTGACCGCAGCTTGAAGCGGCTCAAGACCGATTATGTCGATCTGATTCATCTGCACAGCTGCGATCTGGACGTGCTGAAGCGGGGAGACGTCATCGAAGTGCTACAGCGGGCGAAGGAGAAGGGGAAGACCCGCTACATCGGCTACAGCGGCGACTCCGAGGCGGCGCTGTACGCCGTGCGGAGCGGGGTGTTCGACTCGCTCATGACCTCGATCAACATCGCCGACCAGGAGGCGATTGATCTGACGCTTCCCGAAGCGTTGGAGCGGGGCATGGGCGTGACCGTGAAGCGCCCGGTCGCGAATGTCGCCTGGCGGACGGGCAAGCGGCCGGAGGACCCGTATGCGGTGCCCTATTGGGAGCGGCTTCAGGTGCTGGACTATGATTTTCTGAAGGGCGATTTCGACGAGTCGGTCGGCATCGCGCTCCGGTTCGCGCTGTCGCTGCCCGGGGTGCACACGGCGATCGTCGGCACGTCGAACCCGAACCGGTGGGCGCATAACGCGAAGCTGCTCGAGGCGGGGCCGCTGCCCGCGGAGCAGGTTGAAGCGATCCGCCGCGTATGGCGCGAGCGGGCGGGCAGGGACTGGATCGGATTGGAATAAGCGATGTTCACGGAGAAGCCGGGCATGCCCCGGCTTTCCGGCTCTTGGACATAGCCGGGAATTTTTACGGTCCGGCGGACCGTTATCGCGCAGCCTGGCCCCGTCCGGAGGGCCGTTAACGGTTCCCCGGACCGCTATCGGGCACATGCGAGCGGGGTGAGAACCGCCGAACTTGCACTTAACGGTCCGGCGGACCGTTATCGCGCAGCCTGGCCCCGTCCGGAGGGCCGTTAACGGTTCCCCGGACCGCTAACGGCCAATCCCGCCGCAACGGTTACCTGAACCTCCACTGGAGCCACGAACGCCCGCCAACGCGTTCCAATGGCTGAAGGCCGGCCGGGGGGCTGCTCCCGCGGCGGGCGGCCCGCCAGACAAGCGTCACATGGCGCGATCCGCGAGCGCCCTTAGCTTCGCGAATAATTCGGCACACGGCGCAATCCGCGAGCTTCCTTAGCTAATGAGATATTCGGCACACGGCGCAATCCGCGCGCGCCTTAAGTTTCCTGAAGAAATTCTCATAATCGCGTCACGGCGCGGCATTGCGGCCTGGTGGAAACAATTGCTGGTTCATTTCCCTGTCGCCGCCATGTTAACCTCCAGATAAAGCATGCAAAAGATATGATCCGAGGAGGCAATTGCGTTGGAGAGGAAATCCCGGACAATCCGCCGAGGTTCGGCCGCGCTGCTCATGGCCGGGCTGCTGCTGGCCGGCGCGCAGGGAGCCGCGGGCGCCGCAGCCGTGCACACGGCGGGCGACGACGACACGTTCTGGAAGCTGTCGAAGACGTACGGCGTGCCGCTGGACAAGCTGATGGCGGCGAACCCGAATATCGATCCGCTGAACATCTATAAAGGATTGAAACTGGTCATTCCGGATGCGGCAAATTCCGGCTGGACCATCCATGCGGCGAAGGACGGCGACACATTCTGGAAGCTGTCGAAGGCGTACGGCGTGCCGCTGGACGAGCTGATCGCGGCGAATCCGAACGTCGATCCGCTGAACATCCATGCGGGGTTGAAATTGGCGATCCCGAACGCGTCGCCCACCGTGGAGACATCGTCCGCCGCCCAAACCACCGCCGCCCCGACATCCTCCGCCTCCCAGACATCCTCCGCCTCCCAGACATCCTCCGCCCAAACGTCCTCCGCCGACCGGACGACCGCCGCGCAAGCGTCTTCGGCCTTCCAGGCGCGCAAAGCGGGCCAGACGCCGAAGGCGTACAAGGAAGCGCTGCAGGTGAAGGCGACGGCCTACACGGCGGCCGCGGAAGAGAACGGCAAATGGGGCGCGGTGGACTATTTCGGCAACCCGCTCAGCGTCGGCACGGTCGCCGTCGATCCCGCCGTCATTCCGCTCGGCTCGAAGCTGTATATGGTCGGCTATGATTACGACGGGCTGCCGAAGGGCGGCATGTACGCGATCGCCTCGGACACCGGCGGGGCGATCAAGGGCAAGCGCATCGACATCTTCGTGCCGGACAGCCGCGCGGAGGCGCTCAAATTCGGCATCCAGGACGTCATCGTCTACATCCTGTAAACAGACGCGCAAATTCCTCCGGGCAGACGACGCGGACAAGAGAATGACTCCCGCATGCGCCCGGACGCTGCGGGAGTCATTGCCGATGTCAGATTTTGAAGATTTGAATCGTGCGCTGCAGCTTGAGCACCGTCTGCTGCATTTGCTCGGCCTCTTCGACGACCGACTGGACCGCGGCCATCTGCTCGTTCATCGACGCGGACACCTGCTCGGTGCCGGCGGCCGACTGCTGCGTGATCGCGGAGATGTTCTGGATGGAGGCCGCGATCCTGCGGGCGCTCTCCAGCATCGCGTCGCTCTCCTTGCTGAACGCTTCCATCTGTTCGGAGATGAACTCCACGCTCTTCACGATCTCGTTGAAAATCTCGTTCGTCTGGCGGATCAGTTCGTTCTGGTCGCGGACGATGCTCTCGTTCACTTCCATATTCGCGATCGCGTTCTTGATGCCCTGTTCGATGCCGCGGACGAGGGAGAACACTTCCTTCGTCGAAGCGCCGGCTTCTTCGGCGAGCTTGCGCACTTCCTGCGCGACGACGGCGAATCCGCGGCCGTGCTCGCCGGCGCGCGCCGCCTCGATCGAAGCGTTCAGGGAGAGCAGATTCGTCTGATCCGCGATCTCCTGGATGGACCGGGTGATCTTCGAAATGCCTTCCGCGTGTTTCGCCAGTTCTTCAATGGTGCGGGACACGGCTTCGGTTGCTTCCACGTTGCGGCGCATGCCCTCGGTCTGATTCTCCACGGCCAGGCGGCCCTGGCGGACCAGCTCCAGCGTGCGGGCTGAACGCTCGTTCATCTGTTTGGTCGAATCGGCGTAGCCTGCGACCTTGCTCTCGATCTCGCTGATCGATTCGCTCATCTGCGATACGTCCTCCGAGATCTGGTTCGCGCCGGTCGCCAGTTCGCCGGCCGAGATGGTGACCTGTTCCATGACGAGTTTCAGTTGTTGATTCCGCTCATAGATGTTGCGGGACGCTTCGGAGACAAGCCGGGTGATGGAGGATGTCTCGCGCAGTATGTCGCGCAGCCGTTCGATCATGCTGTTGAAGGCCTGCGCGATGCCGGTCGCTTCCGATTCTCCGCTTCCCTCAAGCTTTATGGTAAAGTCGCCCTTCGCGATCCGGTACGCGGCCGAACGCATTTCTTCCATCGCGCTTGAAAGCGCTCTCTCAAACAGGATGGCAATAGGATATACGGCGATGCATAACACAACGATGAGCACGAGCGGCGGCAATATGTTCTGTCCGCCGATCAGCGCTGCAACCAGCATGGCCAGCGAGAAAAGCGCTGCAACGAGATAGCAGGCGATTAGACACTTCATCCGCGTGGATTGCTTGATCAACCAGCTCATGGTGTGATGCTCCCTTACTTGTGGAATTATGCCATATTATAACACCTGTGGTTGAATTGGTCTATTGTTGCAGGACAAATTGACCGGAGGGACTTTTGGGTGATTGCCCGCCGAGATTTGGCGCAGATTTATTGTCGCACTATGTCTAATGATGTATAATCTAGTCTGTAATCCCTGTAAGGATTATGAAATAATGGGAAGAAAGGAGGGAAATGATGAGATTGGAAGATATGCCCCTCGCGCGGCAGATTGACCAGGTCTTCCGCCAGCTTGAACCGGAGCTGACCGATGCGGTCGCGGGGACGGTCACGATCCAGATCCGCAACAACATGGTGGGAAAATACGGCGTCCGCCATCATCCGATCGAGTCCGTCAACGGCCGGTTCTTACCGAAGGGGCGGGGCATGACCGCACAGCAGGTGAACGAATTCCGCCGGATGGCCGTCGAATCCCTGCGGATGAAGCGGAACTGGACGCACGGCGAGATTCTGTTCGACTTCGCCGTGAGGCGGGATCGGGAATGGACGGCGAGCGTCCAATACGAGTCGAACTACAACACGTCGACCTGGAGGTTCCGTTATCCGCAATTGCCGACCGAATCATCGAAGAACCAGCTGGCCTGATTTACGGCCAATCGCCGACGGGGGATCATGCCGAAACATCAAGAACGGGGTTTCCGCTGACGCGCATGTCGCCATCCGGGAGCCCCGTTCCGCTGTTATGAATGTCGAATCCGCTATCTCGCGAATCTGCCCGCAAGCTGTTCTTCCGCGATCTGAATCAGCCGGCGGGTGATGTATCCGCCGATCGCCCCGGCGTCGCGTGTGGCCATGTAGCCGTAATACCCGTCCTGCGGGAGCACGATCCCGAGTTCCTGGGCAACTTCATATTTGAGCTGCTCCAGCGCGGCGCTTGCCTGAGGCACGACGAGCGTGTTGCTGTTCCGTCTGCTGGAAGGCATGCTGTTCACCTCCTTGGGCGGTCTTAGTATGGCTGCCCAAGGAGGAAATATTCGTCTCGCGTTCCGCCCGGCGGGCGCTCAGCGCTCCACCGTTCCCCTGACCTTGAAGCTGTGCTCGCGCTTCGCTTCCCGTTCGGCCTGTTCCCGTTCAATCATTTTGTTGATGTCATACCTGAGCCTGTCGGAGCAATTCTCGCACAGGTGGCCCTTCCGGGTGGGACTTCCGCACAGGTCGCACACGTCGGTCAGATTCGGGTACGCCGCGAGACTGATCTTCTTGTTCCGGATCCATTCCCGGATCTGCTTGATCGGAACGCCGGTCGCTTCCGCCGTCTCCTTGACCGTCGCGTGCCGGTTCTTGAACAGGTACCGGTCGACCGCGTCGTACTGGCGGTCATGAATTTCGGCGCATTCCGGACACAGATTCCGCGTCTTCACCTGAAAGACCTTACCGCACATCGCACAATGCTCGACCCTGAACTCGGCCAACATTATCCCGCTCCTTCGACATATTTCAACAGTTCTTTCTTCCTATGCTACCACAGAAATGCTTTGGATGAAAAGCAAAGGGAGGCAAATGTGACGAAGGTCACAGACATGCAAGCCTGTCAGGCCGTCAGACCCGGGGCGCCCGCGCATCGCCTTGACTTTCGCGCCGCGGCGGGTATAATGTTTCCAACGGCTGTGACGGGAAAGAGTACGCCAACACCCGCGATTCAAGAGAGCCGGTGGTCGGTGTGAACCGGCATCGCGGCTGGCGGAATGGGTCCCCGAGCCGGAGGCAGGAAAGCGGTCCGTCCGCGGCGGATCGCCCATGGTCTCCCGGAATGCTCCACGTTACGGAGCGAGAGGCTGCGCTGCCGGATTCTGCGCGATCGGCGGCGGAGCGAATAAGGGTGGCACCACGGTCCCTCGTCCCTTGCGGCGGGGGTTGTTTTTTTATTCTTCATACTTCTCATAAGGGGGAGTGCAAGATGCCAAGGGTATTGTCGGGCATCCAGCCGAGCGGACAGCTCACGCTCGGGAACTACATCGGCGCGATCCAGAACTTCGTGAAGCTGCAGCACGAGCACGAATGCTTCTATATGGTGGTCGACCTGCACGCGGTCACCCTGCCGCAGGACCCGGCCGCGCTGCGCGAGCAGACGGAATCGGTGGCGGCGCTGTATCTGGCGGCGGGCGTCGACCCGTCGCGCTCGGCGATTTTCATCCAGTCGCATGTGCGGGCGCACGCCGAACTCGGGTGGATCATGACGACGCTCGCCTATATGGGCGAGCTCGAGCGGATGACGCAGTTCAAGGAGAAGGCGGCCGGCAGAAGCTCCGTTCCCGCCGGGCTGTTCGTCTACCCGACGCTGATGGCCGCGGACATCCTGCTCTACAACGCGGATCTCGTGCCGGTGGGCGACGACCAGAAGCAGCACCTGGAGCTCACCCGCGATCTGGCGGAGCGGTTCAACGGACGCTACGGCGAGACGTTCAAGCTGCCCGAGCCGTTCATGCCGGAAGTCGGCGCGCGCATCATGTCGCTCGACGACGCGTCGAAGAAGATGAGCAAGAGCAATCCGAATCCGAACAGCTATATCGCGCTGCTCGACGAGCCGGATGTCGTCCGCAAGAAAATATCCCGCGCGGTCACCGACTCCGGCCGCGAAGTGAAGTACGATCCCGCTTCCAAGCCGGAAGTGAGCAACCTGATCAGCATCTATGCCCACTGCGCGGGCGTGTCGGTGGAAGAGGTGGAGCGTCGCTACGAAGGTCAGGGTTACGGTCCGTTCAAAAAGGATCTCGCGGAACACGTCGTGTCGGTGCTGGAGCCGCTGCAGGCGCGTTACCGGGAAATCCGCAGCTCGGGCGAGATCGGCCGCGTGCTGAAGGAAGGCGCGGAGCGGGCGGCCGAGGTGGCGGACCGCACGCTGGGGCTCGTCAAGGAGCGGATGGGCTTCCTGCCGTCCATCTGACCCGCGGGCCGGGAAGCGGAAAGCGGCCGGCTCCGCAAGAGAGCCGGCCGCCTCATCATTTGCGCTTGAGGACTTTCGCCCGGTACATGAAACCCGCGCCGATGACGGCGAACGTCAGAATGAAGAGAATCGCGGCCAGCCACCCGTTGTGGCTGACGGCGACGCCCGTCGCCAGCATCAGGGCGACAGCGCTTATCGCGAACAGAAGGGAAGCGGTCTTGGACATCTTCGTCTCTCCTTGGGCGAATTCGGGACTTGAGCAAGGTCAGGCATAAGAATACGGATGAGGCACATAATAAGCTTGCAAGCTTGCATCAACACTACAGCTCAAGGGACGAAAGGAGACGACAACCATGGCAGGCCAAAACCGCAGCAGCAACACGCTGGTCGTTCCGCAAGCCAGAGCGGCGCTGGAGCAAATCAAGTACGAGGCGGCTCAAGAGCTGGGCGTGCAAATCCCCCAAGACGGTTACTACGGCAACATGGCGACGCGCGACGCCGGTTCGCTCGGGGGTTACATCACGAAACGCCTCGTCCAGATCGCTGAACAACAATTGGCGGGCAGCCGTCAATTCTGAAGCATATCAAGCCTCAAGAAGCCCGGATGGTTCCGGGCTTCTTGCCGTCTCCTCCGCCGGTTGCTATGCTTACCATTGTACCGGTTTCGCGCCGCGGATTCAACTTCGCCGGCAGGAGGGGGAGCGGCATGTACCGCTGTTTCGCGGAATACCGGATCGCGGAGGAGAACAGGGAGCGCTATTTCGAGCTGATGGCGGCCCTCAGATCCTCGCATCCCGGAATGTATTTGTATGAAGGAACGGATCAGCCGGGCCTGTTCGTGGAAATCTGGGAAGCCGGGACGAAGGAGGAGGCGGACCGCATCCGCGGGATGAGGCTGTCGCCCGAATCTCCCTGGGGCCCCGTCACCCGCCTGGCTTCCGGCAATGTCCACATGTGGGTGTTTCACTCGGTATAGTCTTCCGCTTCGCGGGTGTTCACGGTGAACGGCGTCTGCTGCGTGATGACGCCGCCCTGGAACGGATATTCGTAGTTGATCGGACCGTCGAACGTGATGTAATCGACGTTGACCATCAGCAGCAGATAGCGCATGCCCGTCGTCGGATCGCTCAGAATGAGATGGTCCCGCCCGGCCGCCTCGATGATGCCGCGGAACACCTTCGCGTTCCATTGGCTGTTGTTCTCGTACGTCGCGTAGACGGTCGCCATTTTGCCGCGGTTGAGGCGGAGAATGTTCTCGACATAGGATTCTTCCTGCGGAACCGTGACGATGCTGCCGCCCGTCGGCGTGATGAAGGAGCCGCTCGGAACGCCCGGCAGGCCGCTTGCGGGCATGAACGGCACGGTTCCGGTCCCGGGCATCCCGGACGGCATCCCGGACGTGAAGGTTCCGGGCATTCCGGCGGAAAGGGGCGCGGCGGTGTCGGGACATCCGGCCGCGGGCTGCGTCCCCGTCATGCCGCCCGTCAATCCGGGAATGAAGGGCATAACATTGCCGTAAGCGTCATACGAAGGAATGGTGGACATGTCGGTCAGTGATCCTCCTTTGCCAGTTTTAGTAGACGCCGGGGCAGTCGCTGCCTGACGGCGCATAGAAGCAGTGGTTTTTGAACCGTCCGCTGTGGTTCTGGTTCCACCAGGTGCCGGGGCACTCGCCGGTCGGGCGGAAAAACCAGAGCGCGTACGAAGCGGGATGCTGCCGTTCGCCGTTCACGACGCGCTTCGCCAGGCGGATCTCCTTGTCGCGCGCCCGCTGGTAGAAGTAGCCTTTCGTCGTCGCTTCGAATCCGCCCGGGCGCTGGTAGACCATCTGCGGGATCGTGCGGATGTTCCGGAAGTCGAGGCAATTGCCGCGGACGCGGTTCACGCCGACATTGCCGACCATGAGCATGCCGAGTTCGCCTTCTCCTTCGGCTTCCGCGCGCATCAGGCGCGCCAGCAGCTTGATGTCCTCGGAGTTCGCTTTGATGACGGCCATTCGGTTCATCATCACTTCCTTCCACGGCGCTTTGTGCCTTCGCATGGGCGAACGCTGCATTATCCTATGGCGGCGACCGCCCAAATGTTCCGCACGCGCCCATGAAAGTGTCAAATTGTTGAACCCGCCGGCGCGATCATTGTCAACGGGCGAGCGTTTAAGGTATGATAGGTAACGATTCCATGGGCCGGGAGCGTCAGGCCGCTCCGGTATCGGCGCCTGAAATTTTCGGGAGGCCCGCCGTGTTGAAAGACCTCATCAATCTGACGAAACCCGGTATCATTCGGCTCAACCTGATCGCGGCGTTCGGAGGCTTCTGGGTCGCGTCGAAATGGGACATCGACTGGATGCTGCTGATCTGGACGCTGCTCGGCACGACGTTCACGATCGCGTCGTCCTGTGTCATCAACAACTATCTCGACCGCGACTGGGACGCCAAGATGGAGCGCACGCGGAACCGTCCGCTGCCTTCGGGGCGCATTGCGCCGGCCGTCGTGCTCGCCTTCGGCATCGCGCTCGGCGTGCTCGGACTGTCCATATTGTTCTTCCTGGTCGATCCGCTGTGCGGCTGGCTCGGCCTGCTCGGCATGTTCGTCTACATCGTGATCTACACGCTTTGGCTCAAGCGCCATTCGACCTGGAGCACCTCGGTCGGCGGCATTTCGGGCGCGATGCCTCCCGTCATCGGGTACTGCGCCGTGACGGGCGGGATCGACGCGGGCGCCTGGCTGCTGTTCGCGCTGCTGTTCCTGTGGCAGCCGCCGCATTTCTGGTCGCTCGGCATCCGCCGCGTCGAGGAATACCGGGCCGCCGGTTTTCCGCTGCTGCCCGTCGTCAAGGGCGTGAAGCGGACGAAATGGCAGATGATTCCGTATGTCGTGCTGCTCGTGCCGGCCGGCATTCTGCTGTATGCGTTCGGTTACGCGGGCGTCATTTTCCTGATTGTGTCCACGGCGTTCGGTCTGTTCTGGAGCTGGCATACGATCAAGGGCGTGCGCGCGTCGGACGATGTCTCATGGGCAAAACAGAATTTCATGATTTCGGTCAACTATCTCATGGTCGTCTTCCTGGTCATGGTCGTCAACACGCAGGGGGACGGCGCATGGCTTCCCTGATCATCGCTGCCGATCAACACGGAGGAGGGGAATGGCGTGGCGTTCATCAAGCGCAACGGATTCGCGATCGCCGTCGGCGCGCTCGTGCTGCTGATGGCGGGGTATTTGCTGTATGCTTACGGTCCCTGGAAGGGGGAGAAGCTGCCGGTCGTCCTCGAAGTGCCGGATTTCACGCTCACGGATCTGGACGGCGAGCCGTTCACCTTCTCCGAATCGGAGGGCAAGGTCAGGCTTGTCTACTTCTTCTTCGCCACCTGTCCCGATGTCTGCCCGCTTACGACGCGCGACATGGTCGACGTGCAGAATGAGCTGAAGAAGCGCGGCGATTTCGGCAAGAAGGTGGAATTCCACTGGATTTCGATCGATCCGTACCACGACACGCAGGAGGTGCTCGAGCGCTTCGCGGACGGATACAAGGCGGACCGGTCCGGGTGGCGCTTCCTGCGGGGCGAAGCGGAACAGATCGTCGAGATTGCGAGAGGGTTCAACCTGATCGTCCAGAACCCGTCTCCGGACCACATCGTGCACCAGAACATCATCGCGCTCGTGGATCAGAAGGGGCAGCTGCGCAAATACATCTTCGGCAGCGACGAAGACGAGCTGCTGGATCCGGGCGAGGTCGTGAAGGATATCTACAAGCTGCTCTGAGCCGATGCGCGCGGGCTGCCGCCGGATCGGCCGCAGTCCGGAAACGGGGACGATGACCGGATGATGTCCATCCTGCTACATATCCTGACGAATAACGTGATCCCGCTGTCCGCGATGATCGCCGCAGGCGTCGTCATGCAGCGGGCTTTTTCATTGGACATTCGGACGCTGTCGAAGCTGAACTTCTATATCTTCTCGCCCGCGATCATGTTCAAACTGCTCTATGAAGCGGAGATTTCGGCGGCCATGTTCGGCAAGGTCGTGCTGTTCGGCCTGATCATCATGGCGCTGCAATACCTGACCGCCGATCTCGCCAGCCGCGCGCGGGGGGCGTCCGCCCAGCGCCGGGCGGCGCTTCGCAACAGCGTCATGTTCTACAACAGCGCGAACTACGGCATACCGCTCAACCAGCTCGTGTTCGCGGGCAATCCGTACACGCTGTCCATCCAGGTGCTGATCTCGATGATCCAAAGCCTGGCGCCCAATACCTACGGCGTGTACGCGGTCAACGCGCACAAGGCGAGCCCGCGGGAGATCGGGCGCGTCGTGCTCACGCTGCCGGTCATCTATGTCATTCCGCTGGCCCTGCTGCTGCGCGCCTGCGAAGTGCCGATCCCGCCGGCGGTGGAGGTGCCGGTCGGCTATCTTGCAAACGCTTTTATCGGCACGGCGCTGCTGACGCTCGGCGTGCAGCTCGGCAGCATGTCGTGGCGGATCGAGCGCGCGATGGCCGTCGACGTCGGGCTGTCCGCGCTGCTCAGGCTGGCCGTCGGGCCGGCGCTGGCTTGGGGATTGACGCTGCTCATGGGCTTTGACGACCTTGCGGCCGCGGCGCTCATCGTCTCGTCCGCCGCGCCGACGGCGCTCAGCAGCGTGCTGCTCGCGGTCGAGTTCGACAACGAGAAGGAGTTCGCCTCCCAGGCCGTCTTCTTCTCGACGCTGCTCAGCGTGCTGAGCGTAACGGTCGTCATCGCGCTGGTGACGTGATCGAAGCGTGCGCGGGATGCGGCGGCGCGGTCTGCCGGGGGTTCGGCAAATTTCGGAGAGATGTTGCATGAAGCGTCAATTGCGGCAAGAACATGCGGCACTCAAATCATCGCAAGGAAGGGGCGAAAACGCTTCATGAATTTCGCGGGCTGGATCAGGAACCGATTGGCGGTCAGAATTGCCATACAGGTCGCGTCGCTCATCCTGATATTGTCGTTCGGCTACATCTGGCTGCAGGCGGCCAACGCGAAGAACGCCTCCGTCAATGTGATCAACGCCCACGGGGTGCATATCGCCGAGAGCTATGTCCGGTCTCTCGACGTGGCGCAATTGGAGGCGTTTCTTGGCGATCCCAAGGAAAACGAGACGTACTGGTCGATCCGCGGCGAGCTGGACCGGTTCAGGACGGAGATCGGCGCGCTTTATGTTTATATTTTCCGTATCGACGATGAGAAACGGGGGCTGATCATGATCGACGGCCAGCCGCCGGATTCCGATGTGGCGTCCCCGATCAATGAAGAGTTGATCCTCGGTGAAGACGATGCGGATGCGCTTCTCGCGGGCCGTCCGGCGACTTCCGGCATCACGGACGATCCGCTGTACGGTCTCTACGTGACCAGCTATGTGCCGATCGCCGGAGCCGACGGCGCCGTGGTCGCCGCGCTCGGCATCGATACGGAAGCCGCGCTGGTGGAGGAGATCGCGGACGGCGTCGTCCGGGACAGCGTTCCGTATTTTGTGATCATGATCGCGTACGCGCTGCTGGGAACCGGCGTTGTCGTATGGCTGATCGTCCGCGCGCTGCGGCCGCTTCGCCTCATGGTGTCGGGGGCGGAATCCATCGCGTCCGGCGATTTCCAGACGGCGAACCGGCTGCTCAGGGACAATCCCGTGCGCTCGCTGAACGAAATCGGATCGTTGTACCGGGTCATGGCGAAGATGTCGGACAGCCTGAACGCGCTGATCCGCGCCATGGTGTCCGATGTGGCGCGAACGGCCGAACGGCTCGTCGGCGCTTCGGAGGGTCTCGCGAAGGAATCGGGCGATCTGCTCGAACTGAACGGCAGGGTGCGCGAGGCCGCGGACCGCGTGGCCGACGGCACATCCGTCCAGCGCGCGAGCACGGAGGAGAGCGCCCGCGCCATGGAAGAAGCGGCGGCGTCGATCCGGCGCATATCCGAGTCGTCGCTGGCCGTCGCGGATGCGGCCGAACAGGCGCTGGAGAGCGCGGAGAGCGGCGGGGAGATGATCGAAAATCTGAACGGCCAGATCCGGACCATTGCCGAGGCGACGGACGAAACCGCGCGGAGGACCGAAGCGCTGCGAAGCCGTTCGAACGAGATCGAAGAAGCGATCGCCGGGATATCCAGGGTCGCCGACCAGACGAAGCTGCTGGCGCTCAACGCCGCGATCGAGGCTGCGCGGGCCGGCGAACACGGGGCCGGATTCGCCGTGGTGGCGAGGGAAGTGCGGAAGCTGGCGGAGGAAGCGGCCGTCCTGACGGAGCGGGTGGCCGCGCTGCTCGGCGATATCCGGAACGAATCGGTGCGCATCAGTGAGGCGATGCTGCGCAACGCCGGCGAGGCAAGGTCGGGGGAAGAGCAGTCCGGCAAGGTGCGCGAAGCTTTCGCGGACATCGTGGAGAAGTTCCGCGTGGTCAGCCGGCATATCCAGGACATTTCGGCGGCGGCGGAGCAGCTCACGGCCGGTTCGGAAGAGGTGACCGACTCCGTCGCGGAAATCGCCCGGATCGCGAGGGGCTCGAACGAGCAGGCGCTGCAGATCCGGGAAGAGACGGAGAAGCAGCAGCGGAGCGCGCAACGCGTCGCGGACGCGGCCGCGGAGTTGAACTCGGCGGTGCGCCGTCTGCGCGACTCGGTGCGGAATATTCAGATTTGAGGAAGCGGCCCCGCACGGATTGTGCGGGGCATATTTCGGGATATTTATAAAGTGTTGACTTTATAAATCAATTGTTTTATTATAGGAGTGAACAGGGATATCGCAGCGAGAAAAGACCGATTGCCCAATATTTGATCAGGGAGGCGAATCTTCATGCAACACGTCATCTCGAAGGATGGAACGAAAATCGCTTATGACCGGACGGGCGAGGGGCCGGTTGTCATCCTGGTGTCCGGGGCGCTCGGCGTCCGGTCTTTCCCCGGAACGTTGCGGCTGGCGGAACTGCTGTCGGAACGCTTCACCGTCATCAATTACGACCGGCGCGGCCGCGGCGACAGCGGCGACGGCCCGGAATACGCGGTGGAGCGGGAGATCGAGGACATCGAGGCGCTGATTGACGCCGCCGGCGGCAGCGCGTCGCTGTACGGCATCTCGTCCGGCGCGATCCTCGCGCTCGAGGCGGCCGACCGGCTGAAGGACAAGGTGCGGAAGCTGGCGCTCTACGAACCGCCGCTCATCCTCGACGGCAGCCGCCCGCCGCTGCCCGCCGATTATGTGGAGCAACTGAGGGCGGCGAATGAAGCCGGTCAGCCGGACAAGGCGCTCGAGATCTTCATGACGCAGGCGCTGCTCATTCCGGCCGAGTTCCTGGCGCCGATGAAGGAAAGCCCGATGTGGCAGGGGATGCTGGCCGTTGCGCATACGCTGGCCTACGACGGGGAGATCGCGCGGGATGTGATGGCGGGCAGGCCGCTGCCGGAAGGGAAATGGGCCGATGTGCGGGCGAAGACCGTCGTCGTGAGCGGCGAACTGAGCGAACCGTTCTTCCGGACCGCCGCGGAAGAGCTGGCGGCCCGTCTCCCCGACGCGAAGGCGGAAGTGCTGGCCGGACAGGGCCACGATGTGTCTTCCGATGCGATCGCGCCGCTCTTGATCGGGTTCTTCGGTTGATGGTAACCTGAGATACAGGTGGCCGCAGCACACGATTTCCCGGGCGGCAAGGAGGAATCGACGGAAGATGACGACGGACTTGTTCTCCGCCGTGGCCGACCCGACAAGGCGCCGCATTCTGGAACTGCTCGCCGGACGCGGTCAAATGTCGGCAACGGAGATCAGCGACCATTTCCCGGTAAGCGCGCAGGCCGTTTCCCAGCATCTGAAAGTGCTGCTTCAGGCCAACCTCGTGTCCGTGGAACGCCGGGCGCAGCAGCGGTTGTACCGGCTCAATCCCGACGCGATTGCCGAGCTGGAGCAATGGACCGCCGGGCTTCGCGAGCGTTGGAGCCGGAGGCTGGACCGGCTGGATCTGGCGCTGAAAGCGGCGCGGCATGAATCGATATCGCAGAATGACGGGGAGGGCGAGTCTGAGGCATGATGGCGGCAAGGCAGGCGGAAGGCCGGGAAATCACGATGACGCGGTTCTATGACGCGCCCCGGGAAGTCGTGTTTCGCTATTGGACCGATCCCCGCCTCGTGGCGGAATGGTGGGGACCCGAATCGTTCGTGAACGAGAAGGTCGTATGGGAAGCCGTGCCCGGAGGGGAGATCCGCATTGACATGCGGAGTCCCGACGGATCGATCTATCCGACCCGGGGCGTCTTCCACGAGGCGGCCGCCCCGGAGAAGCTCGTCTTCACGACCGGATTCCGGGACGAAACGACGGGCTGTTGGAGGATGGAAGAACGGACGACGGTCACGTTCGAAGACGCGGAGGGCGGCACGAAACTTACGGTTCATTCCGTCGTCGTCTCGTGCGCGCCGGAATGGACGGCCGCGCTCGACGGCATGGAAGCGGGCTGGTCGCAGACGCTGGAGCGGCTTGCCCGCGTCCTGGTTTGAAATGATCCGCCGCCGAATCCGGCGTTGAACCGTCGGCGCGGCGGATCACCGATCTTCTTGCTGCAGCAGCCGGGTGAGCTCGTCATCCTCGGGATGGATGATGTACGCTTCAAGCCCGGCTTTTTCCAATTGCTGGATCAGGTACTCGTCCGGCGTGTTCTCGACGCCGGGATAGCCCTTGCGCGTGTAGATGTGTTCGGCGTCGGGAAAAGCGTCCCGCAAGATGCCGCGGATCCGTCTGCCGGACGGGTCGTTGTCCGTGAAAATATACAGTTCCCGGTCCCCGACCGTTCTTACCAGTTTGTCGATCTGATCCGGCCCGGGCGTTCCGAACGTGCACAGGATGTCCACGTCGTCGGTGAGCAGCCGCCGCAGACGGGCGCGGTCGTTTTTTCCTTCCACAATAATGACGATATCCACTTGAGCATCCCCCGGATTGTTCTGCTGCCATCCATTGTACTTATTTCCCGGGAAAAGTCGAATACCGGGGTCAGCCGATGCGGGGCGACGCCGCGTGCAGGCGGCGCGCGCCGGCAAGCGGCAGCAGGATCGCGCCGGTCATGAGCACCAGGAACGCCAGAAAATACGGCGATATCGCGTCGCGGATGTAACCGGCGGCGAGCGGACCGAGGAACGCGCCGACGGAATAGGCGATCGACAGCACCGAGAAGGTGCGGCCGTATTTCGCGCTGCCCGTCAGTTCGATCAGCAGCGTGCTCATCGCGGGATAGATGACGCCCTTCGCCATGCCGATGATGAACAGCAGCGCGGCCAGCGGGATCATATCGCCCACGGCGGCCGTGAAGTAGGCAAGCGCCAGGGTGAGCGCGCCGGCCATCGTTCTCCGGAGCGACGAGTACCGGTTCAGGAACATCATGCTGAGCGTCACGAGGGAGCCGAGGCTGAGAACGGAGAACAGCAGGCCGGTATGCATGATGCCGCTGCCGTGCAGCGCGAGCATCGGCAGTTCGAACGACAGGATGCCCTGCGCGCAGGACATCGCGATCGGCAGCACGTAGACCAGCCAGGGCAGCGGCGGATCGTCCGCGGCGCCCGGCGGCTGCGGCGCGTGCGCGGCGGTCTGCGGCGCGGGCGTTCCGGCGGGCGATTGCTGCGAGCCGGTCGGTTGCGCTCCGGTGCCGGCAAGTGACGGCATTGTGCCGGTTTTCTGCGCCTGTGTGCCGTTGAGCGGTGGGAGCGGGCCGTTTTGCTTTGCCGGCGATTGCTGCGAGCCGGCCGGTTGCGCGTGAGTGCCGGAGAGCGGCAGTGTGCCGTTTTGCGGCGCATGTTTGCCGGCGAGCGGCGCGTATGACGGCGGTCTGTGAATGGCCCCTTGCGGGGATGCGCCGGGATGCGGCGGGCCGGTTTTGATTTTGATGATCACGCCCGGGGATTGGACCGCCGCGTCGACGATTCCGGACGGCTGGACTGCGTTGTCCGCGGCTTCAGGCGGGCGGCTGTTCTGCGCGTGCGATCCTGTGTTCGCGGCGAAGTGCGCGTCCTGAACGCCATAGGAGCCGGTTGCGCCGTCCGCGGTCGCGGGCGGCCGGATGTCGCGGATGAACAGGAGCGCGCAGATTGAAGTGGCGATCAGCAGACAGCCCAGCGCGAAGAACGAAAGCTCGAAACCGAGGCGGGCGACGAGCAGCGCGCCGGCCGCGGGAGAGACGACCGAGGCGAGCGTGTGCACGAGCCCGTTCCCGGCCATAAGCTTGCCTTGCAGGACGCGGTCGGCGGTGATCCGGGCGAGCAGCGCCATGCATGCCGGCGACAGGAAGGCGAGGACGAATCCGCTGATGGAGCGGAGGACAAGGAGTTGCCACGGATCGTCCACCCGGGATTGCAGCAGCAGGACGATGCCCGCTGCGAGCAGGCTGAGCACGATGAAGACGCGGCTGCCGAACCGGTCGACGCTCCAGCCCGCGATCACGTTGCCGGGCAGATGGGTGATCGAATAGAGCCCCATCATCAAGCCGATGAACGACGGAGCGGCGCCGAGCGAAACGGCGAACGGGGTCAGGATCGGATATTGCGCGTGCAGATCGAAAATCGCGATGAACGAAAACAGATAGAGCCAGAATGCGGTTCTCATGCGGTCACGCTCCGTTTCATGCGAGCTTCGGGGTTCCTTCAGATCATACGCCCCTGGCGGACGAGTTATGTCTGCCCGTCTTCACGGACCGGCTCCGGCACGGCCGGGGTGATCATTTTTCTGCGAATGCGGGAAAAATGGTTGATGACGGCGAAATTGGAAGATCGTGCGCGCCGCCTTCCGTTCCCGTACGCCGGGAGGCATTGCGCGCCGCGTCGGATCCGGCGGCCCGGTGCGCGTCTTTCTTCGCGTGGACGCCCGTCGGCGCCTACGATATAATGAAAACGGGTTTTTCCGCATATGGTCCTCGGGAATCGGATCCTTAACGCAAGAACGAACGCAGAAGGCGGCGCCGTCCCGTGCGCTGCCGTCAACTTTCAGCCGTTTTCCGCCGTCAGATATGCATGAAAAGGGGGGTTCGTGCGATGCTGGGCGAACTGTTCCAGGCTGATCCGGAGACGTGGAAGCAATTTCTGGCCGATCGCTGGTATGTGCTGGCCATCGCGCTCGTCGCGATATTGGTCGTGATCAAGATCGTGAAGACCGTGGTGAAATGGCTGCTGGTCGCCATCATCGTGGTCGGCGTGCTGCTGTACAGCGGCTATTCGCTGGAGGATCTGCGCGTCGACAGGCTGAAGGCGCTGGGCGAGCAGATCAAGGATCGGGCCGTCGCGGCGCTGACGCATGAAGTGATCGAAGCGATGGCCGGGGAGTCCTCGGACGCGATATACGCGACGGGCGAAGACGGCACGTTTATTGTGAAAAGCAACAGCCTCATCATCACGGGCAAAATCGGCGAGGACGAAGTGTCGATCACCTATCTCGGCGCGCCTCTCGGCCGCGTGAAGCTGGACGATGCGATCACGTCGTTCATCGACCAGGCGAAAGCCGCAAGCTGATCCGCCGATGAGCGAAAGGGCGTGACGCGGATGCGTGCAGCAGATTTTGCGGAGCCTGTCGCGGTCGCTGTCGCCGTCATCATCGCCGTATCGCTCTGGCAAGGCATGCAGCAAGGCGCGCCGGGTTCCGCGAAGCGCCTTTTGATGTTCCTGTGGGAGACGGTTTGCGCGGTCGCGTCGCTGGCGCTGGCCGCGCGGATCGCGACGGCGCTCGGGCCGGCCGTCGAGGCGCGCCTCAAGCGCGCGGATCTTGAGCCGCCCGCCGGCGATCTCGACAATTGGTCGCTGGCGTGGCACACGTTCATCACGGGCGTGCGCGATTTCTCGCTGCTTCGCTTCGGGCTGCTGTTCCTGGCCGGCTACATCGCCGTCCGCCTGTCGCTGGGCCTGTTCGCGGCGGCCGCGGCGCGGCTGACGGCCGCCCGGCGAAGGAACAAGAACGCCTGTACGGGCGGATCCATCGGGATGCGCATCGGCGGGGGAGCCGGGATGCTCAGCCGCGCGGCCGGCGCCGCGCTCGGCTTCGTCCACGGCGGCGGACGGGCGCTCGTGCTGATGGCGGCGCTGTTCGTCTATGTGTCGCTGCTGCCGAACGCGCCGCTCGCCGGCCGGATCGAATCGTCTCCGCTGTACCGCGAAGCC
>NICF_comb_assmDRAFT_10000495_pt1 | contig 33383 bp, 23 predicted proteins | sample NewIslPassag4_SG_FD_11279 | JGI IMG/M metagenome (IMG submission 11279)
CAGGCACAAAGAGTAAATAGAAAAATAAAAGACGTTGTACTATACTGGGCTGTAGCACGATATCCGCCGGCAAGGGGATCGATAGCATCAAAGCCATGGGGATTCGGTTCAGACCGGTCACGTTCAAGAAGCGGATCATTCTCATCTTTCTCGTCAGCATCCTGACGCCGTTCGTTTGCCTTGGCTTCCTTTCGTTCTACACCATCGACTCGATCATCGACAACAAGGTCGAGAGCACCATTCAGGGAAGGCTGAAACAGGACTTGCTGACGCTGGAGAACACGCTCAACAACTTGAACCACGTCTCGCAGCAGCTCGCGATCGGCGGCCGGATCCCGGCCTTGATCGAACGGCTGCACCAGACGGACCAGCCTTACGAGCGCGTCGAGCTGTTCAACGAGATCAAGAGCGAGCTGAACGTGATCACCTTCTCCAATCCGAACATCGGTCTGCTGCTGTTTTATTACCCGGATACGGGCGCAGTCCAGTTCGAAAATTTCCGGGTTCGGACTCCGTTTGCGCCGGAACGGCTGTCGATCATGGCCAGCTACCCGGAAATTACGTATTACGGGCCGCACCGGAGCTACAACGATTCCATCAACCAGTATGTGTTCAGCACGATGAGGCAAGTGAATGTGGCAGGCCGGAACGTTTACCTGTACATCGAGACGGGGCGCAACGCGCTGGAAACCCTGTTCGCGCCTCAGAACCGGAAATCCGATTCACGCCGGCTGCTCATTCTGGATAACGACGGCATGATCGCGTTCAGCGAAAACCGGGAGGTCTTTCCCGAATCCACCCGGTTTCCCGCGTACGACGCCGAGTCCTTGTCCGACTCCGGCTACTACGGGAACTTTTTCTGGAGCAAGGAGACGAGCAATCAGGGATGGAGCATCGTCTCCATTCTGCCCCAGAATGAACTGAACCTGGAGCGAAACCGCTGGCTGTGGCAATTTACGGGATTCACCGTAGTCGTGCTGCTGATCGCCGTATTTTTCGCGTGGCTGCTCCGGAAGATGGTGTACAAGCCGCTGGACAAGTTCAACAAGGAAATCAAATCCCTGATTCTGTCCCATGCGCCGGAGGAAACGGAACTGACGCGCATCCCGGAATTCGACTACACGCTCTACCAGATCCGGAGCATGAAGCGGAAGATCTGGAATTTGTACGAGGAAATCGAGCAGAAGGAGAGGCGGAGAGCCGATCTGGAAGTCGAAAAGCTGCTGTACCAGATCAACCCGCACTTTCTCATGAACACGCTCGATACCGTTCACTGGCTCGCGGTCATGAACGGGCAGAAAGAGATTGACCGCGTGGTGCTCTCCCTGAACAAGCTGCTGTACTACAATCTTGGCAAGAAGGGAGAGACGTCCACGATCGGCGACGAAATTCAGGCGTTGAAAGAATATTTGCAGCTGCAGCAAATCCGGTACGACTTCCGGTTCGATGTGGACATCGACGTGGATGAGCTGGCCTTGTCGCTGCCCAGTCCCCGTTTCATTCTGCAGCCGCTCGTTGAGAACGCTCTCTATCACGGCGTAAGCGACGACGGGTATATTTACGTCGGCATCCGGCTGCGGGACGACCGTCTGGAGATCGAAGTCCGGGACAATGGCGCGGGCATGTCCCGGGAGACGATCGATAAGCTGCTGCACGACGACGCGAACGAAAGCGAGAAGGTGGGCATGGGCATCGGCATGCGGTATGTCCGACGCATCCTCAAGGCACATTACGGCGACAAGGCGCGCCTGGAGATCGAAAGCGGGCATGACCGGGGAACGACGGTCATGCTCAGCCTGCCCGCATCCGGAGGCGATCTTGACGCATGATTCGCGTAATGGTGGTCGACGACGACAAGCTGGTTCGCAAAGGGCTGATCTCGGCCATGCCCTGGGAGCAATTCGGAATGACAGTGGTCGGGGAGGCCAACAACGGCGAGAACGCCCTGAAATTCATGGAAGAGAATCAGGTCGACCTGCTCGTGACGGACCTGGCCATGCCGGTCATGTCCGGCATCGAACTGATGCGGGAGGTGCGTCGGCGGTATCCGCACATCCAGATCGTCGTGTTGACGCTGCATCAGGATTTCGAGTATGTGCAGGAGGCGCTCAGGCTCGGCGCCCTCGATTACATCGCCAAGATCGAACTGGAGAGCGAGCAGTTCGAGGAAGTGCTCGGCAGAATCGCCGCGCTGCTCCGGCAGAAAACCGCCGCGGAGACGCCGCTGCCCAGACCGGACGAACTCGGGCAGGCGGACGAGGTGTACGCGCTGTACGCCTTGACGTCGCCGGTCGGCGGGACGGGAACGGACCATGCGGACTTCGCGGTGCCGGAACAGGCGGTCGAGGCGGAGGCCGGCGTGTGGGTCTGGGCGCGCGTGCCGCCGGATGAGCGCCTTCCCGGCCCGGACGGCGCACTCGTGTTGTTCCGCAACGTGAAGGGCATGGACCGGAAAGCGCTGCTGCGGCTCATTCGGGATTACCGGAGAACCGGACTGTTCTACGATTACGATCCGTCGCGTCCGCATTGGACCGTACGGCGCGATGCCGCGGCGCCGGAGGGCGACGGGGCGGGAACGGCGGAGGACATCGATCGCATCAGGGAGCGATGGGTTTCGTTCGAGTGGATCTATGACGACGGCCGTTTTGCCGCCATGACGGACGAACTGCGGCGAATCCGGCTCGCACCGGCAAGGCTGGCGCGCATGTTCTTTTCCCTGGCGGACGAATGGAACCGGCTTTACCGCCCCATCTTGCCCGAACTGATCGTCATCGACGATTTCTTCCCCAGCTGGTGCCACTTCGAGTCGTGGCTGAGCGGCACACGGGAGGCCATCCGGCAGACCAACGCCCGCCCGATGTACTCGCCCGAGATTCAACAGAGCATCGTGAAGGCGATGAATCTTGCCCACCAGATGCTGAACCAGCCGCTGACCGCGGGGGATATCGCCCAGATGGTCAACATGAGCAGCAGTTATTTCAGCCAGTGCTTCAAGAACATCGTCGGCCGGACCTACACGGACTACGTGCGCGCCATCCGGATGGAAAGGGCGAAGCGATATTTGGCCCATACGACGAAGACGGTACAGTGGATTGCCGAGCAGGTCGGCTACAGCGACGAAAAATATTTCAGCCGCCTGTTCCGGGAAGAGGTGGGCATGCTGCCGAGCGAATACCGACAAGCGGCCGCCGTCGACGGCTCCGAATAAAAAATATCGACCTTCAGGTAGGGATACGTTCGAAACGAGGGGTGACAATTTTCGAACGTATCCCTTTTTTTCGTGAGGAAACCGACCCGAAATCCCCATCGTTTTCTATCCCGGCGCGCGCCGTCTCCGTGCTATAGTCATATTGCCAAACGACCATTAACCTGAGGGGGAAGACCATGCGCAAAATTTGGCTGACCATCATGGCGGCGTTGCTTGTCGCCGGATTGTTAAGCGCTTGCGGAGGCAACAAGGCGGACGACAACAACGGCGCAGCCGCAACTTCGAACGGCGGCGTCAATTCGGGTGCCGAACAGGAAGTCATCGATCCGTTCGAAAAATATCCGGAACCGGTCGAGGTGTCGATCGGCCGGGCGATCGATCCGAACTACAAGTTCAACGGCAACGACACGGCGGAAGACAATGCTTATACGCGCTGGCTCAAGGACCGGTACAACATTGTCGTCAAACACGCCTGGGAAGCGTCGACCGCCGACTACAACCAGAAAGTGAGCCTGGCCATTTCCAGCAACGATCTGCCGGACGCGATGCTCGTGAACGAGTCGCAGCTCAAGCTGATGGTGAAGGCGGGTCAGCTCGCGGATTTGACGGAAGTCTACGAGAAATACGCTTCCGACGCCGTGAAACGGATATATGATTCGAACCCCGGCCTGCTCGAGAGCGTCACATTCGACGGCAAACTGTATGCGCTTCCGGAAACGACGCTGCCTTCGGCGCCGCTCACCTGGATCCGCAAGGACTGGCTCGACGCGCTGGGGCTTGAACCGCCGAAAACGCTGCAGGACATCGAGAATATTGCGAAGGCGTTCATTGACAACAAGATGGGCGGCGAAAACACGGTGGGCATCGTGGGCACCGGCCAGGGCGGATCGCTGTATGCGACGTTCCTGACTTCCACCGACCATTTCTTCAACTTCTCGCCGCTGTTCTTCGCCCACAACGCGTATCCGGGCATCTGGATCAAGGACAAGGACGGCAAGGCCGTGTACGGTTCGATCCAGCCGGAGACCAAAGAGGCGCTGGCCATGATGCGCGACTGGTACGCCAAAGGCATCCTGGACAAGGAAATCGGCATGCGCAAAAGCGGCCAGGAAGTCGTCATCGGCGGCAAAGCCGGCATTTTCTTCGGACCGTGGTGGTCGCCGTATTCGATTATCGACGGCATCAAGAACGATCCGAACGCGAACTGGCGTCCGTACATCGCGCCGCTCGATGCGGAAGGCAAATTCAACTCCAACCAGGCGACCGGAAGCACGTTCATCGTGGTGAAGAAAAATTACAAGCATCCCGAAGCCGTCATCAAGATGCTCAACATCCACTGGGGCGCCAAGGATCCCAGCTATGAAGAGGCGGTCAAGGGCAAGGAAATGACGTCGCAGGAAATTCCGCTGTTCATCATCGGCGGTGCCGGCGACCAGCTGGAATACGCCGTCAATTCGCTGCGGAAATATCTCGCGGGCGAGATGAGCATCGAAGATTACGATGCGGTCAACTACGGTTTCGCCACCGATCTGGCCAAGCACGCGAAGGACATCAAGAAAGAGCCGTACGACAACTATGACATCCAGTATTGGGACAAGGAAACGGACCAAGCCTTCTTCCCGCACGTGTACGCTCACCTGAACGGCGGTTCGACCTTCGTGGATGCCGATGTGAACTATGTGCGGAGCATCGCGACCTCCCAGACGAAGACGATGGAGATGAAATGGGCGAATCTGAAGAAGCTGGAAGACGAAACGTTCCTGAAGATCATTCTGGGCACCGTGCCGCTCGACGAATTTGACGCGTTCGTCGCGAAATGGAAGGATCAGGGCGGCGATCAGATCACCAAGGAAGTCAACGAACTGCTATAACGAACCGCAAGGTCAAGACAGGCGGAGCCCGCCTGTCTTGATCTCCCTGCCGACAAGGAGATATGCGTCATGCTCAACAGAGCGTTCACCAAGCATTTCTGGCTGATGCTGATCCCGGGGCTCGTCTGGCTGTTTTTCATCAATGTGCTCCCCATGTACGGCATTCTCATGGCCTTCAAGGACTTTAACCCGGGTGCCGGCATCCTGAAGTCCCCCTGGGTCGGTCTTGAACATTTCGAGTACATGTTCGAGCTCGACGACAGCAGTCAAGTGTTCAAGAATACCGTAACGATCGCGTTTGCGAAAATGGTGGGCAACCTGGTGGTACCGCTCGTATTTGCCCTCATGCTGAACGAAGTGAAGAACCGGCTGTTCGGCAGAACGGTGCAGACCATCGTCTATCTGCCCCATTTTTTGTCCTGGGTCATTGTCGCCGGCATCCTGCTGGACATGTTCTCGCTGCACGGTCCCGTCAACCGGGTACTGGAAGCGCTCGGCGCCGAACCCGTCCATTTCTTCGCACGTGCGGACCTGTTCCCGGCGCTGGTGGTGGGGAGCGACATTTGGAAGGAGTTCGGCTTCGCCGCAATCATTTTCTTCGCGGCGCTGACCTCGATCAATCCGGAGCTGTACGAAGCTGCCGCCATCGACGGCGCTTCCCAGTTCAAACGGCTGCTCAACATTACGCTGCCGAGCGTGCTGCCGGTTGCCGCGCTGGTCGGAACGCTCAGCCTGGGCAACATTTTGAACGCCGGCTTCGACCAGATTTTCAATCTGTACAATCCGGCTGTCTATTCGACAGGGGACATCATCGACACCTGGGTGTACCGGGCCGGTCTGATCAATATGCAGTACGGTCTGGCTACGGCGGTTGGGCTGCTGAAATCCGTTGCCGGACTTATTCTGATCTCCGTCTCGTACGGATTGGCCTACCGCTTCGCGAACTATCGAGTTTTCTGAGTGTGAGGATGTGAAGATGTGGTAGCCGAACAATCGATCGTGTCCAGACTGCTCAACGGCCTGAACGTGCTCTTGTTGATTGCGATCGCCGTTCTGTGCATCCTGCCCGTCTGGTACACGCTCGCGATCTCCTTGAGCGAGAAATCGTACGTGGCCGCCGGGCAGGTGTTTCTGTGGCCCAAAGGCTTCACGCTGAGTTCCTATGAGGCGATTGTCAGCGATCATCAGTTTTTCCGGTCTTTCTGGATTTCGGTCCAGCGCGTGCTGTACGCTTCCGCGCTCTCGTTCCTCGTGATCTTGCTGATGGCCTATCCGCTCTCCAAGAGCGCCAAGGAGTTCAGACCACGAAACTACGTGATGTGGCTGCTGATCTTCTGCATGCTGTTCAACGGCGGGCTGGTCCCCTGGTACATCACGATGCGGGATCTCGGGATGATCAACAGCATTTGGGGGCTGGTGCTCGGCGGCGGGCTTCCGATATTCAACATCATTCTCGTAATGAACTACTTCCGCAACTTGCCGAAAGAAATGGAAGAATCCGCGCTGATCGACGGAGCGGGACCGTGGCGCATCCTCTTCAGCGTGCTTCTGCCGTTGTCCATGCCGGTCATGGCGACGATTCTGGTGTTTACGATCGTGTACCATTGGAACGAATTTTTCCAGGCGCTCGTCCTGATGACGAAGAACGATCATTATCCGCTGCAGTCGTACATCCGCCAGGTTGCGGTCGCCTTCGATCCGACGGAGGTGGACGAAGAGACCGCCAAGCGGCTCACGATGTTGTCCGACCAGACGTTGAACGCGGCGAAGATCTTCATTTCCATGCTGCCGCTGCTGGTGATCTATCCGTTTCTGCAAAAATATTTCGTCAAGGGAATCACACTCGGTTCCGTGAAAGGTTAAGGAGGAAGCCGACTGATGTTGACCAGCGAGGCGATCACGCCCGACAGGCCGAGGGAGGATGCGAGCTCGGAATTTACGCGTTCGCTCGGACGAGCGCAGCAATGCAAGCGGGAAGCGCACGGCGTCACCATCATCGCGGAGCACGGCCTGCTCGCCGTCCGTCCGGCGCTGGAAGGCGTGATCCGGATCAAACTGTTCGCCGAAGCCGCGGCGGAGGACGAGCCGGACATGGGGACGACGGCCGCGGTCGTCGGCACGAAGACGTGCTTGCCGTTTGCGGTCAAGGAACGCGACGCGGCCTATGTAATCGAGACGGAGGGCGCAACGGTCGAAATCGCGAAGCGGGACTGCGCCATACGGTTCTTCGGCGGCGAAGGGCAGCTGCTGGCCTGCCAGTCCCCGATGGCCTGGAACGATTCGAAGGCGGTGAGCGCCCGATTCGCGTCAAGCGAACAGACGCATTATTACGGGCTGGGGGAGAAGACCGGGTTTCTCGACAAACGGGGAGAACGGTACGAAATGTGGAACTCCGACGTTTACGCTCCCCATGTGCCGGAGATCGAAGCGCTGTACCAGTCGATTCCGTACCTGCTCGTCCATGAGCCGCGAGGCGCGTACGGGATATTCCTCGACAATCCGGGCAGGTCGTGCTTCGACATGCGCGGCGAGCCCGACGCGTTCACGATCCGGACGGAAACCGGACCTTTCGATTACTATTGGATCGCCGGACCGCAGTTGAAGGATGTGGTGCGGCGGTACACTTCGCTGACGGGGCGAATGAAGCTGCCGCCAGTATGGGCGCTCGGGTACCACCAGTCGCGGTACAGCTACATGACGCAGGATGAAGTGCTGCGGCTTGCGCGTACGTTCCGCGAGAAGAAAATCCCGTGCGACGCCATCTATCTCGACATTCATTATATGGACGGCTATCGCGTCTTTACGTTTGATCCGGAGCGGTTTCCCGATCCGAAGGCGATGATCGCCGAATTGAAGGCGCTCGGCTTTCGGGTCGTGCCGATCGTCGATCCCGGCGTGAAGCTGGATCCGGGCTACCGCGTCTACGATGAAGGCGCGGCGGAAGGGATGTTCTGCCGGAAAACGGACGGCGAGCCGTTCGTCGGACCGGTATGGCCCGGCATGAGCGTCTTTCCCGATTTTACGGAGGACCGGGTGCAGGAATGGTGGGGCGGCCTGCACCGGTTTTACACGGACCTGGGCATCGAGGGCATCTGGAATGACATGAACGAGCCCGCGGTATTCAACGATACGAAGACGATGGATACGGACACGCTGCACGGCAACAACGGTTCCCCGGTCACGCACGGGGAGGTCCACAACCTGTACGGCCTCCTGATGTCGAAAGCGACCGCGGAGGGATTGGAACGGCTGTTGGAAGGCCGGCGTCCGTTCGTGCTGACGCGGGCCGGATACGCCGGCATTCAGCGGTACGCGGCCGTCTGGACAGGGGACAACCGCAGCTTCTGGGAGCATATGGCCATGGCGATGCCGATGGTGCTGAACCTCGGGCTGTCGGGCGTTCCGTTCTCCGGACCGGATGTCGGCGGATTCGCCCACCATGCGAGCGGAGAGCTGTTGGCCCGATGGACGCAGGCGGGGGCGCTGTTCCCGTTTTTCCGCAATCACAGCGAGCTGTCCTCCTCCCGTCAGGAGCCCTGGAGCTTCGGACCGGAAATCGAGCGGATATGCCGCGAAGCGATCCGCCTGCGCTACCGGCTCATGCCGTATCTCTATTCGCTGTTCCGCGAAGCGGCGCACACCGGCCTGCCCGTCATGCGGCCGCTGGTGCTGGACTATCCGGACGACCCGCACGCGGCAAACCTGTGCGATCAGTTTCTGGTCGGCGAGCGGCTGCTGGCTGCACCGATCTATCGGCCCGCAACGGAGCACCGCGTGGTCTATTTGCCCCGCGGCGTCTGGTACGACTATTGGACGGGGCAGAAGTGGGAAGGCGGCCGCCACATCCTGGCTCACGCGCCGCTGGACACGCTGCCGTTGTTCGTCAAGGAAGGCGCAATCATCCCATATGTCGAACCGGCAGAGTCAGCCGCGTCAATGGAATCCGACGTGCTGTACCTGGATATCCATTGTTCGGGCGCCGCGTACGGTGTCTTCGAGCTCTATGAGGATGACGGGCTGACCTTCGACTATGAGAACGGCCGATACAATCTGTACCGGCTGGCCGTGCAAGAGGCGGACAACACCGTGAAACTGGACATCGGGGTGCTGCATGCCGGATTCGAAAGCCGCTGCTCGGCATGGCGCCTGCGGCTCCTGCACCTTCCCTTCGTCCCCCGCATGCCGGAAGGATTCGACCGGGCGGAGACGGCGGAAGCGCTGGACGGCCGGCGCAACGCGTGGTATTATGACCCGTCTGCGGGCGAATTGACGGTCGTGCTTCCGCGGCCGGCCGAAAGCGTCGCGGTGACGGTGCATATGGCGGAGAACGAATCGTGAGGAGATGCGGAATGGGAGACAAACCCGGAAAAATGGCGCGGGCCAAACGTCCTGCGGTGCTGCTGCTGGCCCTGCTCATGGCAGCGCTGGCCGCCTGCGGCGATGCCCGGCAGGTCAAGGAGGACGAGACCGTGAATCAAACGCGTGACACCGCGGCGGAGCCGGACGCCCGGCAAATGCCGGACTGGGCCGAGAGCGCCGTCATGTACGAAGTGAATATCCGGCAATACACGAAAGAGGGAACGTTCCGGGCGTTTGCGGATCATCTGCCGCGTCTGAAGGAGATGGGGGTCGACATCTTGTGGTTCATGCCGATCCATCCCATCTCCGAGAAGAACCGGCTCGGAACGCTCGGTTCCTATTACGCCGTCCGGAACTACAAGGCGGTCAATCCGGAATTCGGCACGGCGGAGGATTTCCGGGAGCTGGTAAACAAAGCCCATGACATGGGCTTCAAGGTGATTCTGGACTGGGTGGCCAATCATACCGGCTGGGACAACCCGTGGATCGACAACACCGACTGGTACACCACGGACGACAGCGGCCGGATCGTCCATCCGCCCGGCACCAACTGGCAGGACGTGGCGGATCTGAATTACGGCAACCCGGACATGCGGGCGGCCATGATTGACGCCATGAAGTACTGGGTCGAGGAATTTGATGTCGACGGCTTCCGGGCGGACTACGCCGGCGGTGTGCCGACGGATTTCTGGGAGACCGCGCGCGCGGAGCTGGAGACGATCAAGCCGGTCTTCATGCTGGCGGAGGACGACGCCCAGATTTCGCTTCTCCGGCGGGCGTTCGACGCGAATTACGGCTGGGAACTGTACCATCTGATGAACGGGTTGGCCAGAGGGCAGCGAAAGCCCGAACAGGTTGCGCTGTATGCGAAACGGCTGGAAAAGAAGTATCCCGCCGGAACGTTCCCGCTCCATTTCACCTCGAACCATGACGAGAACTCATGGACGGGAACGGAATACGAGCGGCTGGGCGGCGCGGTCAAGGCGATGGCGGCCCTGACCTTCACCGTGCCCGGCATGCCGCTCATTTACTCCGGCCAGGAGGCCGGGTTGAACAAACGGCTGCAATTTTTCGAAAAAGACGAGATCCCGTGGGACGATCTTTCCTTGCAGTCGTTCTACCGGGACCTGATCCGTCTGAAACACGACAACCCCGCGCTCCGGAACGGCGCGGCGGGCGGCGCGTTTCAGGCGCTCGAGGCGGACGATCCGAACATCCTGGCTTTTGCGCGGACGAAGGAAGACAACACGGTGCTCGTTGTCATGAATCTGTCGGACGGCAGCGTGCAGGGATCGGTCCGGACCGCCATGTCCGCGGGAACTTACCGTTCGTTTCCGCAGGAAGACGAAATCGAAATCGGAGACAGGCTTGCGGTCGAACTTGATCCGTGGGAATACCGCATCTTTGTGAATTGACGGGCCCCAAGCTAACATCCCCCATGCCGAAGCATGGGGGATGGTTTTTTTATGACCGCTTGAGCCCGTTATTTTCCGCCCGTAAACGTAATCCCTTTGACGAAGAACCGGTTGAAGAAAATGAACAGGATGAGCGCCGGGAGCGTGAACACCATCGACGCGGCCATAATCAGGTTCCAGAAGCTGAAATATTGCCCCTTGAATGTGTTGAGGCCGAGCGGCAGGGTGAACATCGCTTTCTCCGACATGATGACGAGCGGCCGCAGGAAGTCGTTCCATGCGCCCATGAAAATGAACACCGCCTGCGCCGCCAGCGCCGGTCCCGCCAGCGGAAGCGCGATGCGGAAGAACGTGCCGAACCGGCTGAGCCCGTCGATCTCCGACGCTTCCTCCAGATCCTTCGGGAAGCTGAGGAAGAACTGGCGCATCATGAAGATGAACGTCGCGTTCACCGCGCCGGGCACGATCAGCCCTTGATAACTGTTCAGCCAGCCGAATTCGTTCAGAATCAGATAGCTCGGTATGAGGGTGAGCTGCCCCGGAATCATGAGCACGGCCAGAATGCCGAAGAACATCAACTTGTTGCCGGGGAAATTGAACCGCGCCAGCGCGTAGCCCGCCATCGAGTTGAACAGCAGGTTCAGCCCCATGACGATAACGGCGACCAAGGTGCTGTTGCCGAACCAGCGGGGGAACAGCGGCTCATCAACGAAAATCTGTTTGTAGTTGTCGAGCGTGAACGTCTTCGGAATGAAATTCGGTTCCCCCGACGAGATTTCACCCAGCGTTTTGAACGAGGCGGACAACCCCCAGAGGAACGGAATGAACGTGATGACGGCGTATGCGATCAGGATCGCATATTGGACGGTGCGCAGCGAGACCCGGACCCCTTTTTTGTCCCACATCCGGCGGTTCCCTCCTTCAGTTCAGCTTCTCTTCGCCGAAGATCCGGCGCTGGATGACGGTAACCAGCATGATGACGGCGGCGAGCATGACCGCCAGCGCCGCGGCGTAGCCCATGTCGAGATTCTTGAACGCGTATTGGTAGATGAGCAGCACCACGGTCAGCGTGGAGTTGTTCGGTCCGCCGGAACCGTTCGAGAAGATGTACGCCTGGTCGAACAGCTGGAACGTGCCGATGATGCCCATCGTGACGACGAAGAACGTGACCGGCTTCAGCAGCGGCAGCGTGATGCTCCAGAACTTCCGCAGCGTTCTTGCGCCGTCGATCTCGGCCGCCTCATAGAGCGAATCCGGGATGTCCTGCAGAGCGGCCAGATAGATCACCATGAAATACGGTGCGGTGGACCAGACGTTCATCAGCATGATGCCCTTGAGCGCCACCTTCGGATCGCCGAGCCAGTTGAAGGGCTGAATGCCGAAGACGCCGAGCAGGTCGTTCAGCAGGCCGTCGGTTTTGAAGATCCACATGAAGATCAGCGTGAGCACCGCGGAGGAAGTGACCGTCGGGAGAAAATAGAGGATGCGGAACGCGTTCCTGCCCCTCAGCTTCGAGTTCAGAACGGCGGCAAGCAGGATGGCCAGCGCCGTCTGGAGCGGCACAACGATGATCGCGTACTCGAACGTGTTGTACAGGGCGATCCATACACGGTCGTCCGCCCCCATCCGCACATAGTTGTCAAAATCAATGAAGCGGTACGAGATGCCGCCCAGCAGCTGCACTTTGTGAAACGACAAGAATAGCGCATACACGATCGGCGCCAGCAGGAACGTGCCGATGACGAGCAGCGTCGGCAGCAGGAACAGATAGCCGGCGGCTGCCTCTCTGAGCTTGCGCCTGTTCATTCGCGGTTCCTCCTTCGCATCGGGACTTGCGGTTTCCGACAGGCAAGAGCGCATTCGTCCGCCGCGGGGGGATGCAGCGACGAGTGCGCTCATGCCAGCCGGAAAGGGGGCGGACATGCCGCCCCCGCCTGCCAGCGCGGATTATTGCATTGCATCGATTTCCTTGTTCGATGTATCCTGCGCCTTCTTCATCGCGTCTTCAAGCGATTGCTCGCCGAGGTACGCGCTGACGAACTGGTTGTTGAAGTTGTTCATGATGACCGGGCCGTACTTGCCGGCTTGCCACGGCGTTGCATAAGCCGCGCCTGCGACCAGCGCGCTGCGGTATTCGTCCTTGTCGTAGCCGAGTTTGGCTGCGACCGATTTCCGCGTCGGCAGCGCGAAGCCTTTGCTCGTCCAGATCTCCATGCCTTCCTTGCCGGTCAGGAACTCGATCAGCTTCCAGGCTTCTTCTTTATGTTTCGACTGCTTGTTCATGACGTATGCGACGGTGAATGCCATCGTGCCTTTCTGGCCGTTCACGGTCGGCACTTCCGCGGTGCCGTACTCCAGATCCGGGAAGTTGTTGTCCAGGTACGGGATCGCCCAGTTGCCTTCGAGCACCATCGAGACTTTCTCCTGGCCGAACATTTCGCCGCCCCAGCCTGCGCCGACTTCGGTCGGTTGAGCCGACGTCTTGTCAACCAGGTGCTGGTCGATGACCAGCTGCAGGCCTTTCAGACCTTCCGGCGATGCGAAGGCGGCTTTGCCTTCCGCGTCGACGACTTCGCCGCCGTACGCCTTGATCATGAACATTTGCCGCGCCAGCTCCGGCGCAACGCCCAGACCGTAGCGGCCGTCCTTCGTGAGCTGCTTCGAGTATTCGATGAGCTCTTCCCAGGTGGTCGGCGGACCGGACAGGCCGGCCTCTTCGAAATGTTTCTTGTTGTAGAAGAGCGCCAGCGTCGAGAAGTCTTTCGGGAAGCCGTAGTAGTTGCCGTCCGCTCCTTTGAACGCGTTGAGCAGCGGTTCTTCGAAATCGGCGATGTCGAACTCGTCCGTGACGTATCCGTTCAGCGGTTCAAGCACGTTCTGCTCCATCAGCGCTTCCGCTTCGACCGAGTCGAGGTAGAACACGTCGCCGGCCTGGCCGCCGATCAGCCGCGTCTTGATGACATCCATGTATTGCTCGGCGATGACTTCGTATTTCACCTTGATGTTCGGGTACTTCTTCATGAACTCGTCAAGCGTCTGCTGCAGCAGCTCTTCCTCTTCAGGCGAGGCCCCCCAGCCGTTGAGCGTGAGTTCCACTTGCTCCGCGGAATCCGAGCCGCCGGATCCTTCGGACGCGTTGCCGGAATTCGAACTGTTGTTTGTCGAATTGCTGCCGGTTGACGACGAGTCGTTCGATTTGCCGCCGCAGCCCGCGATGATCAGCATCAGGGACAGCATGACGGCCAGGATGGTGAATCCTTTTCTTTTCATACTGCAGAACCTCCCTTTTAATTTTGAACATCTTGATGTATTGCATGAAGCACGCGCAGCTCGCAGCCGGTCGAATTGTGTTCGACCTCGACTTCCGGCACCGCGTTTCCTTCCCGCCGCGTGACCGTCAGCGACAGGGTTCCGGAGCCGACGCGAAGCTGGCGCACGCTCAGCCGATTCATGCCCTCCGGCAAGGCCGGCCTGAGTCGGATGATGCCATCCGGCACATCGGGATCGAGTCCCAGGAATACTTGCAGGAAGATCAGCGGCGTGCCCGCCGCCCACGCCTGCGGCGAGCAGGCGACCGGATACGGTACCGGGCGTCCGAGCGTATCCTCGTAGCCGCAGAACAATTCCGGCAGCCGGGCGTATTCGAAATGTTCGGCCGCCCGCATGAGCCCCCGGGTCACCTTGAGCGCCTGCTCGATGAATCCCATGCGGCTCATGCCGATCAGGCACANCGAGTTGTCGTGCGGCCATACGCTGCCGTTGTGATAGCTCATCGGGTTGTACCCGGTGGACTTCTCGCTCATCGTGCGGATGCCGTAGCCGCTGAACATGTCTTCCGCCGTGAGCCGGCGGGCGACGAGTTCCGCGCGGTTCTCGTCCGGCAGCCCCGTCATCAGCAGATGGCCCGGGTTCGACGTCACCGATTGCACCTGCCGTTTTTCCCGGTCAAGGGCGATCGCGTAGAAGGACTCATCCGCCATCCAGAACGACTGCTCGAACCGGCGCTTCATGTCCGCCGCGGCCCGTTCCAGCGCCTCCGCTTCGGCGTTGCGGCCCAGCTTGCGGAAAATCTCCGCCATACCCGTCTTCGCAAGGTAAACGTAGCCCTGCACTTCCGCGAGGGCGATCGGCGTCTCGGCGAAATCGCCGGATGCGTGAACGATCGAGTCGCCGGAATCTTTCCATCCCTGGTTCGCGATGCCGCCCGATGAGACGGAGTGGTATTCGACGAAGCCGTCGCCGTCCAGATCGCCGCTTTGGTCGATCCATTCCAGCGCCCGTTCAAGCGCCGGCATCAGCTCGCGGATGGCGCCCAAGTCGCCGGTCCAGCGGTAATATTCGATGGCCAGAACGACGAACAGCGGCGTCGAATCCACCGAACCATAGTAGGGCGTGAACGGAATCTGATTCGTGTTCGCCAGCTCGCCGTAACGGATNTCATGCATAATTTTGCCCGGCGTTTCGTCCCGCCACGGATCAACCTTGCTCCCCTGATAGACCGCCATGGTCCGCAGCGTGCCGAGCGCGACCTCGGGGTTGGCCGGCAGCATCTGCAGCGCGGCGATCAGGCTGTCGCGGCCGAACGGCACCGCGTACCACGGCAGGCCGGCGACAGGGAACGGCCCGTGGCCGAGATCCGTGAGCAGCATCCGCAGATCGCGCATGCCGCGGTGGTACAGCTTGTTGAAAATCTCCAGGTCGCTGTCGACCGATGTGGACCCCTGCTCCCAGCGGCGGTAAGACGCGTCCAGCAGCCGCAGCGCTTCCTCGCGCGGTTTCGCCTGCGGCGCCTTGTCCGCAATGACGGGCGTCACGGTCAGTTCGATCGTGCGGACCTCGCGGGGCTTCAGCTCGACCGCAAACGTTACCGTTCCGTCGGGCGACACCCGGTCGGCCGGGATGTTCCAGGCGATGCGCGTCTCCCGCGCGATGCCGTCGGCGCCGGCGTAGCGGATGGCGATCCGGTCCGCATCGACGCTCTTGCCTGTCACGGAGCCGATCATTCCGGCCTTGATGCCGCGTACGGTGAACATGTCGGCGAAGTCCGCGTCAACGGTGATCGACGTCTCGAAACCGACCGTTTTCGGACCGTAGTTCGTATAAGAGATCGATTCGTACAAAACGCCGTCCTGGATGAAACGGTGCCGCATGATTTCCACCGTTTCCCGCCACAGCTTGACCTGACCTTCCTCTTCCATATGCGGATTCGTCAGCCTGAACACGGCCTGACAGTTCGTCTCGGCCGAGGACTCGAGGAGAATCGGCTTCACGCCGTTGATGCTCAGTTCAAGCCGGCTCAGAAACCGCGTATCCTGCGTATACAATCCGCTGCCGTCCGTAGAGCCCGGCGGGATGTCGCCGCTCTCGTCCGTCAGGAAAAACAGGTCGTTCTCTTTAATAACGCGATGTTTCATTTTGATTTCCTCTCCAGACTCCCGCCAATTATCCGAAACGTTTCGGATATCTGTCATTATATTCTTTGCCGTAAACGTTTGCAATAGGGGACAAACAAATATTTTCGGGCGGTTGAGAATCTATTGGAATTCCATTAAAATAGAGTTGAAAAGTACGAAACGTTTCGGAAGGGGACAAATTCTCGTGACGACGATCAAGGATGTCGCGCGCCAGGCCGGCGTCAGCGTGACGACGGTATCCCGTGCGCTCAACGGCCATGACGACGTCAATCCGGAGACGAGGCGGCGCATACAGGAAGTCGCGGATCAGCTCGGATACAGCCCCAACATCGCCGCGAGAACCCTTGTCTCGAAGCGGAGCCGCACGCTCGGACTGCTGCTCTCCGCCTTGACCCGCAACAGCGTGAAAGACAACATCGTGTTCGAGATGCTCTGCGGCATGAACGACCGCGCCGCCGAACTCGAATATGACCTGGTGCTGTTCAACACCACGCCGCAGAAGCAGCGCCAGAAATCCTACAAGGCGCTGTGCAAGGAGCGAGGAGTCGACGGCGTCATCATGATGGGCATGCGGCTGGATGATCCGTATCTGGAAGAAATGCTGCACGCCTCCATTCCCTGCGTGCTGATCGATATCCCGATTGAGCGGAAAAAGAACATCGGCTATGTGATGACCGACAACGTGCAGGGCGCGATGGAGGCGGTCACGCATCTGATCGAACGCGGCCACCGCCATATCGGCATGATCAACGGGCATGCCCAGGCTGCCGTCAGCATCCAGCGGCTCGACGGCTACAAGCAGGCGCTTGGGCGGCACGGCATCCCGTTCGCGGATCGGTACGTCGAAGACGGCGGATTCAGCGAAGACGGCGGCAAAGATGCGGCTTACCGGCTGCTGACGTCGTGCCCGGAGTTGACGGCGATCTTCTGCGCGAGTGACCTGATGGCGCTCGGGGCGCTCCAAGCGATCCGCGCGCTGGGCAAGCGGGTGCCGGAGGACATCTCCATCATCGGCTTCGACAACATCGTCGCAGCGCAATATTGCACGCCCGCCCTGACGACGGTCAACCAGGACAAATACCAGATGGGCTACATTGCGGCCGCCACGCTGATCGACATGCTGGAAGGGCGGCAGGTGCCGCGCTACCGCAAGATGCCCGCCGAGCTCATCGTGCGCGCCAGCACGGGGCCGGCCCCGGTTCGGCAAAACTGATGCAACAAAGGAAGCCTTCGCGCTCATGAAAGCGCGAAGGCTTCTTTCGTTCGTTCCGCAGCTTCGGTTCGATGCGCCGGCTGCATCCGCGCTTCATGACCGGCGCATGCCCGGGGCATGCTAGAGTTGGATGCCGCTGCATGCGGACAACACGGCGGACGTCCGAATATGCTGACAGTGAACGCGGAGCGTGATGCGGCCGCGGACAACGGGCTGTAAGGACGGGAAGGAGGCTCGGCGGATGCGGATCGGCGTGCCGAAGGAAGTCAAGAACAACGAAAACCGGGTGGCGCTTACGCCCGCGGGCGTCAGTGCCTTGACGCGCCTGGGACACGAAGTCATCGTCGAGCGGTCGGCGGGCGGCGGCAGCGGGTTCGCCGACGACGCGTACAAGGCCGCGGGAGCGCGGATTGCGGATTCGGCGGAAGACGTGTGGGGCGCGGCCGACATGGTGATGAAAGTGAAAGAGCCGGTACCGGAGGAGTACGATTTTCTGCGCCCGGATCTGATTCTGTTCGCTTATCTGCATCTGGCGCCGCTGCCGGAACTGACCCGGCGGCTGGTCGAGCGCAAAGTGTGGGGCGTCGCGTTCGAGACCGTGCAGCTGCCCGACGGGTCGCTTCCGCTGCTGCAGCCGATGAGCGAGGTGGCGGGGCGGATGGCGGTGCAGATCGGGGCGCAGCTGTTGGAGAAGACGCACGGCGGCAAGGGCATCCTGCTCGGCGGCGTGCCGGGCGTGGCGCCGGCGGAGGTCGTCATCATCGGCGGCGGCATCGTCGGCACGAACGCGGCGAAGCGGGCGCTCGGCTCGGGCGCGCGCGTCACCATCCTGGACGTAAACCCGCGCCGCCTGCGCGAGCTGGACGATCTGTTCGGCGGCCGGGTGACGACGCTCATGTCGCATCCGGTCGAGCTGGAGCGGGCCGTCGAGCGGGCCGACCTGCTCATCGGGGCGGTGCTCATCCCCGGCGCGAGGGCGCCGAAGCTCGTCAGCGAGGCGATGGTGAAGCGGATGCAGCCGGGCTCGGTCATCATCGACGTGGCCGTCGACCAGGGCGGATCGATCGAGACGATCGACCGCGTGACGACGCACGACAATCCCACCTATGTGAAGCACGGCGTCGTGCATTACGCGGTCGCCAACATTCCGGGGGCGGTGCCGCGCACGTCGACGATGGCGCTGGAGAACGCGACGCTGCCTTACGCGATGAAGATCGCGGATCTCGGCATCCGGCAGGCGGCTCAGTCCGATCCGGCGATCGCGAGCGGCGTGAACACCGCCTGCGGCGCGGTCACCTGCGAGGCGGTCGCGAAGGCGGTCGGCCTGCCCTATGTGCCGCTTCAATCGCTGCTCGTTCCGAAAATCAGGCGATAAGCCGCATCCGCGCATGACGGGCGCCGGTTCGTGCAAGAATAACCCGGAGCGCCGGCATCCGAAAACGCGGGAGGTGTATGCGTTGAATTGGATGGTGCTGGCCGGCCTGATCGCGCTGCTCGCTCCGGCTCCGTCGCCCGCGCCCGCGCCGGAGCCGCCCGGCGCGCCGGACGGCGCGCTGACGATCCGGCTGCCCGGCGAGACGATCCGGATTCATCGCGCCGAATTTGCGCTGCCCGGCACGGGCTTCGTCGATCCCGAGCGGCTCGTCCGGCTGGCCGACGGTCTGGCGGCGAAGCTGGACTATCCGGCCGTCAACGCGAAATTCGCCGCGAACGGCTCGATCCGGCCGGAACGGCCGGGGCGCAGGCTGGACAGGGCGGCGTTCGAGTCGCGGTTCTACGCCTATTTCTATGGAAACGGCGGCGCGGACATCGTGCCGCCCGTGCGCTCGGTTCCGGCGAAGGTCGACAGCGAGCTGCTGGCCGAACTGGGCGAAAAGGTGATCGGAAGGTACGTCACCTACTACAATCCGAGAAACCTCAACCGGTCCCACAACATCGAGCTGGCCGCCTCGACGCTGGACAGCACGGTCGTTTTTCCCGGGGAGACGTTCTCCTTCAACCGGACAATCGGCCGGCGGACGGTGGAGCGGGGATACCGGGAGGCGCCCGTCATCGTGCGCGGCGAATTGTCCGAGGGCGTGGGCGGCGGCATCTGCCAGGTGTCGTCGACGCTGTTCAACGCGGTGGACAACGCCGGGCTTCAGATCGTCGAGCGGTACGTCCACAGCCGCCATGTCGCCTACGTGCCGCCCGGCCGGGACGCGACGGTGAGCTGGTACGGGCCGGATTTCCGCTTCCGCAACACGCTCGACCAGCCGGTGCTGATCCGGGCCCACGCCGGCCGCGGCACGATGCGCGTCGTCCTGTACTCGACCGAATCGGTCCGCCATCATCCGCGGGCGGTGCCGGGCACGCGCTCGGGACGGTACGATGAGGTGCGGGTCGCGCTGCGGCCGGACCCGCGGGGGAACTGACGGCCGGTCCGTCCGCATGGCCGCCTCGCGCGCCCAAATGTCGGTTCGGCGGGATTCTTTTTTTGACAGATCGGGTCAAAATACGGTATCCTAAAAGTACGCTTAATTCCCGGTCGGCAATGTCCGGGAAGCGGGGGAACCAGTTCATTTGGGGCGAATCGTCCGCAGGGACGTAGGGGACCATCTACCCCGAGCCCGTCAGCTAACCTCGTCAGCGGGAGATGGGTCTGAACTGAACGATCTTGTTCGGCGCACTTGGCATGCCGCCACAGACCCCTCGCGGGTCTTTTTCTTTCTTCAGGCCTGATCCGCAAGGTGAAAGCTTCACGACCGGGCTGGTTTCTAATCCGAAGGGAAGGGAGGCTGCGCGCTGACATTGCCATCTTTACAAATCCCTGAAAAAGGAAGGAGAGGCGTAAAATGGCGAAGGTGAAGTACATTACGGACATTTCGAAAATTACGATGATTCCCGAAGAGGAGCGGGAGCGGCTCCGGCCGATCACGGAGAAATTCGTCTTCCGCGTGAACGACTACTACCTCAATCTGATTGATTGGAGCGATCCCGAAGATCCGATCCGCAAGCTCGTCATCCCGAACGAGGGCGAGCTGCAGGAATACGGGCGGTGGGACGCGTCGGACGAGGACACGAACTATGTCGTGCCCGGCTGCCAGCACAAGTACGGGACGACCGCGCTGCTCATCGTTTCCGAGGTGTGCGGCGCGTATTGCCGGTATTGCTTCCGCAAACGGCTGTTCCGCAACGACGTGAAGGAAGCGGTTACAGACGTGACGCCCGGCCTGGAGTACATCGCGGCGCATCCCGAGATCAACAACGTGCTGCTGACGGGCGGCGACAGCCTCATGCTCGGCACGCCGCGGCTTGCGGCGATCATCGAGCGGCTGCGCGCGATTCCGCACGTGAAGATCATCCGGCTCGGCTCGAAACTGCCGGTGTTCAACCCGATGCGGATCTACGAAGATCCGGATCTCCTCGAACTCATTCGCAAGCATTCGACGCCCGAAGCGCGCATTTATGTGATGGCGCACATCAACCACCCGCGCGAGATCACGGCGGAGGCGAAGCGGGCCTTCGAGGCGCTGCACCAGGCGGGCGCGATCGTCGTCAACCAGACGCCGATTCTGCGCGGAATCAACGACGACGCCGGGGTGCTCGCCGAGCTGCTCGACAAGCTGTCGTGGGCGGGCGTGACGCCGTACTATTTCTTCGTCAACCGGCCGGTTGCGGGCAACCGCGATTTCGTGCTGCCGCTGGAGCGGGTGTACCGGCTGGTCGAGGAGGCGAAGGCGCGCACGTCCGGTCTTGGAAAAAGGGTGCGCCTCGCGATGAGCCACACGTCCGGCAAAATCGAGATTCTCGCGATCGAGAACGGGAAGGCGTATCTGAAGTACCACCAGTCGCGGGACGGCGAGTACGGCAAATTCATGGTGCTCGACTGCCCGCCGGACGCGGCGTGGTTCGACGATCTGCCGGGAAGCGAGCGGTACTGGAAGAAGCCGGTGAAGAAGACCGACAAGGTCGTCTCCGTCAACGAGCTGCCGCCGGCGCCGGTGAAGCGCGTGCGGCGCGCGCATGCGGCCGAGTCCGCGCGTCGGGCCGAGGCGGCGCGGCCGGGGGGACGATGGAGCTGCCGCGAATGGATGAAGCTGTCCCCAATGGGGGTGGGACGGCTTTTTTTTTTTTTCTGCGGCTGACCATCAGGACCGGCGGCATAGCTTCGCGCTGAAACGTGGTATGCACGTTACAGCGCGCCGGACCGGACTCCGCGCGCCTTCTTTGCTGTTCCGCGAACCGCGTACGTGGGGCTTCGGCCCGCCCGGATGGTTGTACACGGGTCCGCGGACCGTCATTGGCCGCATCCGCAGGGGGCGCGCCCCGAAACTCGTGTGCCGGACCCGGTGCACCTGTTTTGTCGGCGAACAGGTCCGCCGCGGCAAAAAAACTGTGACAGACCAATTCACTAGCATATAGAAACAGATCTGTCGAATCAGATACGTGTATCCTGCGCAAATCGGGGCGTGGGGCCTGCCTGTGGCGGCATCGGGGCCAATAGCGGACTGTGGGACCGTTAACGGTTATCCGGACAGGCCTGGGCGGCGCGATAGCGGTCCGCGGAGCCGTTAAATGCGTGTCCGGCGGATCCCGATTCGCTCGAATGTGGCCAATAGCGGACTGTGGGACCGTTAACGGTCATCCGGACAGGCCCGGGCGTCGCGATAGCGGTCCGCGGAGCCGCTAAATGCGTGTCCGGCGGATCCCGCCCCGCTCGAATGTGGCCAATAGCGGACTGTGGGACCGTTAACGGTTATCCGGACAGGCCCGGGCGGCGCGATAGCGGTCCGCGGAGCCGTTAAATGCGTGTCCGGCGGATCCCGATTCGCTCGAATGTGGCCAATAGCGGACTGTGGGACCGTTAACGGTTATCCGGACAGGGCCAAGCGTCGCGATAGCGGTCGGCGGAACCGTTAAATGCGTGTCCGGCGGATCCCGGACCGGTGGTTTTGCCCTCGATGGAGGCTTTGGCACGCCTGACACACCAGAGCGGAACTATCGGTCTGCCGTAGAAAAAAAGCACAGCCGGTCGTCGAGACCGGCTCTTGCGCTGTCGGCTTCTATCGGCGATTCTCACGTCTGCCCGCCGTAGGCTCCCGTCGACTCCCGCACCACCAGCCGCGTCGGCAGCAGAATCTCCCGGTACGCGTCTTCGGGGCGCTCGATGCGGCGCATCAGCTGGGCGAACGCCTCCTTCGCGAACAGGTTGAGGTCGATGTTCATCGTGGTGATTTTCGGGATGCCGATCTGCGAGAAATCGCTGTTGTCGAACCCGCAGACGGAGACGTCGTCCGGAATTCCGTACCCCATGTTCCGCAGGATGGAGCAGGCGAAGAAAGCGAATCCGTCGTTCACGCAGAACCACGCGCTGGGCTTGTCCTGCACGGAGCGAATCGCCTCCTCGATCTTCTCGCTTTCCTCCCTGACGCGGATCAGCATGTGCGACTGCGGCGGTTCGATGCCGTAGTCCCGCATCGCGAGCAGATAGCCTTCCCATCGCTCCTGATAGCTCGGCGAGGCGTCGATGTTGCCGAGGATGCCGATGCTCCGGTGCCCCAGCTCGAGCAGGTGCCGGACGGCCAGGTACGCGCCGAAACGGTTGTTCGTCAGGACGGCGTCGGCTTCGATCAGCGGATCGTGGTGATCGATGAGCACGGTCGGAATGCCCTTGGAGAGCACGTGATTCACATATTCGGTGCTGATGTGGGAAAGAATAAGCAATCCATCCACATCCAGCTTCTCGATGAACGCCGGCAGCACCAGCTTGTCGCGAGCCTCCGGCGTGATCGACTGGATGCGGAGGCTGACGCCGTGGCTGTGCGCTTCCCGTTCGATGGCGAGATAGATTTCGCCGAAGAAGTTCTTCATCGAGAAAGCGAATTCGGAGGCGATGAGTCCGATCGTCCGGACCCGCCTGCCTCTGCCTTCCGTCGATTTCTTCGGCTTGTAACGGTATCCCATCTCGATGGCGGTCTGGATGATCTTCCTGCGGGTCTCTTCGCTGACCCCATCTTTGCCGGACAACGCCTGCGACACCGAATTTTTCGACAGGTTCAGGCGATCCGCGATATCCTGCATGACAATCTTCTTCTTGGCCATCAAGACAACCCTTTCGGCGGCGGATTGCGTCGCAATCCGCGGTCGTTCAATTTGTAACGTTACAAAATTCAATATACATGATCGAACAGAAAAAGTAAACGAAAACGGAGAAAATCGATGGGAATCGCCGAAAAACCGATGCATTCCGAGGTTCGATATGGCTGTTGACAGCGCTGTCAGCCTGATGCATAATGTGTTTGTAATGATGACAACAGCATTACAAAACAAGCATTGTCAATTTGTAATGTTGGTTGTTGTCATTGTCGGAATCAGGCTGACAACTTTGGACATGGGGGTAATGAGGTTGATGAGCAAGCGATTTTCGGTGCTGGCATCCCTTCTTCTCGTCATCGCGCTCGTGCTGTCCGCCTGCGGCGGTAGCAAGAGCAATGACAACGGCGGCGGCAACGCGGGCTCCTCGAACGGCGGCGCCTCGAGCGGCAATGCTTCGGACAACGGCGGCGGCTCGAGCGGCGGATCGGCCGGGAAGGTGCAGATCCGGCTGTCGACCTGGGCGGGCGCCGACGAGGCGAAGGAACTGCAGGCGATCCTCGACGAACTGAACGCGAAGTCGGATGTCTACGAGATCATCCAGGATTCCAACCCGGCGGAATACGACACGCGCATGATCACGCAGCTGTCGGGCAACTCCGGTCCGGACCTGTTCTGGGTCAGCGCGCAGCGCGCCGCGCAATTCGCCGCGGGCGGCGTCATGCTCGACATCACGGACCGGCTCGCGAATTCGTCGCATCCGGCGGCCGACACGAACGACTATTATGAGTCGTCGTTCGGACCGTTCACGCATGACGGCAAGATTTACGGCCTGCCCTGGCTGCAGCAGCCCGTCATGATGTATGTGAACAAGTCGCTGTTCGACGAAGCGGGCCTGAGCTATCCGGACGAAAGCTGGACTTGGGACGACTTCATCGCGGCGGCGAAGAAGCTGACGAAGGACGCGAACGGCAAGCGCGCGGACGAAGCGGGCTTCGATCCGAACAACACGGTCCAATGGGGCTTCACGCTGAACGGCTGGCCGCCGGTGCAGATGTTCATCTGGCAGAACGGCGGCGAAGTCATCACGGAAGACGGCAAGTCGCCGATCGATTCGGCGGAAGCGATGGAGGCGCTGAACTTCTACGCCGATCTCGTGCAAGGTCCGCTCGTTCCGTCGCAAAGCATCATCCGCGATCGCGGGTTCGACCAGATGTTCCGCAACGGTCAGGTCGCGATGTTCATGGGCGGCGCGGCCGACGACCTCGACCGGACCGTTCCGGACGTGCAGGCGTTCATGGTGCCTGCCGGGCCTGATGGCACGCATGTGACGTTCGCCGACATTCTCGGCATGGGCATCAACGCGAAGACGAAGAATCCGGATGCGGCCTTCCAGGCGTTCCTGGATCTGACCGACGCGATCCACCACTGGAAGATCATGCCGCCGCGCAAATCGCTGGCGGATCTCGCCACCCTGCAGGAACTGCATCCGGACAAGGCGCATTCGCTCGAAGCGATCATCGCGTCGATGCAATACGGAAGACCTTACCGCTATTCGGAAAAGTATCCGGATTGGGACAACATCTTCTGGACGCAACTGATGGATCCGATCATCAACGCAGGCGCGCGTCCCGACGATCTCGTGCCGAAGGTGAAGCCGCTTCTTGAAGATGCGCTGAAATAACGACGCAGGCGGAGGAGGCAGTTCGCTGCCTCCTTCTTTGCTAAACCGACCGTGACGCGGAGGAAAGGAGGAAGCGTAAGTGGGTCACCATCTGGCCACGTTCATTCGCTGGCTGATCGTACCGGTCGCGCTGATCGGCATTGCCGCCGCTCTCTATTGGCTGTGCCGGTGGATCGGCTGGAAGAAGAAGCAGGCGATGGGCCTGGCGCTCGTCTCGCCGTGGATTGTCGGATTTCTCATATTCACCCTCTATCCGCTCGGCAATTCGCTGTACTTGAGTTTCACCGAGTCGTCGATCTTCGGAAAGACGGAATGGGTCGGGCTGGACAACTACATCAAGCTGTTCACGCTCGACATCGAGTTCTGGCCCTCGGTCCGGATCACGCTGCTCTACGCGCTGTTCTCGCTGCCGATCGGGGTCATCGGCGCGCTGCTGGTCGCGATGCTGCTGAACAACCAGATCAAGGGCATCGGCACATTCCGGACGATCTATTTCCTGCCCGCGGTGCTGCCGGAGGTTGCGGTGGCGCTCCTGTGGCGGTGGATGTTCAACAGCGAGTCCGGCATTCTGACCTGGCTCCTGTCGCCGATCCTGTCGCTGTTCGGCCTGGACAAACCGAACTGGTTCGGTGACCCGCGCTTCATTCTGCCGGCGTTCATCATCATGAGCGTATGGGGCATCTTCGGCACGAACACCGTCGTCTTCCTCGCGGGCCTGCAGGGGGTGCCGCGCTCCCTGTACGAAGCGGCCGAGATCGACGGCGCGAACGGATTCCGGAAATTCCTTCACATCACGGTGCCTCAGATTTCGCCGGTCATCCTGCTTCAGGTCGTCATGGGCATGATCGGCGCGCTGCAGATTTTCACGATCGCGATGTTCGTCCGTCCGTCGACCGCGGCCGGCAAGTTCATGAACCAGCTCGTCTACGAGCGGGGCTTCACCCAGATGCACATGGGCGAAGCTTCCGCGATCGCCTGGGTGCTCTTCCTGATCATTCTCGCGCTTACGCTGCTCGTGTTCCGCTCATCCCCGGCCTGGGTGCATTACGAGACGGACATGAAGCGATAGGAGGGACTTACGGTCATGGCGCAAGGTTTTGCGGCTGCAAGAAGCTATCTGGGCACCCGGCGGATGAACGCGATCAAGAAGACGCTCATTTACATCATCGTGACGTTTCTGGCGGTGGTCATCCTCATCCCGTTCTTCTGGATGCTGTCGACCGCGCTGCAGCAGGAGGGCGACATCTTTGCCTGGCCGCCGAAATGGATACCGGATCCGCCGCAGTGGCGCAACTTCGCGGACGCCTGGACGGCGATGCCGTTCACCCGCTATCTCGGGAATACGATTTTCGTCGTCGCGCTCGGCATCACGGCGGAGCTGGCGAGCGCCACGCTGGTGGCGTACGGGTTCGCGCGGTTCCGTTTTCCCGGGAGCGACTTCATCTTCCTCGTGCTGCTGGCCACGATGATGCTGCCGTTCCACGTGACGCTCATCCCGACGTTCCTGATCTGGCAGCATTTCGGCCTGACGGGGGAATTCGACCCGCTTGTGCTGCGCGCGTGGACGGCGTGGGGACCGTTCTATATTTTCCTGCTGCGCCAGTTCTTCCTGACGATTCCGAAGGAACTGGACGACGCGGCCGAGATCGACGGCGCGAACACGTTCCAGACGTTCTTCCTGATCATGCTGCCGCAGATCCGGCCGGCGCTGCTCGCGGTCGCCATTTTCGCGTTCCGCGGCTACTGGAATGATTTTCTGGGACCGCTCATTTATTTGACCGATATGGATCTGTACACCATGAACGTCGGCATGTACTTCTTCATGGGCGGCGTGAACGAGGCGCCGCAATGGAACTATCTGATGGCGATGTCGATCGTCATCGCGCTGCCGGTCGTGCTGCTGTTCTTCGCCGCGCAGCGATATTTCATCGAAGGTATCACCTTTACGGGGCTCAAGGATTAATAAGGATATAGAAGCGGTTTCATGGATGGATGGGGGAGAGAGAGTATGACGCTGCAACCGCAAATCGTCGTTCAGCGTTCGCCGCTGAATCCGCTGGTCACGCCGGCCGATGTGAAGCCGTCCTTCCCGGACTGGGAAGTGCTCGGCGCCTTCAATGCCGGCGTGGCGGAATGCGAGGGCGAGATCGTGCTGCTCCTGCGCGTGGCGGAGCGGCCGCGCCAGACCGATCCGGACAAGGTGACCCTGCCGGTGATGCGTCCGGACGCAAGCGGCTTCGACGTTTCGTCGGTGCGCATCGTGGAGCTGGACCGAGGCGACCCGGATCTCGATTTCAGCGATGCGCGCGTCGTGAAGAACCGTCGAGGCGAGACGATCTGGCTGACGTCCCTGTCGCATATCCGGGTGGCGCGAAGCCGGGACGGCGAGCGGTTCACGGTCGACGAGCGGCCGACCATCGTTCCGGCGGGGCCGCTGGAGACGTGGGGCATCGAAGATCCGCGCATCACGAAAATCGACGGCCGCTACTACATCACCTACAGCGCCGTTTCGGAGAAAGGCGTGGCCGTCGGGCTGATGTCGACCCGCGATTTCCGCTCGTTCAGGCGGGAAGGGACGATTCTCGCGCCGACGAACAAGGACGTCGTGCTGTTCCCCGAGCGGATCGGCGGCAAATATATGATGGTGCATCGGCCGGTGCCTGAAGGCATCGGCAAGCCCGAGATGTGGATCGCGGAATCTCCGGATCTCGTCCATTGGGGCAATCACCGCTTCCTGATGGGGCTGACCGACGACGGATGGGAAAGCGCGCGGATCGGCGCCGGATGCGTACCGATCCGGACGGACGAAGGCTGGCTGCTTCTGTATCACGGCGCGGACAGCAGCCACCGCTATTGCATGGGCGCGGCGCTGCTCGATCTGAACGATCCGGGCCTCGTCATCGCGCGCGCGGCCGAGCCGTTCATGGCGCCGGAAGCGGCGTACGAGACCGGCGGCTTTTTCGGCGGCGTCATTTTCGCGTGCGGCGCCGTTGTGAAGGACGGCCTGGTCACGATGTACTACGGCGTGTCCGACGAATCGACGGCATCCGCAACTTTTCGGCTTGACGACGTATTAAATTTATTAAAATAGAATTGTTCCAAATATCATTTATCATTTGCAGGGGAAAGGACAGTCAACGGTCATGGCACATTGGGAGAGCAGCGGGGTCAAGTCTTGCGTCGAATTGCTTGAGGTCTACCGCGCGAGAGGCAAGAAACCGTACTATGTGGAGAAAATTGTGTTCGAAGGCGTGGAAGGTCAAGACGTGTACAACATCACCGCGCCGTTCCTGCTGGGCGGCGAGCTCGTGATCGCGGGACGGGTCGAAAACCGGGACAGCGAGCATTCGGAGATCCGCTTTTTCGTCAGACGGGATTACAAATGGGTGCTGCTCCGGCATTTCCCGGTTCTGGCGCTGCAGGATCCGTTCCATACGCGCATTTCGGGGGAACTGATCTTCGGCGGCGTGGAGATTTTTCCCCATCCCTCGAAACCGGGCAAGCTCGGCTGGCGGACGGTGTTCTACAAGGAAGCGGACCTCATCGACAAGAAGCCGTTCTTCCAGGGGCCTGACCATATGAAGGACCTGCGCCTCGTGCAGTTGAAGGACGGGAGCATCGGCGTCTTCACGCGTCCGCAGGGCGAGAAGGGCGGACGGGGCAAAATCGGCTTCGTCCGCATCGGCAAGCTCGACGATCTGTCGCTCGACGTCATCCACCAGGCGCCGCTGCTGGAGGGGCAATTCCTCGACGAAGAGTGGGGCGGTTGCAACGAGATCCATGTGCTCAAGAACGGCCTGCTCGGCGTGCTCGGGCATATCGCCCGTTTCGACGAACACGGCAACCGCCATTACTATCCGATGACGTTCGTCTTCGATCCGTTGACCGGAAAATTTTCCGACATGACCATCATCGCGGAACGGGCGGATTTTCCGGAAGGGCCGGCGAAGCGGCCGGATCTCGTCGACGTCGTCTTCAGCGGCGGACTGATCCGCCACTCGAACGGCACGGCCGACCTGTACGCCGGCATCAGCGACGCGGAGGCGCACCGGGTGACGATCCCGGACCCGTTCATCGCTTACGAGTAGCAGGCGAGGCGGCATTTGGCGGGAAATATATTGTCGCATGAATGATGGAGCAAGGCGATGCGGCCGGAGGAGCGCGGCGTGCGCTCTTCCGGTTTTTTTGCTTTTTTGCCCCTTGGACCAATCCGGCAGTCCAATACAGGAAAATTTTACGGGTTGACAAATCTATAATAATCCAATAGATTTTCTTGTATTAAAACACATCTTATTCCGAGGGGTGTACTATGATATGACGAGAAAAGTCGGATTCCGCGGCGTTCTTGCACTTATTCTTGCCGCAACGATTGCCGTGACGGGCTGCGGACAAAACAATTCCGGCGGAAACGGCGGAGGCGCAAACGGCGTCGCGGGCAGCGTCAGCGAGAACGGCGACGGCGCAGGCAATGCCGGCGCAGGCAGCGGCGGCGCAAGCGGCGGCGCGGACAGCGGCCGGGCCGAAGCGAACGTGCCCGCCAAGCTCGCCGAGCGGGGCGATATCAAAATCAAGGTCATCCGCAAGATCGGAGGCGACGACCATACGGCGCAATTTCTGGCCGGCGCGAAGCAGGAAGGCGAGGCGCTCGGCTTTGCGGTCGACACGTTCGCCGCGAACGGCGATTCGGTGAAGTTCCTCGAAGCGCTCGAGCAGGCGGCGACGGAGGACGTCGACGGCGTCATCGTCTCCCACGGCGACGATCCGGCGACGGTCGAGGCGGTGAAGAAGCTGCGCGAGAAGGGCATTGAAGTCGTCACGTTCGACTCGATCGGCGATCTGGCCGCGATCGACGGCATCACGATGACGGCGCAGGACGACCAGGCGCTCGCGCGCTACGCGCTGGACCGACTCGTGCAGGATACGGGCGGCAACGCGAACATCATCTACCTGTGGGTGGACGGCTTCCCGCCGATGGTGCGCCGCAACGCCGTGTATCAGGAAGTGCTGGCGGCCAACCCGGGCATCAAGGAACTCGAGCGGTTCGGCGTCGCGAACGAGAACACGTCGGTCGAAACGCAAAACGCGGTCGCGGCGATGCTCACGAAATATCCGAAGGGCGAGATCGACGCGATCTTCGCGACATGGGACGCCTTCGCGATCGGCGCCGCGCGCGCGCTGATCGAAGCCGGCCGGACGGAGATCAAGATCTACGGCATCGACGTCTCGAACGCCGACCTGCAGATCATGCAGCAGGAAGGCAGCCCGTGGGTGGCGACGGCCGCCGTCGATCCGAAGATGATCGGCGCCGTGAACGTGCGGCTGCTCGCGAAGAAGCTGGCGGGCGAGGAGACGCCGGCCGAGTACAACCTCGAGGCCGCGCTGATCGACCAGGAGACGCTCAGGCAGTCCTCCGAAACGGTCAATATGGCGACGCTGGCCGACATCATTCCGGGATGGGGCCGGACCGACGCGTTCGAAGAAGACTGGATGAAAGCGCTGAAGGAAGCGAACGCGAAGTAAGACGCGGCAAGACCGGTTGAGAGAAGCGCCCTTGTCCGGGCCGGAGGCCGGACGGGGGCGCTTGATCTGCGTGCGGGAGGCGGAACGGATGGCGCGGACGACGGAAGGACGGACGCTGCAAAAGGCGGATGGCCGGACGGAGCAGGTTGCGGAAGTACGGACGGCGCAAAAGGCGGATGACGAAACGGCGCAACAGACCGATGGTCGAACGGCGCGGCCGGCGGCGGGACTGCTGGAAATGCGCGGGATCTCGATCGCTTTTCCGGGCGTGCAGGCGCTCAGCGGAGCGGATTTCACCGCGACGGCGGGCAGGGCGCACGCGCTGATCGGCGCGAACGGCGCAGGCAAATCGACGCTGATGAAGGTGCTCGCGGGCGCGCACAACCATTACGCCGGCGAGATCCGGATCGACGGCCGGACGGCGAACATCCGCTCGCCGAGGGATGCGAAGGCGCACGGCATCCAGGTCGTCTATCAGGAAGTCGACACGGCGCTCGTGCCCAACTTGAGCGTCGGCGAGAACATCATGATGGAGAGGCTCGTTCACGATATGAAGGGGCGGGCGCGGATCCGGTGGGGAGAGATTCACCGGGCGGCGCAGGAGGTGCTCGAAAGGCTGGAGGTCGGCATCCCGACGCGGAAGCGGGCCGCGGAGCTGTCGCTCGCCGAGAAGCAGATGGTGCTGATCGCCCGCGCGATGACGACGGACTGCCGCTTCCTCATCCTGGACGAACCGACGGCGCCGCTCAGCAGCGCGGAGACGGAGCGGCTGTTCCGCCTCGTCCGGCTGCTCAAGTCGCGGGGCACGGGGGTTATTTTCATTTCGCACAGGCTGCCGGAACTGTACGAAATCTGCGAAGATGTCACGATCATGCGGGACGGCCGGGTGGTCGCGCGCGGCGAACTGAAGGACATGGCCCAGCAGCAGATCGTCGAGCATATGCTCGGCGCGAAGTGGGAAGGGCAATTCCCGCGGCGGACGGGCAAGCCGGGCCCGGTCGTGTTCGAGGCGAAGCACATCAGTGACGGCAAGCGGGTGAAGGACGCGAGCCTCTTCGTCCGCGCCGGCGAGATCGTCGGCCTCGCCGGGCTGGTCGGCGCGGGCAAGAGCGAGCTGTGCCGGGCGCTGTTCGGCGCGTCGGGGCCGGTCGCGGGCGAGCTTGTGCTGCACGGCCGGAGGATCGCCGTCGGCTCGCCGCATGACGCGGTGAGAAACGGCCTCGCGCTCGTGCCCGAGGAGCGCCGGCGCGAAGGCGTCTTCGTGGAGGAGTCGGTGACCGCCAATCTGACGGCGGCGACGCTGCCGCGCTATACGCGCCTGGGCGCGTGGCTCAGCGCCGCGCGGGAGCGGCTGGCGGCCGGGGAGATCATCGGCCGGCTCGGCGTGAAGACGCCGAGCGGCGCCGCCCGGGTCGCGAACCTGTCGGGCGGCAACCAGCAGAAGGTCGCGATCGGCAAATGGCTGCTGGCCGACGCCGAGGTGTATATTTTCGACGAACCGACGAAGGGCGTCGACGTCGGGGCGAAGCGGGACATCTACGAGCTGATCGCCGGACTGGCGGCGAAGGGCAAATGCGTGCTCTACGCGTCCGGCGAGCTGCCGGAGATCATGGGATTGACGGACCGGGTGTACGTCATGTACGACGGCCGGATCGTCCGGGAGCTTGATACCGATCGCACGAGCGAAGATGAAATCATGCTCTACAGTACGGGGGGCACGGGAACATGAAAACGACGACGGGGACGGCTGCGGCGGCGGAAAGGTTCCGGCTGTCCGAATGGCTGTACAAATACGGGACGCTGCTCACCATCGCGCTGCTGATCGTCATTTTCTGGGCGTCGACGGATCATTTCTTCAGCAATGCCAATCTGATCAACATTCTGCGCTCGATCTCGATCGTGACGATCATCGCGACCGGGCTCACCGTGTCGCTGGCCGTCGGCGGCTTCGACCTGTCCGTCGGCTCGACGGCGTCGGTCGCCTGCGCGGTCTGCGTCTCGATGTTCGTCTGGCACGGCCAGCCGCTGTGGGCGGGCGTCGCGGCGGCGCTGGCGGCCTGCCTCGCGGTCGGGCTCGTGAACGCGTTCCTCGTCACCCGGTTCAAGATCCAGGACATGCTGATGACGCTGGCGACGATGTTCGTCTTCCAGGGGCTCGCGCTCACCTGGTCCCGCGGGGCGACGATCTCCGAGAACATGATCCTGCCGAACGGCGACTTCGCGACCGGGCGGATTCCGGAAGCGTTCCGCCTGCTGGGCCGCGTGCCGTGGATCATCGTCATCATGCTGGTCGTCGTGCTGGCGGTGCATCTTTTTCTGAACTATACGAAATACGGCCGCTACATGTACATGATCGGCGGCAACCCGGAGGCGGCGAAGCTGTCGGGCATCCCGGTGAACCGGTACCGACTGCTGGCCTACGTCATCTCGGCGCTGCTCGCCGGGCTCGGCGGCATCGTGCTGGGGGCGCGCGTCGGGAACGCGGAGGTGAACGCCGGCGCCTCGTACCTGATGGAGGCCGTTGCGGCGGCGTTCATCGGCTTCTCCGTGCTCGGCTCCGGCAAGCCGAACGCGCTCGGCACGTTCGCGGGCGCGGTGCTGATCGGCGTGCTGTCGAACGGACT
>NICF_comb_assmDRAFT_10000497_pt1 | contig 33298 bp, 36 predicted proteins | sample NewIslPassag4_SG_FD_11279 | JGI IMG/M metagenome (IMG submission 11279)
AACTGAAGCGCCTCGGGATCGAGCCGTTCGGCGGGATCGACGACGACGGCGAGTGGCTCGTCACCTACATCCATCCCCGGGATAGCGGCGGCATCCTCTGGCAGCTGTTCGAACCCAAGCGCCCGCCCCGCGAGGTCGACCGCACCATCACCGATCGCGGCGTGGTGAACCTGAAGCGCATCGACCACGTGTCGATGGCAGTGCCCGATGTCCAGAAGCAGGTCGCCTGGCAGGAGCGCATCTTCGGAATGGAGACGCTCCAGACCTGGACCGACGAGCAGCTGGGCTACACCGGCGCGGTGATGCGCATCCCGAACAGCCAGGTCCAGTTCGAAATGATCGCGCCTATCCGGCCCGACAGCTTCGTGCAGAAGTTCATCGACCAGCGCCGCCCGGGCATGCACCACATCTGCTGCGAGGTCGACTCGGTCGATGCCGCGGTCGAAGGCCTCCGCTCACAGGGCATCGAACCTCACGGCGGCATCATCGAAAACGACTGGAAGCGGCACACCTTCATCCACCCGCGCGACAGCGGCGGGGTGCTCTTCCAGCTCTTCGAGGACTAAGGGAGTGGGCCGCGGATTACCCCGCGGCCCACGCTTCTTCGGTGGCGCCTTCGTAGGTGTAGAACGCGCGAACCAGCCCCTCGAGCACTTCCGCGCTGGTCTCCAGGAGCACCTGGCCGCGTTCGTCGTCGACGTTGTCGATGCTGGCGCGCATCAGGCGGGCGAGGTCCTGCATCATTTCGCGGTTCTGCCGCACGCGATCCATTCCCGTTGTCATCGTCGCTTCCTCCGGGTCGTGTGGATCCATTGTTCGCGAGGCCCGGAACGGGTGGCGCTGATGCTCCCGCGCATCGCGTTGCAAGCATGTGACGGGCTGTCCGGGGCCGCTGCGCCCTGTACGATGCCCACAGCCTGACTGTGAGGTATCGCATGACCCAACCGGTTGTCCTTCTTGAAAAGAACGACGGGGTAGCGACGGTAACGCTGAATCGCCCCGAGAAAATGAATGCGCTTTCGAGCGAACTCCGCGCGCTCGGCACGAAGATCTTCAAGGAGCTCGCGGCCGACGATAGCATCGACGTCATCATCCTGACGGGCGCGGGCCGGGCGTTCAGCGCGGGGCTCGACCTGAAGGAGCTCGGTGGCGAAGTTGACGGTGTGCCCGCCGGCGTGCGGCCGGAAGAGGACATCGACATCGTCTCGGCGATGCTCGCCTGCCCCCAGCCCATCATCGGCGCGATCAACGGCGTGGCCGTGACCGGCGGGTTCGAAATCGCGCTGGCGTGCGACATCCTCATCGCCTCGACGCAGGCGCGGTTCGCCGATACCCACGCCCGGGTCGGCATCATACCCGGCTGGGGGCTCAGCCAGCGGCTCCCGCGGCTCATCGGTATCAGCCGCGCGAAGGAGCTTTCGCTCACCGGCAACTACCTGGATGCCGAGCAGGCCGAACGCTGGGGCCTGGTGAACCACGTGCTCCCGCCGGAGGAGCTCCTGCCCTTCTGCTACAAGCTGGCGCAGGACATGCGCTCCTGCGCGCCCGGCATGGTTCGCAAGTACAAGAAGCTCATCGACGACGGCTACGCGACGACCTTTGGCGAGGGCATCCGCCTCGAGCTCGAAGTTTCGCGCGAGCACATGCGAAGCGTGACGCCGGAGCAGGTTGCCCAGCGCCGCGCCAGCATCCAGGAGCGGGGCCGGTCGCAGGCCAGCAGCTAGGAGAACCATCATGCAGCTCCCGCCCGGCCTCGCCGGCCTCGACTACTGCTACCTGACAACCACCGGCCGGCGAACGGGCCTGCCACGCGAAATCGAGATCTGGTTCGGCGGTGACGGCGGGACGCTGTACCTCCTCTCGGGCGGGGGCGACCGCGCCCACTGGGTTCGAAACATCCTCGCCGACCCGCGCGTGATGGTGCGGGTCGGCGAGCACACCTTCGCCGCACGGGGCCGGGTCGTCGAACCCGGCTCCGAAGAGGATTCCCTCGCCCGCGACCTGCTCGTCGCGAAGTACCGGCCACGCTACAGCGGCGACCTCGCGGACTGGCGCCGGCGAGCCCTGCCGGTTGCGCTGGATCTGGAACGGGAAGTGGAGACGCAGGAAAGGAGTTCGCAGCAGCCGCCACGGTAAAGTCGGCCATTCCCTCTCTGGATGGACCGATGATCAAGCTGCGCCGCGCCGACGACATCTACCACATCGAAGGCGGCTGGTTCTCCGCCCGGTGGCATTTCTCGTTCGACCAGTACCGCGACCCCGAGTTCATGGGCTTTGGCCCGCTCCGAGTGTTCAACGACGACCGGCTCATTCCCGGCGCGATCTGGCCGATGCATCCCCACCGCGACATCGAAGGCATCACCTACGTCGTCGAAGGCCTGTTCGAGCACGCCGACAGCCTCGGCAACGGCGGCTACCTGGACCCGGGCGCCGTGCAGCGCGCCACGCTCGGTTCGGGGATGCAACATTCGGAGCGGAACGGCTCGACCGAAAAGCCGATGCGCTTCCTCCAGTTCTGGATCCTGCCCGATACGCCGAACCTGCCGCCCTCGGTCGAACAACGCCAGTACACGCGCGCCGACCGCACGAACCGCCTCCTCAAGGTGCTCGATCCCGAAGGCGGCGATGCCGTGAAGGTGCACCAGGACGCCCGCGTCTACGTCTCCTACCTGGAAGAAGGGAAGAGTGCCCGCCATGAACTGGCCCCCGGCCGCGGGCTGTACATTTACTTCATAGAAGGACAGGCGACGCTGAACGGCGAACCCGTCCGCACCGGCGACGCGGCCATGGTCGAAGACGAGCCCTCGGTCGAAATCACCGCCACCCGCCCGACCGAACTCATCGTGGTCGACGTGCCGATGCAGTGGTCGCCGGTCGGCGTGTGGGCGAGGTGAGGTGGTGTAGATGGGGAATTGCAGGGTGTTGGTCCTGGTTGGGAGCCTGCGGAAGGCGTCGTACAGCCGCATGCTCGCCCGGGCGCTGGAGCGGCTGGCGCCCGCGTCGCTCGAGTTCGAATACGCGGATATCGGCCACCTCCCGCACTACAACCAGGACATCGAAGATAGTGGCGACCTGCCCGAATCGTGGGTACAGTTCCGCCAGCAGGTCCGGAGCGCCGGCGCGCTGCTCTTCGTGACGCCCGAATACAACCGGTCGATACCTGGCGTTCTGAAGAACGCCATCGACATCGCGTCGCGCCCGAAGGAAGAGAACGCCTGGAGCGGCAAGCCCGGCGCGGTCGTCAGCATTTCGCGCGGGAGCCTCGGTGGGTTCGGCGCGAACCACCACCTGCGGCAGGCGCTCACCGCGGTAAACGTCCCCGTGATGGCCCACCCCGAAGCCTATATCGGGAACATCGCCACACTCTTCGACGAACAGGGCAACCTCGCGAACGAAAGCACCGCGAAGTTCCTCTCCCAGTTCATGCGCGCCTTCGCGCAGTGGGTCGAGAAAAACCGCTAACCGCGCCGCCGGCCTCATCAGTACCGCGACCGTAAGGGAGCGTCCGGCTGTTCCCCCGGCGAAATCGCCTCTCGCGAGGTGCGACCCTCATCCCGCCCTTGCGGGAAAGGGCCTCGCGCACTCCCCTTCTCCCGCCAAACGCGGGAGAAGGGGCCGGGGGATGAGGGCCCCGCTCCTATAATCCGCCCAACCCAACCAGGAGACCCCCGATGAACTTCGAGACCGTGGAGTACGCGGCGGAGGGCGGCGTCGCGCGCATCACCATGAACCGCCCCGAGAAGCGGAACGCCCTCAACCACCAGCTCCTCGACGACCTCGACGCGGCCTTCCGGCTGGCGGAAGAAGACGACGACGTTCGCGTGGTTGTGCTGGCCGGCAACGGCCCATCGTTCTGCGCCGGCTACGACCTCAGCGGCAGCTACTACATCACTCCACCGGGCGGCGAAGGCCGGTGGCGGCTCGGCACCGCGCTGATGGCCCTCCGCGGCATCGAAGCACGCTACCAGCGCATCTGGAACTGCCCGAAGCCGACCGTCGCCCGCGTACACGGGCACGCGGTGGCGGCCGGCTGCTACCTCCAGCTGTTGTGCGACATCTCCGTGGCCGCGGAGAACGCCGTCCTCGGGCACCCTGCGGTTCGCATGGGCGGCGTGAGCTCGATGCCGCTCTGGCAGGTGGCGCTCGGATACAAGAAGGCCCGGTACCTGCTGCTCACCGGGCGGCTCATCGATGGGCGCGAAGCCGAGCGCATCGGGCTCGTAACGCTGGCCGTGCCCGAATCCGAACTTGATGCCACGGTCGACGGTATCGTGCAGGACCTCCTGGCGGTGCCGTTCGAAGGCGCGCTCCACAACAAGGAGGCGCTCAACACCGCGCTCGAAATCCAGGGCCTCGGCGCCCTCTTCCGCTATCACGGCCAGATGAACGCGCTCGGCCGCCTGCGCGACCGCGACGAGACCGGCGAGTTCGCGCGCTTCCGCGGCAGGCAATAGACAGCGAAACGGGGACCGGCACCCGACCCGGGCCCGCCGGCCCCCGGCTGTTCGAACCCATGCTCTACGTCGGCCCCCGCGAACCTGGCGAGCGCGACAGCAAACGCCGAAAGCCGATGGCCGACAGCCTTCAGCCTTCAGCCCTACCGCCGGTTCACGAGAATCGCCTGCGACACCCGCCCGATGGGCCCGTGCAGGTCGTGCACCACCGATTCCACGAGCCCGATACCGTACTCCTGCGCGGTCGCCGTCGTTTCGAGACAGATCCACTCGCCTTCCGGCAGCCGGTGCAGGTGCAGCGAGATGTCGGCGTTGATGAAGCCCACCTCTTCGTTCGGCCGGATGTGGCCCAGCGCGTTGCCGAAGTCGGCGGTTGCGGCCAGCCGCACCAGCGGGGACGTCTCTTCGCCTTCAATGAACGGCACCGGGATGCGAATCCACGCTGTGCCGCGGCCCTTGCCGGGCTGCCCATCGACCCGCCGCACCTCGACCGTCGTGTGGAAGCCCGGGTAGCGCGCGAACCGCTTCGCCCGCTCCTCTGGCGGGAGGTCGTGCGCCAGCGCTTCGCCCATCGACGTGGTCGGCAACGTTTCGTGGCTCGCGACCCAGCGCGGGGGCGGGAGCACCTGCTGGGGCAGGGCAACGTTCGAACGCCGGAGCAGGAGCGCCGTCGCCCGGCTCACCTCCACGCCATCGGAAAACAGCGACGCCTCGAGCACGGCGATGCGCTTCCCTTCGCGCACCACCCGCGCGTTCGCGGCAAGCGGCGCCTTCGGCACGGGGCGAAGCAGGTCGATGGTGAGCCGCGCGACCTGCAGCTCCGGGTCGCTGTTCGCCCGTTCGATGGCTCGCGCGAGCAACCCCGCGGGCGGCCCACCGTGCAACACGCCCGGGCCCCACGGGCTCCCCGCCCGCTCCGTCGGCACGAACAGGTCACCATCGCGCAGGAATACCGGCTCTTCCCCCACGTGTACCTCCAGCTGTGGCGTTGGGGAGAGTCTACGTGGCGCGAACGGTAGAGGCTGGCGGCCGTCGGTCCCCGTCCTCGACCAACCGGGACGACTGATACACCCCCGCCACCCCGGTCGCGCCAGGGACATCGTGGCTTGACCGCGGCCGCGCCATGGTTAGTGGATCTCCGATACAGGAGGCAGGATATGCATCCTGTCGATGCCGCTGAGGCCACGAGACTCGACTACCAGGACCGCCAGGATTTCGAAGACGCCGACCGGGGGCTCGTTGCCAGCCTCGAACCGGCGGTCGTTACTTCCAACGGCCGTGTTGTATGGGACAACGACGCCTGGCGCTTCCTGGAAGCGCCCTGCCCGCCGGCCGCCAACCCGAGCCTCTGGCGACAGGGCCAGCTCTATTCCCGGCAGGGGCTCTTCCAGGTGACAGATAGCATCTACCAGGTGCGAGGGCTCGACCTGTCGAACATGACACTGATCGAGGGGGAACGCGGGGTCATCGTCGTCGACCCCCTGATCTCAGTCGAGACGGCCAGCGCCGCGCTCGACCTGTACCGGAGGCACCGCGGCGACCGGCCGGTAACCGGAGTGATCCATACGCACTCGCATATCGACCACTTCGGCGGCATCGATGGCGTGTTGCCCGCCGGGGAGGTGCCTGTTCTTGCGCCCGGGGGCTTCCTCGAACATGCGGTGTCGGAGAACGTCTTCGCTGGCACGGCGATGCTGCGGCGCGCCATCTACATGTACGGCGCGAGCCTGCCCAAAGGCCCGACGGGGAACATTGGAACCGGCCTGGGACAGACCCAATCCACCGGCACAGTCAGCCTGCGAGCGCCCACCGTTGATATCACGCATACGGGCCAGGTCGAGACAGTGGATGGGGTCAGGTTCGAATTCCAGGTGACGCCCGATACCGAGGCCCCGGCCGAGATGAACTTCCTGGTCCCCGAACGGCGGGCGCTCTGCATGGCGGAGAACGCAACCCACAACCTGCACACCGTGCTCACCCTGCGCGGGGCCCAGGTCCGGGATACTCACAACTGGGCACGATACCTCGATGAAGCGATCCTCCGGTTCGGAGACCGCGCGGACGTCCTGTTCGCCTCCCACCACTGGCCGACGTGGGGCCGCGACCGCATCGGTACCTTCCTCGCAGAGCAGCGCGACCTCTACACCTACCTCCACGACCAGACGCTTCGGCTGATCAACCAGGGATACACCGGCCTGGAGATCGCGGAGATGATTCAGCTGCCGCCGCGCCTCGCGGGCGCCTGGCATGCCCGGGGCTACTACGGCTCCGTAAGTCACAACGTGAAGGCCATCTACCAGCGGTACATGGGCTGGTTCGACGGGCATCCATCGAGCCTGTGGGAGTATCCGCCGGAGGAATCGGCCAGGCGGTATGTGGATTGCATGGGCGGCGTGCCGTCAGTCATCGCCAAGGCTCGGGAGTACCTCGAGGCCGGTGACGCCCGCTTCGTTGCACAGCTCCTGAAGCACGCGGTATTCGCTGAGCCCGGCAATTCTGAAGCGAAGGAGCTACTGGCTACCGCGTACGAACGCCTCGGCTTCGAAGCCGAGTGTGGCCCATGGCGGACTTCTACCTCACCGGGGCCCAGGAACTGAGAGGGAACGCCGCGCCCGACTCGCAGCCGCTCGAATTGGGCGGTGTGGGAACAGGGCTCACCGTCGACCAGGTCTTCGATTCGCTGGCCATTCGCGTGAACGGGCCACAGGCCGCCATGGACGAGGGTTTCACCATCACCTGGGACATTACCGACCTGGGAGAGCGCCACCGCATGACACTCTCGAACGGCGCGTTGAGCCACAGTCGCGTGCCCTCGGGGACTGACGCCGGCCTGTCGGTTCGCCTCACAAAGCAACAGCTCCTTGAGTTCGCCGGGGGCGCCGAGGTGCCAGCTACGAGCACCAGCGGCGACACAGGAATTCTTGACCGCCTCCGCACCCTGCTGGACGTGCCCGACCCGGGATTCGCCATCGTGACGCCTTAGCCAGCGGGTCGCAGAGAACGCACTGGGAGGCCGCGGTTCGGGTCGTTCGGCCATCGGCCATCGGCCATCGGCCATCAGCCTTCGGCTATCGGCCGTCGCCGCACAAGAGAGATACGCGCGTCCTCCAGNCGCCAACCAGTACCGCGACCGTAAGGGAGCGTCCTTCGCCACTACCCGGACAGCGCCACATCAACCGGCACACCCGGGCCCTTCTCCCGCGAACCCGGGCGAAGGGCCGGGGATGAGCGTGGTTCACCCGACAGCCGATGGCCGACAGCCGATGGCCGACAGCCGATAGCCGACAGCCGACAGCCCTTTCCCCCGCCCCTCCCGCTGTGCTACGGTGCCCCGGAGCGGATTTCGAAACAGGAGGCGCCGTGATGACTGGACGAAGCAGCGACGCTGCCCGCGGTACCGTGCGCCTCCCGGCCAGCCACGTCTAACCGTCCCATCCGGTAGCTCGAGCGGCCGTCGCGAGGCGGGCCGTCTTTGCGTGCGCCTCGCACGCCCAGCTCCCGGAGTACCCCAGCAGTGGCTGAATACGAATCCGAGGCGGCCGAAGCCGCCCTCGACGAGTTCGTTGCCGAAGGCATCGTCACCGAGATCCTGCACGTCATTAAGCGCGGCAAAGAGGCCGGCGCCTATCTCTGCCGCGTCCATGAAGCGCGTGTCGGCGCGAGCCTCGCGGTCGCGAAGGTCTACCACGAACGCGAACGCCGTAACTTCGCGAACGACGGCGTCTACCACGAAGGCCGCGTCATCCTGAACGGACAGGTTCGCCGCGCCGTCGCCGCCCGCACCAGCCTCGGGCTCCAGGCACAGGCCGCTATGTGGGTCGACCACGAGTTCGAAGTCCTGAGCGACCTCCGCTACGCCGGCGCCGACGTCCCCGAGCCGCTCTTCGCGAACGAACGCGCCATCCTTATGGAGTTCGTGTGCGACGGCGGCGACCCCGCCCCACAGCTCCACCGCGCACATATCGATCGCGAAACCGCCGCGGGAGTCGTTGAACGGTTGCTGTGGAACGTCGAGCTCTTCCTTTCCTACAACGTCGTCCACGCCGACCTGTCGCCATTCAACGTGCTCTACGCGAACGGCCGCCCCGTGGTCATCGACTTCCCGCAGGCAGTCGACCCCCGGTTCAACCGCCACGCCCGCGCGCTGCTCGAACGCGACATCGCGAACATCGCCCGCTTCGCCGCCCGGCACGGCATCCACCTCGACGCCGCCCGGCATGCGGAGCAGCTGTGGCAACGCTGGCAGCGAGGGGGATGAGGCGGTTGGCTGTTGGCCATCAGCCATCGGCCTTCGGCTAGCGGCCGTCGCCGCACAAGAGAGATACGCGCGTCCTCCAGGCGCCAACCAGTACCGCGACCGTAAGGGAGCGCTGACCGCTACCTCGCGCAACGGCGCCACATCAACCGGCACACCCGGCCCCCTCTCCCGCCAACCCGGGCGAAGGGGCCGGGGATGAGCGTGGTTCACCCGACAGCCGATGGCCGATAGCCGACAGCCGACAGCCGACAGCCTTCCGCGCTACCGGCTCCACGACGCCAGTTCGAACGTTGCCAGCAGACCGTTGTGATCGCTCGCATAGAGCGGCGTGCCATCCGGGCGCTGGCCCGGCTCGTCCGCAAACAGGCCCGACGACGCCGGCATCCACCCGTCGGTCATCAGGAAGTCGGTTCGCTGCGTGAGCGGCTCCTGTTCGCCAACGACGCTCAACCGGCAACAGGTGCCCACACCCTCGTCCAGCGGCACCACATCGGTCAGGCCCGCCGCTTCGAACACCGTGTACACGCTGGCGCCCGCCGGGTCGCTGCCGCCCGCCATTACCACGATTGGCCCTTCGCCCCGCGTCTCCCCGATCCATTCGACAAAGTCGCTCGCCTGGGCCTCCCGGACACGGTCGCCGCCGCCGGTGAAGTGCGTGAGGTAGAGGTCGATCTCTCCGATGCCCTCGGGCCCTCTGATCACCACGTGGAGCGCCGTTCGCCGTTCGCCCGTTTCCGATGTCCGCGGGTTCAGGCCGTCGTCGATCATCTCCATGCGGACGAGCGGGAAGCGGTCCGTTCGAACCAGGATGAGCTCGCCTTCCTCGAACCCCACCTGTTTCACCAGCGCGTCGCTCTGTTCGCGCGTCTGGCCCGGGAACCACGGGTTCGCCCGCGCGTAGAAGGGCTCCATCTTGAGCTCCTTCGCCAGGATCGCCGAGGCCGACCCATGCGCCTGCGTCCACGAGGCCTCGTTAAAGCCGATGACGTCGGGTTCGAACGCCCGGAGCTCTTCGATAAGCATCGCCAGCCGCTCTTCGAAGGTGTCGCTGAGCACCGGTTCGCCGGCATCGAGCGGGAGCGGGCTCGCGAGGTTGACGAAGGCCACGCGCAACTGCTGCGGCGGCGCGGGAGGCACCGTCGCCGTCGCTCCACCCGGCGAGGGGCTCACCGTCACCGTTGCCGTCCGCCGCGACGGTTCGGGCGCCCGCTGCTCGGTCCTGTTGCACGCAGCGAACACCACAGCGGCCAACAGCGCCGCCACGAACAGGAGGAATCTACCGCTCATTGACATCTCCCCGAGCGCGCTGCTGTACTGAACAGAACAGGCAACGACGGAGACGAGTAGCGCCAGTGCGCCTGCTCAGCGAGCCCCGGCTGGTGCGAAGGGGGCGCAGGCAGCGGCCGCGAAAATCCCTCCCGAGCCTCCGCCCGAACCGGGCTGTTGGCTGTTAGCTCCTGGCTATTAGCCAGCACCGTCGGGCGTGGACGTCGCCCAGACCATCCACGCCTGTGCTCGGAGCCCGCAGTAGGCGCGGACGGATGCCCACCGTTACAGGGGCGGAGTGCCTGGTGGCCTGGCCCGGGCAACGCACCGGTATTTCGCTCGCGAAGTGCCGGCGCTAACAGCCAGCAGCCAATAGCCAACAGCCTCCTTGAGTGCCCGCCTTGTGCGGGAAACAGGGTGGTACCGCGGGCCTGCACGCTCGTCCCTGTGTCCGGGACGAGCGTTTTTTCTTGGACGCCTCGTCTCGCTCGTGCAGAGATCACCATAAGTCGGTACGACTGCGGTGGCGTTTCCGGTTCCATCACCGGCGCCATCTCAGCATCGCCCAGCGGAGTTCGCAATGTTCAAGACGGTCGACCCGAAGGTTTCCTTCCCGGCGCTCGAAGAACGCATNCTCGACTTCTGGCAGCGGCATTCGGTCTTCCTCCGCAGCGTCGAAGAACGCCCCGAAGANAACCTCTTCGTCTGGTACGAAGGCCCGCCAACCGCGAACGCCCGGCCCGGCATCCACCACGTCCTCGCGCGCGTCTTCAAAGATATCGTGCCGCGCTACAAGACCATGCGCGGCTACCGCGTGCCGCGAAAGGCCGGCTGGGATACCCACGGCCTGCCAGTCGAGCTCGAAATCGAAAAGGAACTCGGCCTCAAGTCGAAGCCCGAAATCGAGGCCTATGGCATCGCGCGCTTCAACGAAAAATGCCGCGAAAGCGTCTCCCGCTACGTCGAAGAATGGACGCGGCTGAGCCAGCGCATCGGCTTCTGGGCCGACCTCGATAACCCCTACGTCACCTACCACAACGACTACATCGAAACGGGCTGGTGGATCTTCAAGCGGCTCTGGGACGCCGGGATGATCTACCAGGACTACCGCAGCACCCCCCACTGCCCGCGCTGCGGCACCAGCCTCAGCGACCACGAAGTCGCCCTTGGCTACGAAGACAACGTCCCCGACCCGAGCGTCTTCGTGAAGTTCCGCGTGCGCGATTCGGCCCTGTTTAAGATGGGGCACCCGCGCTCCCGGCCACTCGGCGACCGCGCCGTGATCGTCGCCTGGACCACGACCCCGTGGACCCTCCCGGGCAACACCGCGCTCGCCGTGAAGCCCGACGCCGAATACGGCATGTACGCGCACGAGGGAGACATCCTCGTGCTCGCCACCGAGCTTGCCGCGAAGGTGCTCGGCGAAGACGTGAGGCCCATGCTCACCATCAAGGGCGAAGGGCTCGTCGGCCTCGAATACGAGCCGCTCTACCGGCCCGAGTTCCTCGGGCAGGACGTCATGCGGTTCGACGACGAAGGCCACCTCCAGCGCGTGACCGACCCCGAGGAGACGAACGGCCTCCGCCGCGTCATCGCTGCCGATTATGTCTCGCTCGAAGACGGTACCGGCATCGTCCACATCGCACCGGCCTTCGGTGGCGAAGACTTCGAGGAAGGCAAGAAGCACCGCCTCCTCTTCGTGCAGCCCGTCGACCTTCGCGGCATCATGGCCGACAACCTGCCCGGCGCCGGCAAGTTCGTGAAGCAGGCCGATAACGACGTCCTCCGTGACCTCGAAACCCGCGGCCTGCTCCTCAAGAAGGGCACGATCAAGCACACCTACCCCTTCTGCTGGCGCTGCCGCACACCGCTCCTCTACTACGCGAAGCCGAGCTGGTACATCCGCACCACGCGCTACCGCCAGCAGCTCATCGAAGGCAACGAGCGCATCAACTGGTACCCCGAGCACATCAAGCACGGCCGCTTCGGCAACTGGCTCGAAAACAACATCGACTGGGCCGTGAGCCGCGAACGGTACTGGGGCACGCCGCTGCCGTTCTGGAAGTGCGAAAGCTGCGGCAAGGCCACCTGCGTCGGCTCCCGGGCCGAGCTCGCCGAACGCGCCACCGACCGCGCCAAAGCCGAGTCGCTCGACGACCTCCACCGGCCCTACATCGACGAAATCACCCTGCGCTGCGACTGCGGCGGCGAAATGCGCCGTGTCCCCGAAGTCGCCGACGCCTGGTTCGATAGCGGCGCGATGCCCTACGCCCAGTGGCACTACCCGTTCGAGAACCAGGAAGAGTTCCAGCGGCGCTTCCCGGCCGACTTCATCTGCGAGGCCATCGACCAGACCCGCGGCTGGTTCTACACGCTCCACGCCGAGGCCACCCTCCTCAAGGCCGCCGAGGCCGTTCCCGATGGCATCGCGTTCAAGAACGTCATCTGCCTCGGCCACATCCAGGACGAAAAGGGCCAGAAGATGTCGAAGTCGCGCGGCAACGTGGTCGACCCGTGGTCGATCATCGAAAAGTTCGGCGCCGACGCGACGCGCTGGTACATGTTCTCGGCCGGCTTCGCGCGAACCTCGGGCCGCTTCGGCGCCGGGCTCGTCGAGGAAGGCCTCCGCCGCTTCCTGCTGACCCTCTGGAACACCTACTCGTTCTTCGTCAGCTACGCCAACATCGACAGGGTCGACCCGCGCCGCGCGCCCGAAGGCGACGTGCCCGAGATCGACCGCTGGCTGCTGAGCGAGCTCAACGCGCTCATCCTCAAGGTCACCGGGGAGCTCGATAACTACGACCCGACCGATGCCGCCCGCGCGCTCGATGCCTTCGTCGACGACCTGTCGAACTGGTACGTGCGGCGGTCGCGCCGCCGGTTCTGGCGTGGCGCCAGCGAATCCGACAGCGACAAGCAGAGCGCCTACTACACGCTCTACACCACGCTGGTCACGCTTTCGAAGCTGCTCGCGCCGTTCACGCCGTTCGTCGCCGAGGAGATGTACCAGAACCTGGTGCGCTCGCTCGACGAGAACGCGCCGCTCTCGGTCCACCTGGCCGACTGGCCGGTGGCCGACACCAGCAAGATCGACCAGCGGCTGAACGAAGAGACGCAGCTCGTGAAGCGCATCTGCTCGCTCGGCCGCGCTGCCCGCGCCAGGGCGCAAATCAAGGTTCGCCAGCCGGTTCGCGAAGTCGCCGTGAAGGTTCGCCGAACCGAGGACACCGAAGCGCTCCGCAAGAACGAGCACCTGGTGCTCGAAGAGCTAAACGCCAAGGCCCTCCGGCTCCTCACCGACGAAACCGAAGTCCTCCGGTTCGAGGTGAAGCCGAACCTGCCGGTGCTCGGCCGGAAATACGGCTCGGGCGTCGCCACCATCCGGCAGGGGCTCGCCGCCATGCCGCCGCAGGCCGTCGCCGACCTGGTCCGCAGCGGCAAGACCGTCCCGGTCGAAGGCTTTGAACTCGAACCCGAGGACATCCTGCTCGAAGTGCGCGATGGCGAAGGCTACTCCGCCGCCACCGACTGGGGCCTTGCCGTGGCCATCGCCACCGAGATCACGCCCGAGCTCGCCGCCGAAGGGCTCGCCCGCGACCTGGTGCGCCGCATCCAGGACATGCGCCGCGACGCCGGCTTCGAACTCGCCGACCGCATCACCACCTGGTACCAGGGCGACGACGACATCGCCCGCGTCATGGCCTCGCACGCGGACTACATCAAGGGCGAGACGCTGAGCACCGAGCTCGTGGCCGGCGAACCACCCGCCGACGCCCACCGCGCCGAACACGACCTCGAGGGCACCCGCGTCGTCCTCGCTGTTCGCCGCAACCAGTAACCCTCACCCCAACTCCCACCCCTTCACCCGCCTAACGCGGAAGAAGGGGCCGGGGGATGAGGCAGAGCTACACGCGGAGGGGAGGCTTCAGGCCTCCCCTCCGCTATTTCTCGGTTCCGATGACCCCGAACCCAAGCGAACGTGCTACTTGTGCCTGCTGCCGGTCATGCGTCGCGAACACGAGGTCCGGCTGCTCCGTCTCCCGGATCAGCAGCGCTGTCGCAAGGTGAATGGCGTCCAGCGTCCTGATCGTGTTCGGGAAGGGATCGGCTGCGCGCCGCTGGATGGCTGGAGTGAGTTCGACCGTGGTTACCGCCCGGCCAACGTCAAACACGGCTGCCATTGCCGCTCGTGCATCGAACAACGGCTGCTCCCGTTCCATCCGGTGCAGAGTCCGGCTGACTTCAACCCAGGTCAGCGAACTCGTGAATACCTGGTCGAAGCCGGTCCACGTTGGCTCGCTATCGACCTGCCCGAACACCACTGCGAGCAGTGAGCTCGAATCGAGGTAAACCGCACTCATTCGAAGCGATCTGCCCTACTCTCTCGCAGCACCTCGAGAGGATCGAGCCCGGGCGGCAACGAAACTGGCGTGATTTCGTCCAGGTGCGACGGAGGAAGCGACGCGCGCGTAACCACGGGCAGCCGGCTCGACTCCGCCGGCGTCAGCCGCACCGCCTCCTTCCCCTCTTCGCAGACCACCACCGTCTCGCCCTTGCGCACGCGCGCAAGGTATTCGTCCAGGTGCTCGCGCAGTTCGTCGATCGTGATGCGCGTCATAGCGCCATCGTCGTCTCGAACCGCACTTCCCGTCAACGAATCGGCCGGTTGACACGGCCGCCCCGGCCTGCTTCCCTTCGCCCCAGGCACCCGACCCAGGCAGGGATACCCATGGACGAGCAACCGGGCCCGCGCCGCGACCTCCACGANCAGAACCGCCTCTCGTGGAACGAAGCGACGAAGGCCCATAACAGCCACAAGGGCGACCAGGCACAGTTCTTCCGCGAAGGCGGCGACAAGCTCTACCCCGAAGAACGCCGCCTCCTCGGCGACCTCCGCGGCAGGCGCGTCGTGCACCTGCAATGCAACGCCGGGCAGGACACCCTGAGCCTCGCGCAGCTCGGCGCCCACGTCACCGGCGTCGATATCAGCGACGAGGCGATCGCCTTCGCGCGCCAGCTCTCCGCCGACTCGGGCATCCCAGCCACGTTCGTCCGCGCCGATGTCTACGACTGGCTCGCTGAAACCGCCGCCGCGAGCGGGCGCTGGGACATCGCCTTCTCCTCCTACGGCGCGCTCCCCTGGCTTTCCGACCTGCGCACCTGGGCAAAAGGCATCCACGACATCCTGTGCCCGGCGGCCGCTTCGTGCTCGTCGAGTTCCACCCGGTGCTCTACATGTTCGAAACCGACTGGTCGCTCCGCTACGACTACTTCCACCGCGGCCCACAGAAGTGGGACGACGGCGTGCAGGATTATGTCGCGGTCTCCGGCGACTCACTCGCGCTGACCGAGTTCCACGAAGGCGTCGTCGGCTTCCGGAACCCGCACCCCTCGTGGGAGTTCCAGTGGACCACGTCCGACGTCATCACCGCCCTCATCGAGGGTGGCATGGTGCTCGAAACGTTCGAGGAGTACCCCTACATCAACGGCTGGAAGGGCTGGGAGCGCATGCGGGATGGCGAAGGCCGGCGCGCCTACCCGCCTGGAGACGTTCCCGCGATTCCGCTGATGTTCTCGGTGAGCGCACGGCGGCCAGGCTAGCGAACGACCGCCTTACCTGTAGATCGTGCGAAGCGAAAGCAGGTGCACCGTCACCGCCATCGCGATGGCGATGAGCACCACTTCCAACCACGGCATGTCGCGCACCAGGTAGACCGCTGCGCCAATCCCGATCCAGAGCGACGAGATCGAGAACACCTTCGTGCCGAAGGTTGCACCGCGCTCTTCCCGGTAGTCACGGAGGTGGCGGCCGAACACCCGGTTCGTCGTGAGCCACCGGTACGCGCCCGGCGAACTCTTGCCGAAACAGGCCGCCGCGCCCAGCAGGAAGATGGTCGTCGGCAGGAGCGGCAGGAACATGCCCAGCACGCCGAGCCCGACCAGGATCCCGCCCACGATCCGGAGAACGATGCGCGTTACCCGGCTCGATGACTGTACCGGGGTATCTTGCAAACCCGCCATTTCTGTCATTTCGACTGCCGCAACCCCGAGAATGGCAGGTTCAGTATGTCAGATTGACAACTCGAGCGGCATATCTTTTCCCCGCCCTGCCCAACTCTTTAACGATGCCGATTATCGCCATGTGAGCAGGTCTATCCTCAGGGCCGTTCGCTATACCGGGCTGACGCTCTGCCTCGCGAGTGTGGCGGCCGCGGCTACCGGCGCGTTCGATCCCGCGCTCCCGTGGACGGGTGCCCTGCTGGGCTGGTTCGCGGCCTATTTCGCGCGCATCCTGGCGCTGGAGGAGGTACTCCGGCCCGTGCCGGTCGCCAACCCCCGGCGCGAACTCACGCTCGCTCGCGGAATGAAGGGCCAGCGCGAAGCGCTCGACCGCGCCGCCTGACCGGCGTCCGCTCTATCGCGCCTCGAACACCTGCCGCAACTCGAACGGCACGGTCGTTTCGAGCTGGTCGAAGGTGCATTCGCGCGGCGGTTTGTCGGGGCGCCACCGCTGGAACGTCGCGGCGTGCCGGAACCGGTTGCCCTGCAGATAGTCGAACGTCACCTGGCACACCAGCTCGGGCCGCAGCCGCTCCCACGACATGTCCTTCGACTGCGTCCAGCGGCTCGGCGCGCCGGGCGTTCGCCCGGACCCGAACCCGACGCTCTCGTCGCCGGTCCGGTACGGTTCGAGCAGCGCCACCAGCTCCCGCTTCTCTTTCGCCTTGAAGCTCGACGTGTGACCGACGTGATGCAGCACGCCCTCGCCGTCGTAGAGGCCGAGCAGCAGCGACCCGACCGCCTGGCCCTCGGCGTCCTTCGCCCAGCGAAACCCGCCAACCACGCAGTCGGCCTCGCGCAGGTGCTTGATCTTCGCCATCGCCCGGACGCCCGGCTGGTAGGTGCCGTTCGCCGGCTTCGCGATGATGCCATCGAACCCCGCGCCTTCGAAGCGATCGAACCAGTCGCGCGCGACAGCCGGGTCGGTCGTCGCGGGAGTGAGATAGGCCGGCGGCCGGACACCTTCGAAGAGCTCTTCGAGCCGGCGCCGCCGCTCGGCGAACGGCGTGGAACGCAGGTCTTCCTCGCCCACGGCCAGCAGGTCGAAGGCGACGAAGGCGGCCGGCGTTTCGGCGGCGAGCTTTCGCACCCGCGACGCGGCCGGGTGCAGCCGCATCTGCAGCGCCTCGAAGTCGAGCCCGTGCTCGCCCATGATCACGATTTCGCCGTCGAGCACCATCGGTCCCGGGAGGACCTCCACGAGCCCCTGTTCGACCTCCGGGAAGTACCGCGCCAGCGAGCGGCTATCGCGGCTCTGGAGGTACGGGGAACTGCCGTCGAAAAAGACGAGGCAGCGGAACCCGTCCCACTTCGGCTCATAGATCCAGTCGCCCTGGCCGGGAATCTCGCTCGTCAGTTTCGCGAGCATCGGTTCAATCGGTGGTTCGAGCATCGCGCCACACTGTATCAGGACCCGGCTGCGCCCGTCCGGCCAGTGGTTATTGCGGGCACGCAAAAGGGGCAGCTCCCCTGGTAGCTGCCCCTTTTCTGTTCACCTGGGCTCTCCGGGAACCAGTGCCGGGTGAATGCCCGGCAGTTCCTCCCGGTCAGGCGGCCTGGCGGTGCTCTTCGTTCGTAATGAAGTCAGAGTCTTCGAGCCAGTTCTTGAAGTACCGCTCTTCTCCGCAGATCTTGCAGATGCCCTTGCTGCGCGGGCCCTGCGCCTCTTCGATGCGCCAGCGGTGTGCGTGGGTCTGCTCTTTCTCGGCGACTGCGGTCGTGCCTGCTTCTGTCGTCTTCATGTGGTTCTGCTCCTTGTTCCCGGGACATTGCCCATTGCTGTTGTCGGTACTCTACTGACCCACCAACAGAGTCATCACGGGCAATTGTCCCTCCCGTTTTCGGTCTTTAGTCGGAACTGGCTGGTCCCGCTCCCGGGGCACCCGGGGCGATCAGGATCAGGATCTCGCTTCACCCGGGCGATCACGACCGGGGCTACCTGCCTCGCAAACTGATTTCAACGGCAATGGTGAGATGCCCGTGTCTGCGCAGCGCCGGGTGGGAGACGCTTCTGTGAGCAGCGACAGAGCCTGTCGCAACGCCGCAGGGTCGGCCAGCAGGCTGATGCGGTATGCCCCGGGCGCGCCGTACATGTCGCACGGGATGAGAAACATGCCGGCATCGCGAACCCGCGCCTCTCCTCCAAGTCCCACGCAGCCCGGCGGGCGCGCCTCGACCGTGAGCCCGGCCGACGGCCGTTCGTATTGCCATCCCGCGTCATCGAGCACTGCGAACACGCGCGGCCCGTTCGCGCGAACCGCCGCCAGCGTATCCGCGACGTAGTGGTCGTACTGTTCAAACGCCCACGCAGCCGCGATGACCGACAGGCTCGCCGGCCCGCCCGAAAGGAGCTGGAGCCGCCGGTCGAGCCGTTCGCGGAGCTCCGCATTATGCGTTGCGATCCACCCGATCCGCAGGCCGCCCATCCCGAGCGGCTTCGAAAGCCCGCCAACGCTCACCGCCGCGGTGCTCACATCGGCCGCGGCCGGTGCAGGCGAACCGTTGTGCACAAGGTCGCGATACACCTCGTCGACCACGGCAACAGCGCCTCCGCGCTCCGCCTCCTCCACGAACCGTTCGACGCAGGCAACCCGGCCGTCGGGCACCGTCGGGTTGCAGATGGTGGCCACCACCGCTCCTGGTACCGGCACGCAGGAGGTCACCACGCGGCCGCCCGCAGTCTTCGCCGCCTCGACGAAGCTCGGGTAGGTTCCGCGGTCGACGGCAACGGTCCTGCCCGGTTCGACGAGCGCGAACGCGAGCGCCGCCAGCCCCTCCGAGGCGCCGGCCGTCAGCAGGATGTCGCCCGCGCCAACCGTTTCGTACCGCCGGGCGATGGCCTCGCGAAGTTCCTCCGCGCCGGTCGGCGGCACGTATGAAAGGTCGTTCGGTTCGAGCCTGCCGAAACGGCCGTTCAGCACCGGTGGCGGCGGGTTCGAACTCGAAAGGTCGGTGACGCCGGGCCGGTGGTAGCGGGTGTAGTACCGCAGCAGGTCGTGCCGCGGATCGTCGTCTGTACTCATCCGCTGCCACGGTAGGAAGCAGTGGCCGCCGTTCGCGCCACCGCTCTCGCGCCGGGACTATCAGCTCCCTCGCAGCCCGCGTGGCCGCGACACCGCCGGGCGGCTACGATCCCCGCGGGAGGAAACCGTGAAAGAACGCCGAATGTACGGGCTGTGGTCCAGCCCCATCTCGCCGAAGAGCCTCGCCGCCAGCCTCCGGCTTGGCGACCCCTGCTGGGACACCGATGGCAACACCCTCGCATGGCTCGAAGGCCGCAGCGACCGCGGCCTCATCGTCGTGCAGGACGCCGACGGTGGCGCCGACCGCGACCTCACGCCCGGCGACATGTCCGTGCGCGCGATGGTCGGCTACGGCGGCGGCGATTACACGCTGGCGCACGGTGTCGCCTACTTCGTGAACCAGTCCGACCAGCGCATCTACCGGCAGGAGCTCGCGGGTGGCCTGCCCCGGCCGATCACGCCCGCCTTCGGCGCCGCCTCCAGCCCGGCCGTTTCGCCCGATGGCCGCTGGCTCGTCTTCGTCCACACCTACGAAGACATCGACACCATCGCCATCGTCGACACCGAAGGGAAGTACTGGCCGTCGAAGCTCGCCTCGGGCCGCGACTTCTACATGCAGCCCGCGTGGCACCCCTCGGGCGAGCAGCTCGCCTGGGTCGAATGGGACCACCCGAACATGCCGTGGGACGGCTCCGAGCTCCGGCTCGCGAAACTCTCCTTCCCCGGGGGCAGCCTGCCCTTGGTCGAATCCAGCGACATCGTCGCGGGTGGCCGCGACACCGCCACCTATGGCCCCGTCTTCACCCGCGATGGGCAGGCGCTCATCTACGCGTCCGACGAATCCGGCTGGTGGCAGATCTACCGGCGCGACCTCGCGACCGGGAACACGACGCAGCTCACCGCTGGCGAAGCCGAGTTCGCCGAACCCGCCTGGCAGCAGGGCATGCGCCGCTACGCCATCACCGCCAGCGGCCGCATCGTCGCCATCCGCAATAAGGACGGCTTCAACACGCTCGTCAGCATCGGACCCGACGGCCAGCTCCGCGACGAGAGCCACCGCCACCCGGGCTACACCGCGCTCGGTTACCCCGCGGCCTCCGGCGCGCACGAGAAGGTCGCGTTCGTCGCCAGCGGCGGCCAGCAGCCCCCGCGCATCATCACCATCGACTTCGCGGAAGCGTCCGGGACGCCGCAGGTTCGCCGCCGCAGCGACGGCGAGCTCGTCCGCCCCGCTGCGCTTTCCAGGCCCGAACCCGTCTCGTGGACTTCGTTCGACGGCGAGATGGCCCACGGGCTGTACTACCCGCCCGCCAGCGAGCGGTTCGAAAGCGACGGCGCTCCGCCGCTCATCGTCATCGTGCACGGCGGCCCCACGAGCCAGGTGCAGGCCACCTGGTACCCGCAGGCGCAGTTCTTCGCCACCCGCGGGTACGCCGTGCTTCTCCCGAACTACCGCGGGAGCACCGGCTACGGCCGCGACTACATGCTGAAGCTGCGCGCCAGCTGGGGCATCTACGACGTGCAGGACGCGAAGACCGGCGCCGAGGCGCTCGCCGAACGCGGCCTCGCCGACCGTTCGCGGCTCGTCATCATGGGCGGCAGCGCCGGCGGCTATACCGTCCTCCAGTCACTCGTCGACCTGCCCGGCTTCTACAAGGCCGCCATCTGCCTCTACGGCATCTCGAACCAGTTCACGCTCGCGAGCGACACCCACAAGTTCGAGGCCCGCTACCTCGATTCGCTGTTCGGCCCGCTGCCCGAAGCCGCCGCACTCTACCGCGAACGTTCGCCGCTCTTCCACGCCGACCGGATCGTCGACCCCGTCTGCGTCTTCCAGGGCGACATCGACCGCGTGGTCCCGCGCGAACAGAGCGACGCCATCGTCGCCTCCCTTCGCGCCCGCGGCGTCCCGCACGAATACCACGTGTACGAAGGCGAAGGCCACGGCTGGCGCAAAGCCGAAACCATCGAGGACTTCTACACGAAGTGCGAGCGCTTCCTCCGGCAGTACGTGCTGTTCGCGTAGCCCCGCGCCGGGGCCCCGCCACCGGGCACTCACACCCGCGCCAGCGCCGTCACCACCGCCGCCACCACGATCGTCACCAGCACCGGGGCACGCAGCAGGATGGCGATGAGGGCCGCGCCCACCCCGAGCGCCCGTTCGTCGAGCACCAGGTCGCGTTCGCTGGCGAACGTCTGCGTCGCGACGAGCGCGGCCAGGAGCGCCGGCGCCAGCGCTTCGACCAGCCGCAGGAACCGCGGCGGCAGGTCACGACCGCCGATCGCGACGGGCCCGCTCGCCTTCAGCAACGCCGTGGCCAGCCCCACAAACACGACCACCGTCCACGCGTTGCTCACCGGCGGCTCCAGCCCACCAAACAGGCGAGGCTCGCCGCCACCACAGGGAGGCCCGGCCGCACGAACGGCACCAGCGCCAGCGCGATCCCGGCGCCCAGCAGCGCCGCTACCAACAGCCGCCGCTTGCGCACGTTCGGCGCCAGCAACGCGAGGAACAACGCCGGGAACGCCGCATCGAGCCCCAGCGCTTCAGGGTCCGTCAGCAGACCGCCGCCCGTAACGCCGGCCAGCGTCCCCGCGAGCCACGACGCGTACAGCAGCAGCCCCGCACCGATGAGCGCCCCCGCGTCGAACCGCCCACCGCCGCGCGCCGCCACCGCCCACGATTCGTCGATGATCATCTGCGCCTTCACGAATCGCGCGGGCAGCGAACCCCGCAACACCGGCGCCACCGAAAGCCCGATGGGCACGAACCGGGCGCTCAGCAGCGCGGCAGCCGTGATCGCCGCTGCCGCGCCGCCACCATCCCGAATGATCGAGAGCGACGCGAATTGCGCCGCTCCCGAAAAGGTTGTCAGGCTCATCACGATGGCCGGCCACGAACCGAACCCGGTACTTTCGGCCAGCACACCGAAAGACACGCCGAAGAGCCCGACAGCGATCGCAAGCGGGATTGCGTCGCGAACGCCGCGCCGGAACGACTGGCGGAATGAGGGCTCGCCGGCGTCCGTCTCCATGTGGCGCCGCGCCTAGCGCGGGAGCGTCGGCTCCTGCTTCGTGAAGTCGGGCTGGCGCTTCTCGAGGAACGCGGCGATGGCCTCGCGGTGCTCCCACGACGCGTACGCCTGCTTGAGCGCTTCGCCCTCCGCCCGCATCACGGCTTCGTAGTCGCTGGCGGTGATGCCTTCGCGCACCAGCTTGCGGATGAGCGCCATCGAAAGCGCCGAGAGGTTCCCGAAGTGCTCACCCAGTTCGAGCGCGCGATCGACCAGCTTGCCCGGTTCGACAACTTCGGCCACGAGACCGGCCTGCTGCGCTTCCTGCGCATCGACGAGCCGCCCGGTCATGCACCACTCGAGCGCGCGGGCAGAGCCGACCATCTGCGGCAGCAGCGCCGAGCTCGCCAGTTCGGGCACCAGGCCCATGCGCACGAAGAACATGCCGATCTTCGCCTCGGTGCTGGCGATGCGGATGTCGAACGGCAGGATCTGCGTGATGCCGATACCCACCGCGGTCCCGTTGATGGCCGCGATCGTCGGCTTCGGCAGGTTCTGGATGTAGCTGACCCAGTTCGTGGCAGGCGGCTGGTCCTGGGGCTGCTCCTGCTGCTCGCCCGTGTCGGCGGCATCGGCCTGCTTCTTGAACACTTCGCTCACGTCGGCGCCCGCGCAGAACGCGCGGCCCGCGCCCGTAACCACAATCGACGCGATGTTGCGGTCGGCGACGCAATCGTCCATCGCCTGGCGCATCTCCGCCATCATCTTGGGCGTCCAGGCGTTCAGCTTTTCGGGGCGGTTCAGCGTGATGAGGCCGACGCGGCCGCGCTTCTCGAAGAGGATCTGTTCGAATGCCATACGCGTAACGTGCTCCTGCGAGATGTGGCCGGCGCGGCACCACCGGCAAAACCGACGCGAGCGTACCACAGGTCGGCCGAACGAAGTGCCCGGTGCCCGGTGCTCAGTGCGCAGTGCTAAGTCCTGAGCCCTCAGTCCTGGGTCCTTTACCCCGGGCGTGCTAGCCTCCCGTTATGACCAGTACGAAGTCCGAACCATGGTTCATCCGCGTTCGCCGCTCGTTCGCGATGTGGCTCCTGGCGCTGCTCTTCCGCTGGGCGGCGCCGAGCGCCCGCAGCCAGCGCGGCGGCAGCTAGCGGCTGCCGCCGCAGTGCTCAGTGCACCGTGCTCAGTTGTGAGTTTTTGGGGCGAGTGGCCGCGCCTAACCCCGGGGGTTCGCAGCGCGGGAGACGCCCGACGCTCCCTTACGGTCGCGGTACTGATATGCCGCCCCCTCCGCGATGCAGCCCGCGAGAGCACGAGCACAGATACTCATCCGGGACGGCGTCCTCCGCCACCCACGCGTGTGGGAACGGGGAACCGGGAATCCACTGTGCAGTGAGCACCGGGCACCGGGCACCCCCGTAGCGCGCTCCGCGCGCTACGGGTTCGGCAACCCGGACCGGAACAGCCCTTCCTGCGCGGTCGAGATCAGCAGCTCGCCGCTGCGGCGGTACATCGTCCCGAAGATGAGCGCGCGGGCATTGTGCGCGGCGTGCGACGACGTCGTGTAGAGCACCCAGTCGTCCCAGCGGGGCGGGCGATGGAACCACATCGAGTGGTCCAGGCTCGCCGAGGCCGTGCGGCTCCGCTGGATCCCATGCATGCGCGAGACGGTGCTCAGCATCCCCCGGTCGCTGGCGTAGACGTAGACCGCCGCGTGGATCACCGGGTCCTCGGGCAGCACGCCCTTCGGCTTCATCCACACCTGCCGGAACGCCGGTTGCGGCTCCGTGCTCGATGCGCTGTCCGGGTCGCAGGCGCGGATGTCGATCGGGAAGTCCTCCACCAGCTTCTCGGCGTTCTCGCGCCGGTCCGCGCGAACCAGGTCCCACGGCGGCAGCCCATCGGGCGGCGGCACTTCGGGCATCGGGTCCTGGTGGGAGATGCCCTCCTCCGGCTTCGTGTAGCTCGCTTCGAGACAGAAAATGGCCTCGCCGCCCTGGTGCGCCACCACCCGCCGCGTCGTGTACGTTCGGCCGTCGCGAATCCGGTGCACCACGAACTGGATGGGCACACCATGGCGGCCCGGGCGAAGGAAATAAGCGTGGAGCGAATGGATCTCACCCTCTGCGACGGTGCGCGAGGCGGCAACGACCGATTGCGCGGCCACCATGCCGCCGAACAGGCGCCCACGTCCGTTCCCCGGGTGGCCCAGGAACAGGTCGGCGTCCAGTTGTTCGAGCGTGAGACGATGGAGAAGCTTGTCGAGCGGTCCGGGTTCGGTCACGCCCCATAGTCTTACCGCTCCACGCGCCAACCGCCAACGCCTGCCTTTGCCGCGAATCGACAACCGCCAACCGAGCCTCGACAATTCGAGGCGATGACTCCCCGGAAGCACCCGCTCCGCGAGCAGTTCGAAATCGAGCGGCGCCGTTCGGCGTTCTTCTCGTTCCTCGCGGGCATGGGCATCGGCATCATCGCCTTCGACACCTGGATCGCCACCTGGTCGGGCGTTCTCGGCGGTGTGACCGTCGGTGCGTTCGCCTATGGGGTGACCTACCTCTACGAAACCCTCATGTGGCGGAAGCACCATGGCTGACGAACCCCGCCTTTCCCACATCGACGACCGGGGCGCCGCCCGCATGGTCGATGTCTCCGAAAAAGCCGATACCGCGCGCGAAGCCATCGCCGAGGCGTTCGTCGCCATGAAACCCGAGACTCTCGCGCTCATCCAGCAGGGTGGCCTCCCGAAAGGCGACGTGCTCGCCGTCGCCCGCGTGGCCGGCATCATGGCCGCGAAGCGCACCAGCGACCTCATCCCGATGTGCCACCCGCTCCCCATCACCGGCGTTGTGGTCGATTTCGAACCACAGGGAGCCGGCCGCCTGCGCATCACCGCGCGCGTGAAGACCACCGGCAAGACCGGGGTGGAGATGGAGGCGCTGACCGCCGTCTCGGTCGCTGCCCTCACCGTCTACGACATGTGCAAGGCGGTCGAGAAGGGTATGCGCATCGAAGGCATCCGGCTGCTCGAGAAGATCGGCGGGAAATCGGGCCACTGGCAGGCCGACTAGGGCCCGGACTCAAAGACAAACGCCACCCTGTACCTTGCGGCGTGCGCTGCCGATCCTCACGATAGAGCAGCGCCCCGTCATAGCCGCCATTTCGGTCGCGCGGAGCGTACAATCCAGCGCGTGAGGATACTCCCGATGCGGTTCCGCGTGCGGCAATCCAACGCCGAGAAGTCTTCCACCACCGAGCCTGCCCCGCCGGCGGACGCAGCTCCGGAGAACGGCGCAGCGCCTTCCCCGCCGGCAGCCGAAGCACCGGAGACGAACGGCACATCGCTCCCGCCGAACCTCACGCTGCTCGAACGCCGCCTGGTGGGCGGCCAGGCCACCATGAAGGGCCAGGCCAGCGGCACCGAGGCGCGTGCCGAACGGCTCGTGCGCCAGGTGCAGCACGAAGTCGCCGAGCTCCGCGAAGCGCTCGAGGCCGTTCGTTCTGCGCCCGGCGGGCTCACCGCGCTCGACCTCGATGCCGTCGCGAGGGACCCCGAGGCCGCCGCGAAGCTGCCGCCCGCCCTGCTCGTTCGCGCCCTCATCGAACTGCGCGAGCGCAACATGCGGCTCGAACAGAAGCTCGCCCGGCGGCGCGAACGCATCAGGAAGCTCGAAGAGCGCGTCCGCGAACTGAAGCAGGAACGCGCCTGGTACCGCGGCCGCCAACAGACCCTCGACGAGGTCATCGCCGCGCTCCACGCGAACCTGCAGGACCTCCGCCTGCATCGCGACACCCACCAGGTCGAGGCGCCGCAGCGCGCCACCATCGAGCCGCCCGGCGCCATCGCCGAGCCCGGCGAACCCGCGCGCCTGCCGTGACGCGCCGGCACACCGCAGTCATCCCCCACCGCCCTTCGCGCGAACAACTCGCCGCGGAGGTTCGCGGCCTGCGCCTCGCCGCGCACCAGCGCTACACCGAAGTCGACCTGCTCGTCGCCGCCCTCCGCGACCACATCCGGGACCTGCAGGCCGAACGCGACTACCTCCGCGCACAAATCGCCCGCCTCCAGGACGACGCCCGCCGCCAGTCGGCCACATGGCTCTGGCGTGGGTCGAAGCCCAATCGGGCATAGTGCGCAGTGCTCAGTTGGGGTTCCCGGTTCTCCGTTCACGGAGTCGAACGAGCGGGTTCGCCGCCCCCCGGCCTGGCTCCGTCCCCACAGCCGAGGCGGCAGTCGAGAGCCCTCCCAGTACCGCGACCGTAAGGGAGCGTCCCACTTCACCCCGCACACTCTCGTACCGTCACACCCCCGCGCCGGCTCGCCCACTGAGCACCGGGCACAGTGCACCGGGCGCGGCATTGCAGTGCGCTTCGCGCACTGCAACAGCCCTGCAACACCGGCCTCGCAGACGCGAGCCTCCCCCTTATCGACCACTCCCTAGCATGGGCTCCGCCGGCCACCCGGCCGGCCCCGCATGCAACGGAGGATTCGATGAAGACGAGAACGGTCATCGCCGGGATTGCCGGCACGGCCGCGGCAGGCGCCATCGCCGCCCGGGCCATGCGCTCCGGTGCCGAGGAGGAAACGGGCGCCGAACAGCGCATGAACCAGCTCCGCCGCCACCTGATCGACATGATCGCGTTCGATAACCACGTCCTCGGCGCTGTCCGCCGCCAGCTTGGCAACCGGCACGTGGAGGGCATGGCCGAAGCGCGCGAAATCCTCGAGGAGGTCGAACGATCGCTCGAAGCACAGGTCGTTCGCCTCAACGAAGAGCTCGATGCCCTCGGGGGCGACGGCGGTTCACCCCTGAAGGCCGCAGTGACCGGCATCACCGGCGCCATCACCGGGATCGCCGACCGCTTCCGCAGCGAGCCCGTGTCGCGGATGCTCCGCGACGACTACGTGGCCCTCAGCGCCGCCGCGATCAGCTATTCGATGCTGCACACCACGGCGCTCACCCTCGGGAGCCAGACGCTCGCCGATGCCGCTCAGCTCTGCATGGAGCAGACGACCCCGCTCGTGGTTCGTATCAGCGACGCCATCCCGCGCATCGTCACGATGGAGCTCCAGCGCGAGTCGGTGCCGATGCAGCCCGACGTCGCCGAACAGGCCGAGCAGGCGGCCATGGGCGCGTGGGAGCAGGGCGCCCAGCAGGAGCACCAGGGCTCCTAGCGGCCGCCGCCAGCATCACCCGGCCGCTCCACGGCGTAGCGCACGCCTCGACTGGTCGTGGCGGGCGCTGCGTGATGCGCGGACCCCCGGCGCCGCCGGAAGCACGCGGTGCGCCGGGGCAGGAGACTCCGATGGAACGTTTCGAGTGGGCCGAGAACAACCTTGACGCACACGACCCGCACGAACTGCAGGACCGTGGCGTGCAGGTCTACTTCGCGCCGAACGTGCGTGCGAACGAGCGCATCGTCGACCTCACCGACGGCCGCGTCGACGTGCTCAAAGAAGACGAGCCGAAACCGCAGGCCGGCTATTTCGCCTCCCTCGAGAGCCTCGAACGGTACTGCCGCCGCCACGGCATCCCGCTTTCCGAGCGCGACGGCTACGTGGTCACGTGGCCCGACAGCCCGCGCGAGGCGGGCGACCCGCTGCACCACGAGCAGGAGTAGGGCCTACCTCCCCTGGGCCAGTTCGCCGAGCGCCCGCACCGTCCGTTCGAACGCACCCGGGTCGTTCGCAGGGAAGAGCGGCATCGCGAGCACCTCGCCCGCGCCATAGTCCGCCGCCTCGCGGAGGCGCTGCTGCACTTCGCTCGCGCTGCCATGCACCACCAGCGCATCGATCATCCGGTCGCTCATCTGGCCGTCCTTCGCCTCCGGGAAGCCGGCGTCCTGGAACATCTGCGAATAGAACGGCACGCGCGGGTAGAACCCGATCTGCCGCCGCGCCGCCTCCCGCACTGCGTCGGCGTCCTCCGAGACGGCGACCGGGATGTGCGCGACGAGCGGCGGAGGCGTCCGGCCGGCCCGTTCGGCGCCTTCACGAATCGCCGGGATGGCCACATCGCGCAGGTAGGGCAGCGGGCACACCCACGAGATCGCGCCATCGGCCAGCTCGCCGCAGACCCGGAAGCCGTTCTTCCGCAGCGCCGAGGCCATCACCGTCACCTGCGTCTTCGATGGGAGCTGCCCTTTCGCGGTCAGCCGCTTGCCTTCGAACGACACCTGCTCCTCAGTGAGCAGCGTCTTCAGGATGGTGAGGTATTCGCGGAGGTGCTCCAGCGGCCGTTCGAACGGGATGCCCCACATCCCCTCCATCGTCGGCTTGTGGCTTGGGCCCACACCCAGCCGCAACCGCCCGGGCGCGAGCTGGTCGACTACCACGGCCGACTGCGCCAGCGCCATCGGGTGGATGGGAAACGTTGGGACGATCGACGTCCCGAACTTGATGCGGCTGGTCTGCGTTGCCGCCGCGGCGAACACCGCCAGCGGGTCGAAGTGCGCGCCGCCCTTCGTCATCCACACCGCATCCACGCCCGCCTCCTCGGCGAGGCGGATGCGGTCGATCACTTCCTGCACCGTGGGCGCGAGCACATGCACGCCGATGGTGAGCTTCTCCATGGGTCCCTCCCGTCGTGGGCGTTGGCTGTTGGCTATTAGCTAACAGCTAACCGGTTCGACGCAAGCGTGCCCTTCGCGGGCAAACGAAAGGGCCGGTCCATGTGGACCGGCCCCGTTGTTCGAATTCGGAGCCTGGCGGCCGCTAGAACGGCAGGTAGTCCGCCGGGTTCAGAGGCTGGCCGTGCAGGCGAATCTCGAAGTGCAGGTGTTCGCCCGTCGAGAAGCCCGTGCTCCCGGAGAGGCCAACCTGCGTGCCCGCGCTCACCCACTGGCCAACCGCCACGTCGATCCGGCTCAGGTGCGCGTAGAGCGTCGTCCAGCCGTCGCCGCAGTCGACGATGACGTGGTAGCCGTAGCTGTAGGTCAGCCACTCCGTCTTGATGACAGTGCCGTCGCAGGCCGAGTAGATCGGCGCACCGTTCGCACCGTACAGGTCGAGGTCGATACCGGTGTGGTAGGTGCCGCCGCCGCGGTAGACACCGAACGGGTCGCTCACACCCAGGTACCAGCCCACCGGCATCCGGAACCGTCCACCGCCGCCCGGGAGCGGGCCGCCACCGGAGCTGCCACCGCCGGAGTTGCCGCCACCGCTGTTACCACCGCCACCAGGCGTCGGCTCGGGTTCGGCCGGCGGAGGCGGCGGAGGCGGCTTCACAGTCGCGCCCGGCAGCAGCACATAGGAGCCCGGCTCCAGGTAGTTCGGGTCGGCGATCGCGTTCGGGCGGTAGTTGATGACCGTCTCGACGTCGATGTTGTCGTACTGGGCGACGATCGAGGCGACCGTCTCGCCATAGCCGACCTTGTGCAGGATGCCGTCGGCGCGCGGAATGATGAGGAGCTGCCCCACGAGGAGCAGGTCTTCCTCGCCACCCGACGTCGGGTTGTTCTCGAGCAGCGTCCGGAGCGAAATGCCGAACCGCTGGGCAAGGACGCTCGCGGTATCGCCTTCCTTGACTTCGTAGAGGATGAACGGCTGGCGCGGGTCGACGATGTCGGCCAGGGGCTCGACACCCGCACCTTCGGCGCCGGTCGTCGCGGCCGCCGCCGAAACGCCCGTGGTGAACGACGACTGCGGCGAAACCGCACCCGCCGCCCGCACCGAGGCGACGTTCGATTGCGCCGTGAGCTTGGCGACAGATTCGCGGGTCTGGAGGCTTGCGGCAGGGCGGAAGTAGGCGACTGCCTGCGGCGACCTGCCGCCGGTCACGCCGGAAAGCGACACGCTCGGCGTGATCTGCAGAGGCGAGGACGCGTTGGAGGCGTCCGGGAATCGCGCTGCGAACGTGACCGCCAGCAGGGCCAGCGCCACAACGACGAGATGAACGGTCAGACGACCTCGGCGTAGAGCGTGCGCGTGCGAGCGCGCACGTGTTCCCTCAGTTCCCATAATCCTCGCAGGCCGCGCTCGTGAAACATTTCACCGAGCGCGAGGGGCAGAGCTTCGCCCCCAACCGTGCTCCCTTCCTCCTTTTTCGGCTATCCCGGGTTTCGCCCATAGCTCAACGAGCTATCCCCTAGGGGAAACCAGGCCGATTGCCTTTCCCTCGTGGAGGTGTCCCAGTATGCCTGCTCCTCTTATCGAGAAGAAGCCACCGAGCAAACTGCGCGGATGATACTCACGCGACACGTCACACGCTAGGGGGATATACGTTCCGAACAAGCGCTTTTTGGTAATACTGCGTAAAGAATCTTCGGCCTATCGCTCGACATTTCGGCCGAAGCGCATCCAGGGCGCAGCGTCTCGCTGGTGAAGAACCCGTTATGATGGGGATATGGAGGCCACGCAATCCGCTGAAGCAGAATCTGGACTCGCACGCCGCCTCGCCCAGATGGCGGTGACGAGTGATCTGCTCACCAGTTCCTCCGATCTCTCCGAAATCCTTCAGCGCCTGGCACTGCGGGCGAAGGAAGTAACGAACGCAGAATACTCCGCTATTTCTACCTTCGACGAAGAAGGCCGCCTTACTCGATTTGTCTATACGGGTATAGATGAAGACATTGCCCGCCGTTTGGGCAATCCACCCGCCGGGCGCGGCCTCCTCGGCGAACTCGCTCGCTGCGATCGGCCCATCCGCCTCGACGACCTGACCGAACACCCGAAATCTGTCGGCTGGCCGCCCGGCCACCCGGATATGAAGGTCTTCCTCGGTGTGCCGATTCGCGCCGCCGGGCGCACCATCGGATCCCTATATATGACACGCACGGCGGGCCAACCGCCGTTCACCGACGAAGACGAGGCCGCCGCCGTCATCCTCGCGATGCAGGCCGCCATCGCGGTTTCGAGCGCCATCGCCCGCGACCGCACCGGCCGCCTCTTCCTCCTCGAAGAGCGCGAACGCATCGCCCACGACCTGCACGACGGCACCATCCAGTCGCTCTACGCGCTCGGCCTCGAATTCGACGCCCTTTCGCAGCAGCAGGAGTACCCGGACGAAGTTCGCGAAGTGCTGGTGCTCGCCGTTGAGCGCATCAACCAGCTCATCAGCGACATCCGCGCCTACATCCAGATGCTCGAAGCGAGCACACCGGAGACCTCGCCCGACCTCTCGCGCGACCTGCCTTACGTCGTNCGGCAGCTCGTGCCCTCCGGTGTCGATACCGTCGTCAATATCACTGCCGCTGCGCTGCAGGAACTCACCGCCCGCGACGCCGAGGACCTCCTCTATATCGCGCGCGAGGCGCTAAGCAACGCTATCCGCCACGGAAGCCCCACGAAGGTCGCCATCGACCTGCGCCAGACGCCCGACGAAACCTGGCTCACCGTCCAGGACAACGGCGTGGGGTTCGACGTTGCCACCGCCCGCCAGGGCCTTGGCACCATCACCATGCGCACGCGCGCCGAACGGCTTGGCGGCACCCTGCAGGTGCTCGGCATCCCCGGCATGGGCACCACGGTTCGCGTGGCGATCCCCAGGAGGCACTACGATGACGAACCCGACGAATGAAACCATCAGCGTGCTGCTCGCCGACGATCACGACATCGTCCGCACCGGGCTCAAAGCCGCCCTCCGCTCCCAGTCCGACTTCAATGTCGTGGGCGAAGCGCGCGACGGGCAGGAAGCCGTTCAAAAGGCGAAGGAGCTCAAGCCCGACCTCATCGTGATGGACGTGCGCATGCCGCGCCTTTCGGGGATCGAGGCCTGCCGCGAAATCCGCTCCGCCCGGCCCGAAACGAACATCCTCATGCTCACCTCCTACGCCGACGAACGCGCCGTCATGGCCTCGATCGTCGCCGGCGCCAGCGGCTTCATGCTCAAGGAAGTGCAGACACAGGAGCTCCTCGAAGCCATGCGCACCGTCGGCCGGGGCGGCAAAATCCTCGACCCGACATCGGCCGCCGCCGTCATCGAGCAGATTCGCCGGGGTAACGTCATCTCCGAAGAGGACCGGCTCGCCCAGCAGCTCACCGAACGCGAGCTCCGCATCCTCGACCTCATCGCCGATGGCAAGACGAACCGGGAGATCGGCGAAGAGCTCTTCCTCTCCGAGAAGACGGTGAAGCACCACGTCAGCGACATCCTCGCGAAGCTGGGCCTCACCCGCCGCGTCGAAGCCGCCGCGTTCGCCATTCGCCGCGCCGCGAACCGCCCCATCAGCGACTGACCTCGAGTTCTTAGTGCTAAGTGCTAAGTGCTAAGTACTTAGCACTAAGAACCAGGCACTCAGCACTCGGGCTATCATGCCTCCACCCACCACCCACACCTGGAGGCACCGTTGCCCGAATCCCCCGGACTCTTCGAGACCATCTACACCGCGCGGGCCCTGCGCCGCTTCAAGCCCGACCCCATCCCCGACGAGGTCATGTTCCAGGTGCTCGACGCGGCCATCCGCGCGCCCTCGGGACAGAACGCCCAGGACTGGCGGTTCATCATCGTCACCGACCCGGCGGTGAAGCAGAAGCTGCAGGACTGGTCGCTCGAGGCCTACAACCGCTACCAGGCGCGATACGTCGAACGGCCCGAACTCCTGGATGAGCTCCCGCGAACGCAGCGGCTCTCGCTCAAGAGCGTCCGCGACCTGGCGCACAACCTCGCGAAGGTGCCCGCGGTCATCATCGTGACCGGGCTCAAGGGCCGCCATTCAACCCCCGGCGGAAGCACCTTCCCGGCCGTCCAGAACCTGATGCTCGCCGCGCGGGCGCTCGGGCTGGGTGCGTCCATCTTCAACTTCCCGCTCTCGCACGTCGACGAGCTGATGGAGCTGCTCAAGATCCCCGACAACAACCAGGTGTACTGCCTCATCCCGATCGGGTACCCGACCGACAAGCACGGCCCGGTGCGCCGCAAGCCCGTTCGCGAAGTCGTGTACCTGGAACGGTTTGGCGAAACCTGGCCCTTCGCGCTCGAACAGCCGGAGGAAGGCTGGCAGGACCGCTGGATCAAGTAGCCCGCTCGAACCGGCCCCGTTGCGAACACGATCGCCGCACCGGGGCCGGCGAACGCTCCCGGCGCTGCAAAACACGTCTCGCGCCGCAAAGGAAAACGGGGCCGGCCAACACCTTCGACCCCGCAACCACGTCTCGCGCCGCAAAGAAGAAACGGGGTCGGCGAAGCACTTACCCCCGGCGACCGCGTTTCTCGCCGCAAAAGAAACCCCCGGCGAAGTGCCGGGGGACGCGAACGTGCGAACTTGAACCCGGCGCCGGGG
>NICF_comb_assmDRAFT_10000501_pt1 | contig 33137 bp, 27 predicted proteins | sample NewIslPassag4_SG_FD_11279 | JGI IMG/M metagenome (IMG submission 11279)
TGTTCATTATTAATAATGTTATCATAATATTGAGAGATTTGATCTTTTTTCTTATCAAGTTCTTCTACTTGTTTGTTATAATTATCATCTTCTAATTGTTTTTGTTGATTAATTGCATCAATTTGAGCTTGTTTTTGTGCTTCCACTTGTTCTTTAAATAATTGATCTTGACGTTCTTTTTGCATATCGGCAATTTCTTTATTCAAATCATCCAATTGTTTCCGTAATTCTTCTATTTTCTTGCGGCTTTCTGCGGTATTATTTCTTGATAAAATCGCAATTTTATTCATTAATTCTGCACGTTGCTGATTCTTTTCAGCTAATTTTTCTTGATATTCTTCTTCATCTCTTTGTTTTTCATATTGTTTTAATTTTTCATCATAAACTTTGTTAATTCTGTCGATTTCCTCATCGTACATTTTCATTTTTTCGTCATGTGCCCGTTTTAACAGTTCTTTTTCGTTTTCAATGGCATCCATAGCCATATCTTTCATTGATTTATAGTATTCTTTCAGTTGGTTAATGGAATCATCAGCTACTTGTGTTCTTATGTCACGTATTTCTTTTTCCGTTCTCACAATTTCTAATGTTATTTGTTCATATTCTTCTTGCGCTCTATCTAATTCTTCCTTCACTTTTTTAGCCTGTTCAGAATTAGCTCCGTATTTCTTGACAGCCGAATTATATTGAGATTGTAAAGCGTTTACTTTATTGATTGCATTAGCTTGTTGTTGTTGCAATAATTTAGCTTTTTCAATGTTAGCATTTATCAAATCCTTAACATTATCTGGTTGTGTTAATTGCAATATTTCAATTTTAAAACCAGCATTATCAATTTTAGATTTAATTGCATTGATCGCATCATCATATTTACGTACAATTTCATCAATGAAATCAGTGAATATTTCTTTTGAACGTTCGGCGACACTATTTTGAAGCGATTCAATTTCAGATTGCAAACTTGCAATTTTACTCAAATTTTGATCGTATTCTTGTTGCAATTTATTATATTCTTCACGTTGAGCTTTTGTATGTTTTTTCGTATTTGCTAATTGTTTTAAACGTTTGTTAATTGCTTCATTTCGTTGTTGTGTTTCTTTAAGTTCTTTTTGGGCTAGTTGTAAATTGAGTGTTTGATAATAAATCACTTGTTTCAACGCATCACGATATGCTACTGTATTTTTAGCGATTCTTTGCATACGTGTTTCTAATTGTCTTATGATACCTTCATATACTGTCATTTTACGTTCATCTGGATCATAAGTATACAATTCTGGCAATTCTTCTTTAGAAGCTAAAGCGGCAAAATAATTGCCAAACATATCTACTGCGCCAAGATATGTTGATTGTGGTTGCCTAATGATACCAGATGTACCCATGCCACCGCCAGCAACTCCAGTGCTTTCTCCAGCAGACGCAGTAAAAGTATTTGTTAATGCACTAACATTGCTTACTAATCCTTGACCAACTTGTGTTTGACCGACTTCTTGATTAGTCATTGCAACATAACTACTTGCTGATGCTGTCGGAACTTTCGGTATACTAGAACCTACGGCTCTAGCGGCTTTTGCTTTAGCAATATAAGCATTTAATGTAGACATTGCGGCTCGTGCCGCGCTATTTAAATTTGCAATTGCTCGTCTTGCATCGTTCGCCGCACTCGCCAGTTTATTAATTGCACTTCTTTGACTGTTATGAGAAGAAATCATAACAGATGTTCTACTTTTTACTGCACTAGCCATACTGCTAAATGCTTTTGCAACACTACTTCCTGTTTTCTTATATTCAGAAGCTAATTTGTTTAATGTTGATTTGTGGGATTTTAATAAACTTTCAATTTTTCTTATTGCCGAATTAGTTTGTGATGTCATCGATCTAAATGCCGATGGTACTTTTGTTACAGCTTTAGGTAACGAGTTTATAGAATTTTTAATTTTATTAATGTTTTCCTGAATTGTTTCAACACCCGTTATTTTTAGAGCAATTTTCGTTTTATTTAGTTTATTAATAGCGTTTCTCAATGATTCAATTTTATTTTTAGCGTCTGTTACTTTTTTAATTAATGATCCAATATCTGTTTTGCCGCCACTCAACATGTTTTTCAAAGCATTTCTTACTTCTTCTGCTTTTGCTTTTAATGTTTGTAATGCTCTTTCTACCGAACTAACTGCTTTTAAGTTTCCTTCTAATTTTGATAAAGCATCGGCTAATAATTGTACTTTACCAAATACATCATCAATTCCAGCCGCTAATTTCTTAAAGTTAATACCAGATAAATCATTTGGCATTACCTTTTTCTGGTTAATAACATCAATTTTTTGAACAGTTTCATCTAATTGAACTTTTGCATCTTTGGCTTGTTCATTAATTGTTGTTAATGTTGTCATACCTTGTCCGTCAGACAATGCTAGTTTTAATTTGCCAGCATCATCACGAACAAGAACAATTTTGACGCCCAAATCTTCTAATTGTTTATTTAACTCATTTAAGAATGGTGAAGTTGATCCATCAGCCATTGCTAGTTTTAATTGTCCTGTTTTATCTTTTGTTACAAGGATTTTACCATCTAATTCGTTTAATTGTTGTTTAATTGTATCAAAGTATGCCGCACGTGTAGTTTGATTCATGTTATTTTTCAATTCTTGATATTTAACTTTCAATTCATTAACAGCACTAGCTTCTTGTCTAGCGGCATTTGCACTTTGCTGTCTTGCATTAGCACTTTGTTGAGCCGCATTTGCACTTTCTTGATTTTTAGCCGCATTTTCACCTAGTGCCTGATTCTCTAATCCAAGTAAGTAGATTAAAGCACTTAACCAATCACCTTTTTCTTTGATTGCGTTGATGACTTGTTGTTCAGAAAGACCTAATTCTGTCAATCTTTGTTTTTGTTCTGCGCTTAAATTATTAATTTTAACCATTACGTTACCTAAATTGTCATGTTCCATCGTAACGTTACTCATAATATCTGTCAAGAATAAGAATTTCCCTGCATTTTGTTCAATTACTTGAGTTTCGAGACCTATATATTTTGAAACTTGTTCAACAGCCTGTACATATTCCCACTTATCCTTCGCGGCATCTTTATATATATTTTGATACCCTTTAATTAATTCAAGATTACTTATAAATGCACTCATATCTTGTGTTACTTCTGTTCCACCTAAGAACTCTTGTGTTGCATCGACAGCGTTTAATACTGCTTGAGAATATTCGTCTGCCGCATTTGCACTTTCTTCAAATCCTTGAGCAACAGCTTGTTGATATAGCGTTAAGTTTTGATTAGCTTTTGCTAATTCACCAGCGGCTTGAACAGCTTGATCGTGACTCATTCCCATGCTTTCTAATTTTGCAACGTAATAATCAATGTTTTGTCCAGCATTTGTTCTCATTTCATAACTTACATCAATTAACTTTTGAATATCTTGTGCCGCTTCTTCTGCCGATTTACTTTTAAAGAAATCTTCATCTAATGTCATTGCAACGGCATTAAGAGCATCTTTTACTTCTCTAATCTTATTAACGTTTCCATCTAAACCATCAGTCATATTTCTGAATGATTCAGAGAATACTCTTGCTATATCTTGGCTTTGTGTTGCAATTTTCATTGATGTATTTTGGATTGCCGCTTGAATTTCTTCTTGCGACTTTTTCTGTTTTTCCATGTTTTCAATCATTGTTATAATACCTGTTTTTTGAGCTTCAATGAAGTTTCTAATTGCTTGTTGTTGAGCATCATCTAAATCTTTCGCATATCCTTTAACTTCTGCATAAGCCATTGCTTGGTCGTAAATTAAGTCGGCAATTTTATCAATTACTACTGCACGTTCATTTTCTAATGCTAAAATTTCAAGCTCTTTTTGCTTTTGTTCTGCTAAAGTGTCTACTTTAACGAATTGAGTCATGCCTGTAAATCCATCCGTTATAGGCATACCCGTTTCTTGCCATTGTTTTAGCTCCCTAAGTTTTGCTTGCGCTTTCGCAATTTTATCAGTTAATTCTCCCCATTTAGCAACTTGTTTACCTAACTTATCATTAAATTCAGCAATCTTTAATTCAGCTTGTGCTTTTGCCATTTTTTCAATATATTCAACTTCACGTTTTAAAGCATCTGCGCTTTTTAAATGAGCATTTCCTTGTGCATCAATATGTTTAATTAAAGTTGGAAACTTATTTTTTATATCAGAGAGAATTTTTTGGTATCTTTGTTCTTGTTCAATTGTTCTATTTTTGATATTATGTAATTGTTGATATTCCGCAATTAATTGATTCAATCCTTCTGTTCCACCAATATCAACAAAAGATTTATACATTTTTTCTTGTTGTTTTCTCAATTCTTCTGCTTCCTGTTTAACTCTTTGGAAATGTTTAATTAATTTTTCAATTCCTATTCCTAAAAGAACAAAAATTCCGCCAACTATAGTAGAAGCCGCAAGAGAAGCTAATTCTACTTTAAATGCTCTTAAACCGTTTTTTAATGTTGAAAGTTGTGTACCAACCATCGTTACCGATGTAGTAGCGAACGTACTGAAAGATTGGAAAGCACCTTTCATGCCACCAACTTCTTGTTTTACACGCTTAGCTTCTTCTGCCGCCATTCTAAATCCTTCGGCGAGATCCATTCTAAAGTTTTTCGCGAATCCCATTTTCATCAATGCAACACTTACAGCACCGAATACGACAGGTAAAACGCCAAATTCTTTAGCTACAAAAGCGGCGGCTTCGGCTAGTTTTTGCAACAATCCAATAGTAGCTAACACAGAGTCGCTTAAAAACGCCTCTCCAACAGACAATGACATTTCAGTAAATGTTGTTTTAAGTTTGTTAATACGAGCTTCAAATGAATCTAAATATCTACTGTTTTCTCTAAACGCCGAACCTTGTGATGTTAATGCTGTTGTAGTTGCTTGAACAGCAGTATCCCAATTGTTCATTAACGCTAGGAAGCGTGACAATTGGTTACGACCTGCGATTGTTACAGCAACTTGTTGGCGTTGCTTGTCTGTTAATGTTCCCCATTTGCTTGCTAAATCTCCAAGAATATCGTTTACAGGGCGAACATCACCATTTAGATCACGTATAGAAATACCAATACTTCTTAATACTTCATCTGCATCATCTAATGTTGTAATACGAGAATAAATAGTTTTTAAAGCGTTACCTACAACATTACCAGATTCTTGCGTAACTGCTGTAATAGCAGTAATATGACCAATGTTTTCCTCTAACGTTACACCAAATGTTTTAGCTGTTGAAGCGGATTTTGATAGACCTTCTGCTAGTTGTTTCGTTGAAACACTATAATTATTATCTACCTCGTTGAGAGCGTCAACAATATGAATAGATTCTTTTGCTGTAATATTAAATGCGTTCATTGTACCAACTAATGTTTCCATTGCTTCGGCTGGCTTTAAGTCGGAAACGTTAGACATAAGGATAACTGTTTCTGCAACAGCTTTTAATTGTTGTTCATTAAAGTTACCAAAAGTACGTGCAAGATCGTTGACCGCATCCATCACATCGGTAATGTTATTGCCAAGTTCTTTAGATAAGTTGACAGCATCTTGAAATACCCTATCAATATCAATATCATCACTTGCTACACGTTTCAATTCAGTTAATTGTTTGTCAACTTGTAAAATTTGATCTACCATTGCTTGAACAGCACGAATAGTGCCATAATAAGCTGTCATAGCACTCATCCATGTTGGTACACGTTCCATAGCAATGCGTAATTGTTCAAAGAAACCTAAGTTTCGGTTAGCGTTGAATGTTAAACCTTGTTCAACTTGCCGCAAAGCACCTGTCAGTTTTTCCATTTGTAATGTATATGTTCTTGCTGTTTTACCAGAGCTTTCCATTTTGATTGTAAATTCAGTGACCGCACGACCCAATTTATCAACAGTATCTTTTGTTTTAATAGTTTCAACTTGTCCTTGATATAATCTACTAAAGAATTGTTTTACACGATCAATATCTCCTTGTTTTACAACGCTCATAAAGTTTTGAGCGTCTAGCGTATTACCTTCAAAAATCGTTTTTGTTTGTTGTGCAATACGTTTTTGTTCTTGTTGAGCTTCCTTTAATTTTCTCGTAAGACTTTCATAATGACGCTCTAAATCACGTAAACTAGTTTTGCTTCTATCAGCCATTTGTTGCATATTTCTAGTAAATTCATTTTGTGTTATTTTGCCGATGTCAACTAATCGTTTCATTGTATCTTCAATTTTCTTTAGCATGCCGTTAAATTTAAGGTTAACGTCTGTTTGCCATTTATCGAATTTAATTTTATTGAGTCGATTATACGCTTCTTCAATTTGCTTTAATGATTTAATGCTATTTACATATTGTCTTGTATCACCAATATATTGCTTTAATTCTGCTTTCCCTTGCATCGGAATTTGTTGCTCTAATTTTCTCAATTCACGCAATAATTTTAAACGTTCTTTGTTAACTTTAATAATTTCGTCTTCATATTGTTTTTGACGTTTGACTGCATCTACAATAGTATTCAGTTCAAAACGAAGATTTCTAATACCATCGATGTCTGCAACATTATTAGCTTTCTCCAACAGGTTTCTAAATTGTTCAATTTGAAAGGAATCTTTAGCTTTTTGAGATTGTTTTTTAATATCATAAATCAATTTCTTTTGTTGAAGCAACAAATCATTTTCATTTTTAATTTGTTGCTGTAAAACTTGTTCTTCTTTAATTCTGCGTTGCAAATCACGAACAGCATTTTGAGTTAGAGTACCATGTTCTGCACGTTTTTCAAGTTCTTCATAATACTTAAACAAGCCTTCTTTTGCCATACCATCATTTAAACGAGCAATTTCAGCGTATAAACTCATTAAAGACTGTTTCGCTTTATTGATCGTTTTTTCAATATTATTAACTGTTTCTTGGTTAATTGGTAAAAAAGCTCCTACTTCATTATTCCATTGGTAACGAATTTTTTGAATGATACCGTTAGCTTTTTCTAATTGAGCAATAAATCCTCTCAAATTACCTTCGGCATCTTTAAATTCAATAGAACGGAATAAACCTTTACCATAAGTTTCTTTCATCATCCGTTCTACTTCTCGTAATTGTTGCACATATACTTGACCGATAGCTCCTTGAATTTTACCTGTACCTTGTGTTGATTTTTGAATATTTTGTATTTGTTTTTTGACGTCACCACTTAATCCTTTAATGTCAAGTTCTGCTTTCAATTTGATTGGTTTTATTTCTAATTTTTTAATTGCATTATTGATTTGTTTATTTAAATCTGATAATTTAGTATTGAAACTTGCATTTAATTTAATGTTTTTAGAATCCAATTGTTTAGTTATTTCATTAACTTGCTTTCTTAAATCATTTAATTTAGCTTCTAATTTTACTTTTAATTTAATCGGACTCGATTCAAGCATTTTATTGATAGCTTGAATTTGTGGTTTTAAATCTTTCGCTTGAGTATCAAGTTTAACTTTTAATTTCACTTTTGTGTTTTCTAATTTTTTCGTGATAGCTTCAATTTGAGGTCTTAAATCTTTTAATTGTGCATCTAATTTAACTTTTAATTTAACAGGTTTATTTTCTAATTTTTTGCTAATTTCATCAATTTGTTGTTTAATTTTAGGTAGAGAACCTTTAACATCTAACTCGGCTTTGAGTTTAATAACTTTAGTCTTCAATAAAATATTTAAATCATTGCTACCTTTAGCCAATGATATTCACCCCTTTTAATCCGAGAAGTTAATCAAATAATTCATCTAGATCATCTTCATCATCCCGAACTACATAGATTTCAGTTGTCTGTGAAGATTCATGACCGAGCAATTTTTGTACGGCTTTAATATCTTTACCTTCTTCGACAACTGAAATGGTAGCTCGTGAACTTCTAAATAAGTGAGGGAAAACAGGTTTACCCAAAATTTCACTAAATTCTTCACACCATACATTAAATGTATCTGGATGTATTTGTTTAAATTTACCATTACGTTTAGAAACAAATACATAAGGACAATCATCGACTTCCACTAGTGTTTGCCGATATTCGATCCATTTTTTAATTGCTTGCATTGCACGTTCATTAAATTGGAATCGTCTAACTTTACCTTCTTTACCACGACCTTTAGCACGTATAGGATGTGTAACATAGAAATTCTTTTGATTACCTCTTTTATCAACATATTTATCATATGTAATTACTTCTTTTAATAATTGACATGATTCACGTTTACGACAACCTGTACTATATGTAAAGAGAACATAGGCAATCTTTTGCCATTCTTCTCTTTTTTCTAATTCTTGAAGAAGATATTCAATTTCTTGGCTCGTTAATGGATTCTTTTCTTTTACATTAGTTTTTGGTATACTAGGAATAGCTTTATTGAAGATATTTCGGAAATTAGGATATTCATCTGCATAGTATAATTCTAAAAAACTACATAAGCTACTTACGGCACTACGTTTAAATTTGACGGCATTTGGTGATAAACCGCTGGCAATTAAATAATTTTGGAAACTTAAGGCATCTCTAGGTTTTAATTCGTAAAGCGGTTTATTCATACATCTTTGATAAACAAAAGTAAAGAAAATCATAAGAGCAGAACGATATTGTTTTAAGGTGTAATCAGAAAGATGTTGTTGCTCTAAAAATTGTTCCATAATCATTTGATTAAAAGGATGAATTTTCTCTTTAAACTCATTTATAGGAAAAGAATAAAGAGCTTTTTTATGCTCTTTATTCATAAACATCACCTCTATATTATCTTGTAAACGCACCACTCCACTGCAATTCAAGCGCGACATTTTTGTCTTTAACGGCTTCATATCGTTTAATCACATTATCGATATATCCATCACCTTGATAATATGTAAAACGATAAATACGTCTTTTAAGTTTTTTCTCTAATTTAACACTATGCCATCCTCTACTAATCAACATTACTGAATGACCTTTCTTATTTTTACTTGTATAACCCTTTTTATAAAGAACTGAATCATGATAAACTAATTCATTTTGCCATGTTAATTCTATTCCTAATTCATCAGAAGAAACTTGTTTAACGTTATTTAATTTAATTGCTTTTTCTGATTTACCTGTACGGATGTACTCTTTCGGAGAATAACTATTCAAATACTTTCGCCACTCATTTTTGGCGATCTTTTCTAATTTTTTACCTTCTTTTTGTAGTAATACTTTAGCTTCATCAAAAGAAAGACCATTAAGAGCCTTTTCAAGATTATTCTGCGCCATCACCATTCACCAACTTTTTGACTTCCTCATTTTCGACTTGCGCAAGAATTTCTTCTGTTAGTTTTTCAGCTTCTTCTGTATTTTCTTCAAGATTTTTCAATACCTTATCCAAGATTTCATAAATTTTCATAAGTTCTTCTTCTGGTAACGAATTTAAAATTTTGTCAAGAATCTCTAAATCAATCATTACTTCCAATAGATTTAATGCTTCATCGATGTCGTCTGGCACTTCGATGGAAGTAAAGTGTTTAATGATTAACAGGCTAATGTACGGTGTTAATAAATCAAACATTTCTTCACGATAATTACCTTCATTTAAGAAATCTACGAAATCGTCTAACATTTTGTAAATTTTGCTTTTGCGGAATACAGCATCATGTGTAAAGCGATACATTTCACCATTAGCTTCTACAAATACTTCAACTTGCTCGTCTAATTTTTTATTTTGCTTTTTAAGTTCTGCAACAGTTAAATTTTTAACTTTTTTTGTTTCCTCTTTTTTAGCCATTCCTCATTACCCCTTTTCTTCATTATTTTTTATTTTTATCGCCCCCATAATTGAGGGCAATTCAATTATAACATATAATTACAAAAAAGTCAAGTTTATATGAAAAAAGAGGGGCAGAAACATAAAAATATTATGTTTCTTGCCCCAAAACACTTGATTATAAACGGATAATGTCGTATAATTTGTTTGTACCTGCTTCAACAAGTACGTCAAGGTTGAAGTCAAATGTAGAAACTTCTTCAACATTCATTGTTAAGCTGAAACCAGATTGTAATTTAGCTTTCGGGATAACAAATTGCATTTTACGGTCAATACCATCTTGACCACGAACAATCGTGTCACCTACAACACGATAAATAGATGGGAACTTGTCAGCAGAGAATGTAATTTGTACTGCATCTGTGCTAGTTACATTGTATTGATAGAATACCATAACTTGATCGCCATCAGTTACTCCAGCAGAGAAATCAATATCTTGACCTGTAACAGTAAATGAAGAAACTTCATCTTGAAGAACACCATTAGTTACTTTATAAACATGGACAGTTCCATTGATTGGAGCTTCTTTAAGCGTAACTCCATTACCAGAAACAGTTAAAGTTTCACGACCATGAGCAACAATGTTGCTAGTTTTTACTGCTGTACCTGCTAACATTGCGAGAGATACATCAGAAAGCAACGCATCTTGAATTTGCAAAGTAGCAGTACGGTTGTAATCCCAAGCAATCAAGCGACCGTTACCTTGACCGCCACGAGCTTCTGCGGATTCAGATTCGTTTTCGATTGTCGATACTTTCAAAGTATCGAAGAAAATAGCAGGCTTACCTGTTGCAATGTCGAAGAAAGTGACGTTAGCAACTTCCTTCAAACCATAACGCATATTTGCCATATTCAATTCCTCCTATTGATTTATTATTATTTATATTAATCAAGTAAACTCTGATAATCAGAGCTTACTTGACCAATGCTTCAATTCTACATTTTCAGCACCAGCCATTATAGCTTTAATACTAAAGTCATAATTATCAATTGCTTGTAATCTTTTATATTCATCATACAATTGATAAAGTGTCAAATCCCAAACATTAAATTTATTAATATTATTACTTTTCGCTGTAACAGCACTAATAATTTCATAAATAGTAACAGGTTCATTATTTTCTTCATTTTGTTTTTCCTTAATTTCTTCAACTTTCTTTCTCATTTTTTCCATCTGCTCAATTAATTTTCGAGTTTCTTCATCAGCAGGATTAAATTTATATTCATCACCTTTCTTGACTTCCTGCAAACAATTTTGCAATTTAACCACTTCAACAATTTCATCAAAATTATCTTTTGTTACAATTTTTAAATCTTTTTCATCATATTCAACAAACTTTTCCTCATTAAAGTAATGTGTTTGATTTTTTTCATCGAAAACTATGATTCCATACTTTTCAAAATCAATGGCAATCATATTTTGATTAATTAATTTTATGTCATCTGTTTTAAACACTAATGACATAAAATCAATTAATTTTCCCAAATATATATTTGGAAAAACAACTGTATAAAAGTCAAAATTAGTCAATGAATGACTCATACTTTTTAAAATTTCTCTTTTATCGAAATCATCAATTGCGTTTATGAAATCATCTTTTTGAATGATTCCCCACTGTAGGGTTTCCATAAATCGAATATAACCATAATCCTTAATTTCTCTTAAAGTATATGGTTCAATAATAAGATTTCCTACTCGTATAGGAGAGCCACTTAATAGATGTAATTTTAAATCAACTTCACTTAATTCCTTGTATTCAAGCATATTTTAATCACCCTTTTTCGGGTGGTTTTGCTTCAACAGACATATAATTAGCATATAATCGAATAGCATCAAATTTAGCATTTACAGCTAAATGTTGCCATCCTTCAAATTTCAATTTAATTGCGGTACTTAAACCACGCCGACCTATAGTATCGATTACTCGACCCATAATTTCGTATGGCCGAATAAGAGATCGTTCTCCATCATTAATTAACCATAAACTTTTTGCAACTATAATGTCGATATGTAATTCTGATTGTGCAATCACTTCATTTTCATTAAATTCTCCCAAATTATAATATACACGAATAAAAGAGCCATCTTTTATTTGTGCTTCTGGATCAAATGGGTATGGAAAAATTCGTGCCGATGGAGAAGTTGGTTTAATTAAATCATTACCATTTACATTCGGTAAACTTTGATCGAATGGATTTGTCTTATTGTAATAAAGCAATCTTGCCAAACCTTGATTCATTGACAATTCTTTCATTATTGTAACAATATTTTTAGACATAGTTTCTAATTTCATTACCAAATGATACCTCCTGTATCGGTATCACCGCCAGAGTCATATTCAGCAAAGTTATTGTAAGCGATTCCATTCTCAAAGTCATCTTCTGGATGTTTAGTCGTCAACTTAACAAAAAACTTGATGATACCATATTGTCCATTTTGGGTAGTATTAGTGACATCATCAATACCTATAACTTCATACACATTGCTACCAAAAATAAATCTTTGATTCATTTGAATGGTTTTTGTTAAAGGATTTTTTTCGACAAATACGAACAAATTACCTAATGGCAACTTCACATCGTATCTGTTCCATTCTACACCAAGATTATCTTGCTTTGCTTTTGATCCAAGTTCCATAGAACTTGCAATACATCTTATTTGCTGTACGTTGCCATCTTTATCCTTCCATTTTAAAATATAATTACATCTTGAAACTAAAACCTTTGTTTTGATTCCAGCCGTATATCTATCATAAATCAGCCAATAGTCTCCATCAAATTCCAAATAAGTACCAATATCCAGATATTGGTTTGGTCTAAAAATAACTTCACGTAAACTACCTAATCTTTCAACTTCAACTACACGAGCGTCAATTTCTGTTATATGAGGGAATTGCGTACTATAAACTTTCATTAGCCGATAAGTTGGAGCTTTTTTAAAGGTTGCTTCAATAAAGTTAGCTGTATTATTATTGTAGGCTTCACCAATATCATTGCCATTTCTGGCTACTCTTTGACGATATTTATCGATATAATCCATAATATCAACCTTCTTCCAACTTCTCGACTAAAGTTTTAATCACATGGATACATTTAAAAATTTCTCTTTTAATTAAAGAATGATTTTCTGTACCTTTATTAATTTCATTTTTAATAGATGCTAGAATAGATAGAATCGTAATATATTCTGTACCGTATTTTACGTGAACAACAGAATTTAAGCCTTTCAATTCAAAAAGCAATGAATCAATATATTTAACTAAACCTTCATTTTTATTTTCGTAAAGAGGTAAAATTTTAAACACATTATTAACAAGATTGTTCAAGTAAACAATCAATTTTCCATCATCTTTAATCATTGAAATCATCCTCTATATCAAAATATGTATATTCAGTTACTTTTTTATCTACCTCTCTACGAAGCATACGATATAGAAGGTTTAGTTCTCGCAATTGATTGGCTTGCGAATAAATTTTAAAGTCTTTATCGCTTAAAGACTGCTCAATAATTTCATCGGTAACAATTCGAGGTTTTAAATATTCAATTATCATATACATAGCTAAAATTTCTTGCTCATATGGTGTAAGTTCTTCTTCAAAAACTTTTTCACCATTTGCATCATCAACAATATTTAAACTCTTTTTACATTTATGGAAATTTGCAATTGCAGATCGCAAATAATCCATTAATGTTGCTTCAAGTTCCTCTTTAGAAATTGTTAAAAAACTATAATTGGTAATTTTTGACAAAAATCTTTCAAAAACATCTGTAACTTTTGTCATTGGCTAACACTCCTTATACCACATCGTCAAGCGGAGCGTTATCTTCAAATGAGAATCCGAATTTTTCTTCAAGGAAACGTACTAACGAAATACTGTCAATTTTTCTTTCTTGATATAATTGTCTTGCTCTATTAATAAGTGTCTGTTTCATACCAAGCGGCAATTTATCAATCAATTCATTTAATTCATCAATACTTTTCTTAAATACCTCATCAATATTTTTAGGTGTCAAGATATTTTTATAGATTTCCGTTAATCCGAAATGTTGAACTACATCTTTATTTAGAATAATTAACCAACCTTGTGTGAAAACTTTAGGATTCATATTATTAATAGATACCAATTCATGATATGGCATTTTATCCACTTGACCAAATTGTGTAAATCTCCAAATACGACCCGTAGTAATAGAACGATGAGTTAAGCCACCATCAAGACCATTCATTACAAGAATCAATTCATTATCATTAAAAGTTGCTACATTACTTTGAAGTTCAAGAAATTGTTCATCTTCTTCTTCTTTTTTAAGAATTTCTTTCAATTTAGCAAGTGTATATTCTTTTAATTCATCTTCTTCGTAACCATATTTTTCCACAAGAATTTGAATTATATCTTTCTTTTTCATTTGTGCCATAATTTAAAATCTCCCCTTTTTTCCTTTTTGTTATAATCTTGCAAGGAAGGAAGATATACTTCCTCCCCTGCAAATATTATATCATTATTTTTAATATTTGTCAAATCAAATTACCATTTAATGAAACCAAATGCTTTAGAGCAGATTACAGCAATACCGAAACGGTTCATTACCATGTATTCTTGCATCATGTCGGCTGTTTTACCTGCTTGCTGATCTTGGATAATCGGTTGACCTTCGTTAACAACTTTAACCATTCTGTCACCAGATTCTGGCAACAAGAGGATGAAGTTGTTATCGATAGCAAATTCGTCAGTACCGATTTTGTGAGCTTGTGGAATTTCACGAAGCTCAATTCCAGCAATTGTTCCATAATATCCAACACGATTCCGAGCATCAATCATTGCATCGGAAGTAGCATTTGGAGCTAGTTTACGTAAAGCAAGTTTTGTACCGTAAACTACAACGTTTTCACCTGTGCGAGCTTGCAAGTGCATTACTTTTTCAACTAATTGATCTTCTGTTGGCGGATTTGTGAATGTTTCATGATAAGTAGCATTATAAATTCCATAAGAACCCATAATAGCATCATAAATACGGTTAGTTAAATCTACTTGGAAGGATTTGCTTAAAGTTTGCATTAATTCCATCCAATCGACACGACCTGCAAGGAAGCGATAGAAATCTTCACCAATTTTAGCACCGTATGGCGCAACTTGCACCGTAAATTCTTGACCATCTTTCAAACGTTGTCTACGGAGGTTGCCGTTATCATCCGAGATCAACGCAATACGGAACAAGTTGTTTGCTGGAACTCGGAAAACGTTTGTGTCACCATAATTTAAGTTACGATATTCAACAAAGTTAGAGAATTGGTCACGAAGACCTTCTTCAATTACTTCTGTAATAACTTCTTCGATGATCTCAAAGATTTCAATTTTATGACGGCGGAAAGTTTTATAATCAATGCGACCAGAGCCATCTTTAGAGAATCCAGCTAAATCAGCAAACGCATTACGAAGTGTTTCATTTGCTTCATCAAGAGAATATTTTTGAACGTGACCTTTTGCTACATCAACAGCTAACTTAACAAGTTGATTACGGTTTTCCATATTATAATTCCTCCCTAATTATTTTTATTTTTGATTAATGTAATTATTTAACTTTAACTTGAACAGCAATTGCTTTCATGGAATCTGTTAATTCATATCCGCAATCTTCAATTACTTCAAATACAACTTTTGCATTTGCATGAGCAGTATCATCTTTACCTAATTTTCCAGCAGTATGAGCAATAAGTTCGTCACCGATATTGAAGTCAGTACCAAGTGTACCAACAAATAAGTCTTCTGTTAGAGTGATAATGTCGCCATCGAATAAGTGATAAGCACGAGCAGGTTTACCTGCTGGAATCACAAAATCTTCTAAACGCCACAATCTTTCATCATACATAACTTCTGGGCTGTGAACGAGCAAAACTTTTTCTGCAACATCGTCTTTGTCTGCTAAACGAGCTTTTTTAACTTCACGCTCGCCATCTTCTAGACCTTCCAAAACAACAAATACACCATTTGTAGTGGCAACTTTGTTAGCACCTGCATTGTCATACACCATTACAGATTCCAAGTTACCATTATAACCTGCCAACAACTTATCTTTGCGAACAATTGCCATATTTGTATTCCTCCCTAATTATTTTTATTTTTTATTATATTTCTCGAACAAATCCCCATATGGATCATCATCTTCTGGAGATTTGTCGAGATCTAAATTTACTTTAACTTTGACTCCATTATTTACGCTAAAATCCAGTTTTTTATTCATTAATTTTTTACCAAGAATCGCATAACATTTTTCTTCAATTTCTTCTAAAGTGAATTTATGAACATCAATATCAGCAACTTCATCTTCACTCAAACCAAATTTAACAAAGATGTCTTTTGCTTTTTCTTCATGCTCTTTACGCAGAGTGTTTAATTTGAATTGTTTTAAATCTTCCAATTCAGTAGTAAGACTATCAATTTTTTCTTGAGCTTGTTTCAATTTAGCTTCTAAATCAGATACTTGATTTTGATATTCTTTAATTTTTGCTTCAAATTCTGCTTTATCAATTTTTTCACCATCACCTTCTCCAGCTTGTGGATTGGATGGCTCATTACCACCTTCACCATCTTGTACAGGCTCTTGAACAGGTTCGCCATCATTTTGAGATGGTTCTTGTGGTTGTTGACCGCTATCTTGTTGTTGAGGTTCTGGATCATTAACTTGGAAAAGTTCTTTAATTTTTCCTTCCAATTCTTCGAGAGTAATATTCTCGACATCGATTCCCTTTTCAGTTAAATCTTCAACTGTAAGAGAATACTTATCAAGCAATTCTTGTAGAGTCACCTCATTTACCCCCTTTGTGCATGAATATTGGAGGGATTCTTTAAGCTCTTTTAACATTTGATTAAATTCAGCTTTAAAAGAATCCTTATCTAATGTATAAGCATAAATTCTTGCATCTTCAAAAGCAGGTTCTACACTGTCGCCTAAAATACATAGCGCAGAAAATACGAAATCATTAATTACATACACATCTTCTCGGTCATCCCAATAACCATTAGTAACTTCAATCTCCATAGATTGACCTTTACCTTGCTCAATTACTTGCAAGGCTTCTTCATATCGACCTGTCCAAAGGTAACAACCTTTAATAGTCAAATATTCTTTTCCATCAACTTCTTCCCATTCGTATGTAGCTGATTCTGGAACTACACCATAAGGTTTTGTGGTATGAATATATTTGAAGGTATCGAGATCGATTTTACCTCCATGTCCTTTGAAGTCTCTAGATTCTTCCGAATATTCGCCTACAATTGGAATATTTTTTAATGTAGGTAATGCTCTTTCTACAGATTCTTTAGAAATAAATGATCTATTTCTATTTTTACCTGTATACATTACTCTTACGTTACACACTGAAAAAAGTGGGTTAATTTGCACAACATCACTAATTTTTGCTTCAAATTCCATTAACTTGCCGACACCCAACTTTTTTCACCTCCTTTCAAGTGTAGACAATTATGTTTGTGTTTCGGTATTTGGTTTATCTCTATGTCTCAATGTTTCATCACTTATATCTTCTTTTTTAGGTGCACCACCTTTATTAAGTGGATTATTTTTATCAGACATTGTATGAGATGACTGTAATGGAACGAACATTTCATGTAGTTTAAGAATTTCATTTTCAAATTTAGCCATACTTAGTACTTCAATTGGCGACATACCAAGTGAAGCGGCAATATAACTTTTTACAGGAATACCATATTGTCCAGCTTCCATATACATTTTATAAATATCTTGTCTGTTAAAATATGTGATGTGTAAGATGTTGACATTGAAGTATAAGTCCTTGTATAATAGTTTTAGATAGCGATTTACCCAGCGTTCAATTTGAGTTAATACACCGAATACAATTTCTTCGTCTGTTTTAATTGACGCTTTTAAACCTTCTGATGTAGATTTATCAGCATTAAACAACAATTGAGAAGTACCACTACCAGACCAGAAATCTCGTTCTGCTTGAGCAACGCCATCATTGTTTGGTCTGTCTTTATCAAATTTTATAGGCTCAATTGGCATCGGAGATGTGATAACTCCAACGTTTTCTGGTACTGTTTTTGCAATCATATTATGGAAGAACATCATCATATCTTTATCGATTAAGAAATCATTATTTTCTTCACTGTCTTCACGCATTGGCAACTTTTGAACTAAAGCCATATAGTTACCTAATTCTTCTTTATCTTTCCGTAAGCGTTTAAATGCTTCAATATCAAAGATCGCATCAAATATTCCAGCAAATGGTGGAAAGATGTCTAAAATATGTTCATTAACCTTAATACAAATTGTATTTTTTGGGTCTAATTCTACCCATTGAAAATCTTTTAAATTTGTCTTACCTTTATTCTTTTTAAGCTCATTTTTTAATCGCTTCCATCTTTGATATTTTTCTTTAATTTCATCTGCATATAATTCTAATCGATCTTCATTTGCTTCAAAATATGTCATATCGATACTAAAGTTAAAAATACCATCTTCAACAGAACTTATTTTACAAATAGTCGGATCAATTGGTTGGATGTAAAATGAATTTTTATCACGATGAACATATCCATAGAAAATATCTTCACAGAAAGCAACTTCTACAACTTTTTTCATTTCATGCTTTAAATTCATTAATTTCAACAATTCAGCGATCTCAACATATTGTTTCATTAATTTATTTTTACTAATTTTTGAAATATCTCTTGCTGGAACTAATACATGATAAAATAATGCCATGTAAGCAAAGTGTTTGATTAATCGTTGATAGTGTGGTGATTTAGCCCACAACAATCTTGTTATTTCTCGTAACTTTTCTTGATTTCTTTTATCTTTATAATTTTCAATAATCTCTCTTACTTCACTTTGCGTATATTTTTTCAAAAACGCTTGACCGCTTTGTGTTTGCGATAAATCATTAATAATTAGTTTTGCGAACTCAAATTTATCAAATTGCATTGCTACCGATCTTTTTTCCTTCTTTTCTTCGCTCATAAAAACCAACCTCACTTTCTATTAATCCCAAACTTTATGTTTTGCAGGTTTGACAGCAAAATATGAAAAAGGATTTTCAATACTTCTTTTTCTTTTCTTATTCTTTTGCTCTAATAAGTAAATATAATACAATCCATAAGATACCGCAGAGTAGCGGTCTTTTTCCATTTGTTTAGAAATTCGTTTGACGCTAGTTTTGTTATTACCTTTAGTTTCATATTTTAAGTTCATTACTTCATCAATAAACAAAGTGGTTTCGATGTGTGGTAATAACAATTCAGCAACTTTTTCTGGGTTTTTCTCATTAAGTTTTTCAAGTTTTTCTCTAACTTGATTTTCATGAACAAGTAATTTCAGATCATGCTTTGAAATTACTGTCATGAAATTGTTATGAATATGAGATGCTTCGGTTTGTTTTGTATTTGACATGATATTGAAAATCAATGGTAATGAATTTGGCTGTTTATATTTATCATAAGTTTCATCATTTACAACAGAATATGGTGGATACTTATCTTCTTTAACGAGATAATCCACTAAACCACGACCTAAACCGTTGGCGTCAATAACAACCATAGAAGCATTAAATTTATCAACTAATTCTTTAATGTAAATAGCTTGTTCTTCAAAATGCATATTTCCACGATAAGTATGTAAATTCACAAGATGCTTCGTGTAAGTGCCATCCCCACGAGGGGTAATTTTAAATATTGCAATTGCTGTCGTTGCCGAACTTTTTCGTTCAGAACGAGCAACGTCAACGGCAATAATATATTTATGATTACCTTTAGTTGCTTGAAATTCTGGACTTGTTAATACACGACTTTTTTCTAAGTCTTGTAATTGTACTAAACTACTTTCGCTCGATCCTGTCCATATCGACATATATTCTCTCAATTTGTTACCCTATCGGCTTTTTATCCGATAGCTCTCATGGTTTCCCATGAGTTCGGCGCACATTTTCACCCACCGACCTTTACGGTTTGGGTGGCGGAGACTCGTGGGTGGATTATTGCTCCCTTTAACGCTCACCACCTGCGCTCTACGGTACGGAGTGGTATTCTCCGTTACCTCGGTGTTGGCATACCTTCCCTTTTGGGTGGCTCTAGCCTTCACCGATTTTCCCCACTCATAATTCTATGCGTTTCCGCATAGAACGCCAGAGATATTCCTAGCAAATTGCAATGGCGACATGGAAGGATCAGCTTTAACTTCTTCAATATAATTTAAATCTAACTGCTCAAACATTACAGGTAATGTATAATCATTGCCGATGACGAAAGCAGATTTACCTTTCGCCATATCGACCATTATGCTCCATAACTGTTCCCAAGCATAAGATTGTCGAGTTGATGCAGTCGTAATATAGATTAATTGCTTATGAATTTCATAAGGTGAAACTTTACCATCTACACCTTTACGATTGTTGGCAAGTAAAGGCAACAAAACCTCACCAATAATTTCACGATGTCTTTCCATTTGAACAATTTCTTCAAATGATAAGCCATGTCTACGCAGACCACGAGAGCCTTGCGCCGCAACAACAATATCAAGTGTACTATTATTCCAAAACACTAATCTTGTATAGTCTTTTGCAAACGTCTTATGTTTAACTTCTTTTTCGAGAATAGGTAAAAAATTCCAAATTGCTTCTATATTTTGTTGAGCAATTTGTGATGCTTGGTCTTTTTGTGGAGCTATCAATGATAGTTTTATGTTAGGGAAAAAGATACATTTTAAATACATTGCTAAAATATTTAGAAACGATTTTGATGTACCACGAGTAGCCGTCAGATAAACTTTTTGGTATCTGAAAAGTATTCTTAAATAAATTCGTTGAAATGGATATAGTTCAAATTTAGAATCTGGCGGCTTTATATAATCAATAAAATAATCTGGATAAACTTGAAAAAAAGCGAGCATATCCGCAAAATCTGGTAACATATCAGATAAGTTGCGGATATTAGTACCTTTTATTTGTTCATCCTGTCCAGAGTCCCAATTTTTTTGCACACTCACTTTCACCTCTTATATTATAACATATTTTTCAAAATTTGTCAAATTTCATCTTCATTATCGAAATCGTCAAATATCTCATCATCGTCATCGTCTACATTTTCTGCTTCTTCATTCTGTAAACTTAACTCAAATAGATCATCATAATCACCAATTTCTTCAAATGTATCTCTATCGTCAAAGTATTCTCCCAATTCCTTCTTGATTTCTTCTGGCATTTCTGTTAAAATAGCTTTACCGACTAAACGATGATAATAATTTGCAAGTGAAGCAATCATTTTATCAACAATATCATAATTAAATTCAACAGGCGGTGGTTTACGGAAGCCACGCTTCTCTACTTCTTCAAAAATTTGTGAGAACGTTCTAATACCTGTCATTTCATCGATACCTTGACGGTCAACAGGTCTAAAACCTGCTGATTTCATCATTGCTTCAAAAGTTCTACTAGCTTTTTCATATTCATTAATGAGGTCTTTTTCTAAATATCTATCTCGTCTAATTGCTAATTTTGCTAATTGGATAAGCATGTCTTTATGAATCGGAGTATGGATTTCATGAGTATCCATCATATCTTGATAAAACTTTTCCATTTTTAAATACTCATCTTTTTTATACCCCCTACCCCATTTAGAAATTAGATATTCTTCATCATATTCAATAACACGACCTCGATCTGTTTTAATTGTATTTGGAAATTCTACATCAGCAATATTATTATCTATTTTAGAAATACCTGTAATATTACTATCAGTAAAATCTTTACCTTTTTCTAATGAGTTAATTTTTCTTAAATATTCACCTAAAGGATATTTATTACTGACTAATGCGCTTTTCCAATATTCCTCAATGAATGGCTTATCAATCTGTCTTAAAAATGCAATAACCTCATCTAAATTATTGATGTCAACTTGCTCTCGAACACATTTCACACAAATGTTTAGACGCCCATCTGGGAACAATGGACTATCTACTTGATAAAAATCTCGTAAACGTCTTTCTCTTTGACATGATGCACATACTTTTCTCGGAGTTTCCTCTTGATTCTTCTTTCTTTTACGAGGTTTTAAATTAGACATTGAATCACCTGCCTTTATTTGCAGTCCAACACAACTTTTCTGACATCAACTTTTCCATCTTCTCTAATAATGAACATGGTTTGTGATGGACTTGAAATTACTCTATTTTTAATAGCGTAATCATCAACACCTTTTAAAGAGCCACAAACAACGATTGATTTGTTTAATCCAACCTCAATTACTCTATGGTGATGATAATGACCCATCACTAAATAATCATAATCGATACCATCCATTGAAGAATGTTTTGCTAACAGATTTTCATTTTTAATATTATCTAAATCACCATGAACGAATTTAAAATTGACGCCATTAATTTCTTTAGAGTGTTGATAATCTTGCGCTTCTTCAAATTTAATATTTTTAATGCCTGTATTTTCGATAAATGTTTTAATTGCAAAATTAATAGCTTTAACAACGTGATCCCCATAAATATTTTTATCTTTATCAGTGATACGATCATGATTTCCAGCAATTCCAGCATATTCAACTTCAACATGTTCCGCTAAAGCAAGTAAGAATTTAATAATCAAATCAGAAGCACGTACAATTTGTTCAGAGAATGGAAATTCGACATTATATGCTTGTGCAAATCTCATTACGGCATGTTCAATGACATCACCGAGATTCATTACGAAAACTTTTGAGATATTCAATCTCTTACATTCAAGTAAAATTTCATTTAAATACATTTGTAAACGTCTTTGAGCAATTTCATAGTTATATATATTTAAATGATTGTTAACAATTGCACCTGTATGTAAATCTGCTAACATAACCGCCAATACCGAACCATTTATTTGTTTAATATTATTCGTATTAAAACGAAATTGACTAAAATCATGATTTTTGAAAGCGTTTCCAATTTGCTCGAATAAAAATGTATCATCAATAATTTCACGCTGTACTTTATTTAATTCGCGTAAAATTGATTGATTCGTTCTCTTTTCGTATGCCAATTCACCAACGAGTTGTTTGATTGATTCCAACTTGCTATCTGCAACCATATCAACATATTTCGTAGCTTCTGGTAATTCACCAATCTCTTTTTGGTATGCTTTTATCATGCAACGATAAGATTCATTTGTATCTGAATCAAAGAATCCCTCTTGCTCCATTAACTTTTTATGTAAAGACCATGAACATTTGCGAGAAGGGGAAGCGGCTTGAAGCTGTTTCTTTATCTTGACTGCTGTATCTAGGTGCTCTTTAGAAACAGTCACCACTTCCCCTTTTCTATTTGTGTATGACCGCATTTTTCTTCACCACACATACTGTTAATATAGTTCTCCGAAATCATTATCCCAAACATGTTTTTCAAAGAAATTTTTTAATTCATCGAAATTTTTGCATACAATTTTAAATTCATGACACCAATAATTAATGACATAATTGTAATTAGCGGCTAAAAGTGATTCTAAAATTTCATATTCTGTATCTTCATCCAAACAAGCATATATAACTAATTTATCATTTAAAACTTCAATACTAAATACAATATCTTTTATTTCATCATCAAAAGCATGTACCTTATACATATTAACAAAATTATCATTTATTTCAACTTTAAGGTAATAACGTTCTCTAATTTTGCATCTATTAAAATTTTCAACTAAATAAGTAGTAATTCTTATTAAATCTTTCATCCCTTATATCCCCTTTTCCATATAAAAGTACAAGTGGGATAATGACTACCCCACTCATACCGTAATCGCACTATAACGTTCCGAATTAATAACTTCGAGCATTAACTCATATGGTGTTTTGCTATCAGTTTCTAATAAGTAGCGTAAAACGCTTGGTGATGATCCAGAAACTAGCTGTACACCGACATCATTCATTGTAAATTGAGTATTTGTTTCAAATGCATTGACGTTCCAGAATACGATGTGTGGGAAGTCATATCCAGCTTCTTCAAATTTTTGCTTCATTCGCTTGAAGATATGTACGCTTGCTCCTTCTGTTGCCATATCGAATTGCATATCAGAAACAATGTACAATTTTTTAACCATTTGATCTTTCGGTAAATTGTTTTTGACCGCCGTATCAAGAATAACTTTTAATGCTTTTTCGATATTTGTTGATTCAATGAAATTGTGTTTTGCGATATTCATTACTTTTTCAACGATGTTTCCACCTGTAATTTTTACTAGGTTAGGTCTGGATGAGAATGTCATGAAGTAATTGTGGAAAGCGCCTTTGTTACGTTCTGCAATATACATTGCTAACGAGATCGCAATTGATAGCGGTTTAAAATACATGCTTCCAGAGCAATCGCACATTACAAGCGAATCTTCTTTCTTTTCTCCAATGTAGTTAGGTAATGCGTTCCATTGTGCTTCAAATAGTTTAATTTCTTCTGGAGTGATTTGATCTCTATAACGATAAGCATATGTTTTTTCGAGGATCGGTAACACTACATCATATGGATATAGTGTTTGTGCGTTAATTTTTTGAGTACCGTTTTGAAGTCCTTCAAGATATTTTTTATATCCTTCTTCATCGTGTCGCAAAAATGCTTGACGATAGATTAATCCTGCTCTTGAAGGAAGTTTAGAGTAATCAATAGTATGCCAATCATTGGCACTCATTTTTCTTTCAACAATGTTAATTTGTTCACGTAATTTCGATAACGTTTTACGATATTGTCTAGGTGTTAACCCTAAACCTTCACGTAAGATTTTTGCATATTTTTTCGTTTTATAGCTGGAAGCATTTTCGCTCGGAAGCCATTTTGCTAACAGACTAGGATGTTCAACTGACAGATCATGGAATAATTGAGATTTAACGAGTTTTACTACATCATCCTTTAACGGTGTTTCGAGAAGTACCCACATATCATCCCATCGTGCATACTCTGGAATTAAATGTAAATTCTTCCGTAACGCTTCTGGATGATGATTTGCAAGGTGTTCAATGGCGACTCGGAAGAAACGTCTTTCTCCTTGACCACCACGAATATCACGAAGATAGAATAAAACTCTCAACGCATACAATGGATTTTCAGCATATGCTTTCGAGAATAACGTGCGAATGTCACTTTCGTTCCGTTCACGATAAGCTCCACCCATTGCAAACAAATCTAAAACTGCCGATTGAGTGCTTTTGTAAGCAAAAGCTCCATTTGCAGTTTGATCTTGATTAAACTCATCTTTTAGATATTCCAACATAATCCCATCTCTCCCTTTTATTCTTTAATTAATTAGATAACTTTCGTGAACATTGGTGTCCAAGAGTCCAACATTCACGAAAATCATCTAAAGTACAAGGCGCAAATATCATGAAATTAGAACAATGGACTGATAATTTATTCATCTTTCTTATTGAGTTATTCTGATGTATTTTTCTTTGCTGTATGCGCCTTTACTTTAGATGTCTAGGCTCGAAATAATGTCTTATTAACTCCTAAAGTTTTGAATACTTTATTAGATTCTTTTTGATATTTTACGTATTATATAATATCAATTTGCTGTATGAGCCTACTAATAAAATCAGTGACAAAAATCTAGGAGGACTAAATGAATACTTTTTCTTTAATCAACTAGACCCTTGAGTATCAAGCGCAAAACGTAATCACCAAAATATGTATAATAGAGCGCACTATCTACAAAATTTGCTGTATGGGTCTAAAATGAAAGGATGACAAGAGTGTTCAAAATAACTAGGCACTAAATCAATGATCCAATCGGGGCTACGCCCTTTGAAATAAGAAAGTTATATGAGTTACACCATCATCATAATTTAGTCTTGAATATATCAAATTTTGCTGTATGTGCCTAAATAGACTCAACAACAACAACAATCAATCACAAACAAAATTAAGTCTTTTCTTTAATTATTTTTATCTTTCTAATATAACTAGACCCTGTATCATAAGTATCATAACCATAGAAAATATAAGTTTTGCCATTCTAAAAATAGATTTTATAATATGATTTGCTGTACGGGTCTAATTTGTAAAAGAGTCATTTTATCAGTCCGTATATCCTTCCGCACGTAACATGCTTTGGTACGGCTCTGGTACATCAGAAAGCCGCTTCATTCCTTTTTCAATGAGATAGCGATATAAATTAAGCATTTTCCAACGCCTCCACTCTTTGTTTTAGTGATTCGATTTCTGACAGCAACATAGCGATTAATTCGCCTAGTTGATCGTTGCTTTGAAGCGCAATTATTAACGTATTAGCTAGATCATCGAGTACTGGCGGCGGTTTGACTTCGTCAAGTTCCTCTGCGCTCACTCCATTCTGAATCAGCCACTCCCGTAACGCTCCTAAATCCATTCTCTTTCACCTCCGGATATTATCCGCCTAATGCCTTCACACGCTTATATAATTCCGCCACACTTCTAATCAACGCTTGCTGATTAGAAGCTAAGTCACTTTGTTTTGCTACCACCGAATCCACAACCGACTTCAATGAAGAATCATAGGTTGCTGTAACCGCAAGGATGTTGGTTGTAAATAGATGGCGATCAAGTACGAGATAGGTGACGGTGTATTCGGCTGTCGAGTCAAAATCATTGTTATTAATAATATAAGCTCTTTCTGCACCATACGCGCGGTTGTTTGTTTTTGACCACGCTTTATCTTCTACACCATTTTTATAAATTTTAATAATCTTGGCAGCTCTATTTTTTAACTGTGAACCTATTGGAACGTTTGCTGTTCCATCAATAATGTTGATGTGCCAAGATCCATCTAATGTATGTTGTTTAGGATTCGCTTTCTCTCTAATTACAACCCCACTTCCGACTTCCACTTGCGTAGCCCCATTCACGACCAAATCGCCTTCGACTTTATCCGTTACAACTTCTGTTACAGGCGTTGAGTGTACATACGATAGCTTATAATACCCAATTTTCCCTTCCGCAATCGTAGGCGCGGCACTTGTCGGGCATGTTGTTACCGAACGGGATAAATCTGAGTCACCAATCGGATACCATGTTTTCGTGCCTGTGCCATCGTATGGTTGACCGTATGTGCCGTTACACATGCGCCAGCCCCAAAAATATGCCTTTACTTCGTCGTTTGTTGGCCTGTAGGTTTCGCCCCAACCTGTATCAGTGTCAGGTACAGCTAAAAACACGTTAGTATTATTATCTCCAACATACGCCCCTTCTCCACCGTTGTAATTTTTGCGTGATGGTAGACCATTATATTTAATTAATTCATACGGTCGTACATTCATTGCGTAAGGCAAAATATATCGTGCGAAAACTTTTTTAAAGTTAGTTCCATCTGATAAAAATACCCACTCTAAACTACCATCCAATACAACATCCTTCTCAACCCACTTCAAAACCTTCCAATCCTGCCCATCTTTCCATAAAATATCTTTTTTATCGGACAATGCACCGAGTTTGACTTCGGCAAATAGCATGGAAGGATTTTTTGGTACGAATGGTTTTGGTGTTGAGCCGAGTGTGAGCATCGGATTACTACAAGTAAAAATACCAACAGAACCTGTTGGATTCTGAAAACGGATTTGAATTTGCGTATCTGTTGAATTAGTAGTGAATGTGTAAGTTCCTGCACTTCTATTTGATAATAAATCCCATGTACCACCTCCAGACTTAGCATGTCTAACATATAACATCATAGAGCCACTGAACGATATAGTATATTGAGTGTTCGGTAATACTTTAACCATACAATCAGAAGCTTGGTAATCCGCTGTCGCATTCAACTCCAACTCATACGGTGACTTCACTCTCGCATTCGCATGTAAATTCCACTCCGTAAACGGCGGTAGCAAGTTATCCCCTTCCGCAATCACATACGGATTTTGAACGTGTTGAACCGAATCAACGTAAGGATAGCGTCTTGCTACTTCTTCATCGTTCCAAATCGTACCAATGTTGTTGTATTCTTCGACGGTGATTTCGTAGAGGCGGATACCGTCTAAGTATACATCTGCACTTGATCCTTCTGTATAGGTAATTATTCTTACAGGATTTGCTCTTGCTTGAAATTTTATATAAGCTGTGACCCATTGGTTTAGTTTTTGAGGATAATTAGCCTGACCTAAATTTATCCCCCAATCTGTACCTTCATCGTTTACACGTAAGCTAATATTTTTTCCTCTATCAACTATATAAGCGTCGCATAGTGCTACATAATAACTTCCACTTTTTAACTGTGAATTAGTGACAAATACAGATGTATAACTGTTACTAGCTCCTCCAGAGTAGTTTATTCGCTGGCTTTTTGTTCCGTATTTTGTAATAGATGTGCTTATACTTGCTACGCCAACACCTTGTATAGTGATATTATCAGCAACACCATCACCGTTGCTATCCGTTTCAAAATTCCCATCCACTCCGAGTAAGTTGACAAGTGTCTGCCCCTCAATCCGCACATCTAATGGGCTGTTTTGCGATGCGTTGATGATGTTGAGTCCGTGACCGATGGTGGTGGATTGTTTATTCTGCTTTGACAATTCGTTCACTATGCTATTTATAGCCGTGCCAGTGTATTGCTCTTTGAAATTCCATTGACCATTTTCATAGCGATAGAACTTCCCATCATCTAACGTTTGTACAGTGTCGCCGAACTGCGGATTCGGGTAGGTCGTCGAAATATCTGCGAACGTTTCGACAGGAGTCAGCAAGCGTGTTTTGTTTGCGTCTGCAACGGTTTTTGCGTAGTCGCCCTGCACTTTAGCATAGTCTCCTTGCACTTTAGCATAGTCGCCTTGCTGTCGGGCGTATTGCGCTTGTGTCGTTGCATTATCCGCCGCTTCATTTGCGTTTGCCGTCGCATCATTTGCGTTTTGTGCCGCGATGTTGGCTAATGTCACGGCTTCATTCACTGACTGCGCGGCTTCGTTCGCTGACTGTGCCGCTGTGTTTGCGTTAGTTGCCGCGTCCGTCGCAAACTGCGCCGCTTCATTCGCGCGCGTTGCCACCTCGCTTGCCGCGCTCGCTTGCTCTTGCGCGAATTGCCCTTGCTCGTTTGCAAAATTTGCGGCATCTCGGGCTTGTTGAATTACAAGGGGGGCATTGTTTAGCACTACTTCGATCAATGTTTGTTCGTTCTTGGTTGGTACATACCCACTACCTGTTGGGTCTTTTACTACCCGATAAGTAAATGCGATGGTGGACACACGTTCGTTTTCATCATAAAGTTGAATCGTTGCTTGTACCTTTCCGGGAATTGCCGTTTCGTTAGTACCTAAATCAAATTGTATTTTATTGTTGTCAATAATAGTTCCCAGCGTGACGACAGTCGTTCCATCCATTCGAGTATTAGCAAGGGAGGCAGTAGTAACTTCGGCGAGAGAAAATGGCTCGCCATTATCAAACACGCTAACGATAAATGTGATGTCATCGTTTTGTGTTACCGTTGGTTCTGAAATATACATCTTCTTTTTTAGGTCTGCGCTAATTTGGAAAGTATTTCTCATATTATCACCTCACAATATGGGCGTTAAAATTTGTATCAACTAGACGCAACACAATCATCCCATCTACAACCACAAATGTATTCCAATCAATTGCTGTTGACGTATACATTACATATTATATCATTATTTTTGATATTTGTCAAGGGTAACTAATTATTATTTTTATCATGATACACACAATCTTTAGAGGGAATTGCACTTGTAACCATTCCCTAAAGGCGTATCTCAATTTGATGCTGGCGGTCAGACTTGAACTGACAACCTACCGCTTACAAGGCGGTTGCTCTAGCCAATTGAGCTACGCCAGCATAATCATGGCTGACTCGGTGGGACTCGAACCCACAACCTGTCGGTTAACAGCCGACTGCTCTACCATTGAGCTACGAGTCAATAAAGAAAGATTAAAGAAGCAAATCAAATTTATCTCTGATATTTATTGTACCTGTATTATATCATAATCTTTTATATTTGTCAAGAGTAGCTTTCGGTTTTTGATGAGCGAGAACCGAATCAAAACTCGCTGTTTGGATTATTAATGAAGTGATAGTTATATGAGTAATTTGCTGTAATTATAATATAACATATTTCTTTCTGCTTGTCAACAGTTAACTAGACACTTTCTTGATTCGTAAGATAGTTTTTGGCATGAATCTTCATATTTGCTGTTCGTGTCTATTTTACTTGTATTATATCATAATCTTTTGTACTTGTCAAGAGTCACATTTCATCTGCAATTTCGGCTAATTTAGAACGATAAATATTTTGTAATTCAATTTCTCCATATAAATCTTTACCTCTAAACACTTCACTCATACGTTTCATACCATTATTTAAAGCATACACATCTTTATCAACTTGTGCGGTGTAGTCACCATCAACAATAACTTTAGCATTTTCTGAAATTCGTTGTAAACCTAACTTTAACAAATCAGCAGTCAAGTTTTGAGCTTCGATGATCCAGACGATAGTTTTCTTTTCGCCTGTATCATAGCCACGTAAATCAACAAATGGCAAAATTTCTAAAATACCTTTTGAAATTAACGCTTCAACAGCAAATATATCACCAAATTTAGATGCTAGCATTGCACCAACATTGGATTGAAGCAATTTTTCTAGTCGATCACCTTTGTAAAATCCTAATTCTTGCGAATCACGAAGCGGAGTTGGATTTGCGAATATTACCAATTTTTCATATCCATTACTACCGCCACGCTCGATTAAATGCCAAGCAGTTTCAAGTGCAATCTTCGATTTACCACTACCTGCTCGACCACGAATTGACGTGAGTTGGTTATTTAAAATACTATCGATAGCCATCATTTGATATACATCTTTTGGCTTAAATTCACCGAACTGCTTTGTCTTGAAACCTAAATCCAATTCGCCTTTTTTATTGCGCTTCAATCCAACAACATATTTGCCATTCCATTTCATCAAATCAAGAACTTTTTCTTTGTCGTTGGCATCGTAAACAACAAGATATTCATTTACCATCAAGTCAAATCGATTGTCTAACTGCTGATAATATTCTTGAAGTTCATCTTGTGTCATGTAAACTTTTTTAAATCCTTTGTAATCCTCAAAATCACTTGTGATTGTATCGATGAATGGAACATTATATGCTTTACATTTTTCTTGCAATAAAATATCGTTTGTTATAATTCCACAACCGATACAACGAGCCATTTGTAATAAAATATTGTCTGTATAAGTTGGGTCAAAACCATCATCAATTGGCGGATAGATATAATCGCTAGTATGGATATATAAATCATTTTTCTTTTTTAGCAATCTTTTTACTTCCCGAATTTCATACTGTAATACATTGTCATTACGTCTAGTTCTTTCGAGAGTTTCAATCTCTCTTAACACATGACTCGGAATGATTACATCGTATTGTTTAATGACTTGTGGATTTTGTAATAAGAAATTTGTATCAACTATGTATCTCATAGACATTCCCCTAATTATTTATTTCGTAAATATTCCAACACATTTCTCAAACGCTTTGAAGGCTCGATATGAATACGATAATAATCATTGCTAAACATGTGTTCTTTCGTAATAGGGTGAGCGATTCTACGACCTTTGACTTTTCTCACAGATAGTGTACCAAAATTCCATAACTTGATAGGTTGCTTATTGAGTAATGTTTCAATCATTTTTTCAAGCGCAACTTCAAGGATTAATTTAACTTCACCTTTGCGGATTCGTAACTCACGAACACGCTCATCTTTCCAAACTTCATGAATTAAATCGCTAAATTTCATGATTTCACTCCCTTTTATTCAAGAACATACACCAGTGAACCGTCAATTTCGTTCAAATCTTGGTCATAAAATCTTAACTTGTTCTCGTTATCAACTACAACGAGAATTTTATCCATCATTGCTTCGTTTGTGTAATCATACACTTCCCCAGCTTTATTGTGAACTTTATATTGTTCAACCGACTCATCGATCGTAAAAGTGCGATTCATGAACTCAAATTCATTATCAGTATTGACATAGCACCATTCTAAAATTTTACTGTTTTCACGAATTTTATTGCATCTAGTTAGAAATGTTTCTGACATTGTTTACACCTCACTGTCCTCATCTGATGCCGATTCTAAAGCTGACAATAAAATCGTTCGATCCGCACGTTTCATCAGCTCCAATTGTTTTTTTGATAACACATATTTATCTTTTTGCCTTTTCCAAACAAGAAAACTCGAAAGTGAATCAAGAAAGTATTTAACCGAATTACTTAACCAATTTTCATGAATAACGTCTTCCCACTCATACAAGAGTGATTCAACGATTTTAAGTTTTTCGTCAATATCCAACTCGTGATCCAGATAGATTACTTGTTTATTAGGCAGTATAACTTTCATGTATTGCCACCAAGATAGGCAACTTTAAAGTTGCACTATATATCAACCACACACTAACCAAATTCTTTCACACTCCACATTTGCCCTACTTGGTGTTCCTCCTTTCCTGTGAATTACGACTAATAAAAGTATCTCTCACTTATAAGCCTTTTGAAGCCGATTTTTTACGCTTTTTTGAAAAAATTTTTTTGAGTTTCAGATTCAATTGACACCAAAAACAGCTTTATGAACATGGTTTTCGATTTTTGATAAAACTTCGCCATTCCTCGTTGTTCTGTTCGACTATTCGCTTTGCAATCCTGTTAAAATTTTCATAAACTGTCGCCAATCGATTAAATCCTAGCTCGTTCTGAATTTTCCCAAAACTACAACCTTGAAAAATTAGTTTCAGAATTTGCATTTCTTTCGGTTTCAGTTTGGCATTTTCAATTAAGCGATCCAACGATACGTAAATCGCAATCAATTCTTGATTGAGTTCAAAAGTATCGCCAGCAATATGTATATCAACATTGGTAATGGAATTGTATGTTGGGTCTAGTTTATGCCTTGCCAATATCAAGTATTTGACAACTGCTTCGTCAGACAAGCTGAAATTCATAAACATTCGCTCTTTTTTGTGAATGTCAATATGTTTTGCCAATTATGCTACACCTGCCTAACCACACCAAATATCGTATTCACCACTTTCGCCTTAATTATATCATATTTTTTTGCGTTTGTCAAGTTTACTAGGAACGCCAGCAATTCCTAGTGTTCTGGCTATATTATACCACAAGGAGGTGTAAAAGTCAAGGGTTAACTTGAATATTCCCTGTGCGCCGCCCCTATTATTCTTTATGTGTGCATCTTTATCTTAACAATTCACTGTAATAAAATCAAGAGTTAATCTATCTATGTCTATGCTTATATATTATATATTTAAATTTAAATTAATTAATATATATATTATATATATTTATAAAATACCCTTA
>NICF_comb_assmDRAFT_10000504_pt1 | contig 33041 bp, 27 predicted proteins | sample NewIslPassag4_SG_FD_11279 | JGI IMG/M metagenome (IMG submission 11279)
CCCCGCCAGCACACGGGTCACTGCCCGCCAGTACACGGGCCGCCCCCGGCCCCGCGGGCGGCCGCGCCGCCCGCGGGGCCGGGCACAGCCCAGGTTCCGCTACCGCCGGGCCTCGGACAAGTCGATGAAGACCACCGGCAGCGTCTTGATGCCCTGCACGTCGGCCCGCGCGGCGTTGATGCGGTGCTCGACGTACAGCCAGATGTAGGGGTTCTCGGCCGCCAGGATCTCCTGGACCTCCCGCAGCAGCGCATTGCGCCGCTCCGGATCCACGGTCCGGTCGGCCTGGGTCAAGAGCTCATCCACCCTCGGGTTGGAGTACCAGCCGATGTTCCACACCAGGGGCACATCGTTCGGGTCCGGATTGCTCTTGAACAGCGACGACAGGGCGTACGCGCCATCGCCGTTGGACGGGTTGAAGGCCCAGATGAACATGTCGAACTCCACCTGCGACGGCGGGGCCTTCAGGTAATCCCAGTAGCTGGCCCGCTCCACCGGCCAGATCTGCACCTCGGCGCCCACGGCCCGCAGCTGGTTGGCCACCACCTGGGCCACCTGCAAGTCATTGGGATACGACCCTTCGGCCATGATCAACGTCAGCGACAGCGGCACGCCGTCCTTGTAGCGGACGCCGTCCGGGCCCAGCCGCCAGCCGGCCTCCTCCAAGAGCTGCGCGGCCCGGCCGGGATTGTACGAGTAGTCGAACACCGTGGCATGCCCCGTCGCGTTCTGGGCCACCGGCGAATCCATGACTGTGGCTTCGCCCATGAAAATGGCCCGGACTAGGCCCTGCTTGTCCACGGCCCAGTTGAACGCCTCCCGGACGCGCGGATCCTGCAGCGCCGGCGTCAGGAAGCTGAACCCGATGCCCAGCGTCCGCAAGGTGGGCCAAGAGAGCACGTTGATGTTGGGCGCGCTGCGCAGGGCCAGGGCCACCTGGGGCGAGAGCGCCGTGGCGATGTCCGCCTGCCCCGAGCGCAGCATGGCTACCCGGGCGTCGGCGTCGGGCACATAGCGGAACACGATCCGCTCCAGCGCGGGCCGCGGGCCGAAGTACGCCTCGTTGCGCACCAGCACCACCTCGGCGCCGGGCCGGAACGACTCCAGCTTATACGGGCCCGTGCCGACGGGGTTGGTTTCCAAAGCCTGGCCGTAACGCTCCGCCGCAGCGGGGCTCACCATGCCGGCGGAGCCGTGGGCCAGCGTGTTGAGTAGCGTCGGGAACGGATTGTGCGTCGTCACCCGCACGGTGTACTCGTCCACCACTTCCACCGACGCCAGCGGGTCCCACAGCGGCCGGTTGAGGGGGTTCTTTTCCCGGTCCATGGACCGCTCCAAGTTAAACTTGACCGCGTGGGCGTTGAACGGCGTCCCGTCGTGGAACACGACGCCCTCGCGCAACCGGAACGTCCATGTCCGCCCATCCTCGGAAACGCTCCACTCGGTGGCCAGGTCGGGCACGATGTTCAGGTTCGAGTCAAACCGGACGAGGAAGTTGTACAGGAGCAACCCCGCCTCGTAGGGCGACGGCGCGTTGATGTACCCCGCCAGCGGGTCCAGCTCGACGATCGGCACTTCATGGACGACGACCAGCTCCTGCGCCGCCGCCTGCATGGCCGGCGCCATCAGCACCAGCGTCAGGACCGCCAGGAGCGACCACTTGCGATTCCAGCGCACTTCGCTCAACCTCCCATCAGTCAGTGGCCAAAGCCGCCTCCCTGCTCTCCCACGACAACCGCTTCCGCCTGCCGGAACACTGCCTGCTTGCCTGCCTGTTTGCCTGCCTTGTGCCTGCCTGCCACCTGTTCGCCGGCCTGCTTGCCCGCCGCGTGCTCGCCGGTTTGCCGCATCCGCACCTGCGCTGGCACATCCCCCCTTTCCGAGAACCCGCCTGCGCCCCAAAAACCTGGCGCCGTCAAACGGCCTGCCGCGCGTACCGGGCCAGCACCGCCCGCACCCGCTCGGCCACCAGGTCAATTTCGTCTTCCCGCAGCGGCCGCGGGTCGATCTGCACGATGTTGTGCTCCAGCAGATGATTGCGGGTCATGATGACCGGATCGCCGGCCTGCAGCTGGGCCACGAACTCCGCGGCCGTCAACCCCGCCTCGACCGGATTGAACGCCAGGCACAGCCGCGGGATGCCCCGTCCCGCCTCGACGCGCACGTCCAGCTGCACGCCCGGCCACTCCCCGATGGCCGCCGCCAGCCGGTCCACCCGCTCCCGCCAGCGGCCCGGGTCGCCGTCCTGCCCGTACAGTTGCAGCGCTTTGATGAGGCCCAGGATGGACTCCTTGCCGATCTTCATGGTGCGGCCGATGCCCTTGTTCTGGGCGGCGCATGCGGCGACGAGCTCCCGCCGCCCCACCACAATCCCAGAGGTGGGAGCGCCGAAGGCCTTATGACCGCTGTAGATGACCAAGTCCGCTCCGGCCCGGATGTATTTGGTCAGGTCCCCTTCAGCGGCTGCGTCGACGATGACCGGGATGCCGCGCTGGTGGGCGGCGGCCACCACGGTTTCCAGGGGGAGCATGCCGGATGAGACCGTGTGGTGCGAGACGACAAACAGAACGGCGGCCACGTCGTCGGTCAGGTTGCCTTCGAGGTGGTAGAGCTCCGTCTTGTTGACCGAACCTACCTCCACGGGCACGCCGCCGCCCAGCTGGATCATCTGCAGGATTTGCGCTCCGAAGCTCACGGAATGGCCCCGCTGGATGACGACCTTGCGGCGCGGCGTGTCGACGAAGGGGACCTTCTCAACCTGAACCGGATCGCCCCCGGTCACGGCCGCCGCCACGCCAATGGCGATGCCCGCCGCGGAGCAACTGGTGACGAAGCCGGCTTCCGCGCCGGAGACCTGGGCCAGAAAGCGGCCTGCGGCCTCGTGCAATTGGTCCATGAGAACGTACTGCTGCGCCCCCTCGGCGATGGCTGCGGCCACCTCCGGGTGCACCGCCGACGCGCCAAGGGCCGTAAGCTTGCCCGCGGCGTTGATCACTCGCGGCAGGCCCAATGGGTTCTGCGTGCTCATGATTTGGCTCCCCCTGCACCTTGAAATCGTGGTTCCCGCCCCGAGCCGTCCTCCCCCGGCCGCAGGCCGGCCAGGAGCGTCTCGCGCCCTTCGCGAAACGCGCGATAGCACTGCTCGTACGCTGCCTGGTGCTCCGGGACGGGCGGCATCGGCTCCGTCAGCCGCACCATGTGCTGGACCGCGTCCACCAGGCTGGACCACCGCCCCAGGGCCACCCAGCCGAGGACCGCCGCGCCCAAGCCGGTCTCCCTGCCCGTCTCCGCCGTGCCCCGCACCGCAAGCCCCGTGACGTCGGCCAGGATCTGCCGGTACAGGGCCGCTGTCGACACCCGGCCCGTCACAGTCAGCGCCGCGAGCGGCACCGTCTGCTGCAGCACCTCCAGCAGAGACCGGACCACAAACGCAGTGCCCTCCACCACCGCCCTGGCGAAATGGGCCCTGCGGTGCCCGGCCGAAACGCCAACGAAGCGGGCCAGCCCGGGCGGCATGAACGCCGGGCTGCGTTCGCCAAAGACGTAAGGCAGAAACAAGAGCCCATCGGCCCCCGGCGCCACCGCGGCCGCTTCGCCCAAAAGGCGCTCGACGGCGCTGCGGTCGTCATAGAACGCCTCGGCGAACCACGCCAGGACGGCGCCCGCGTTGTTGGTGGCCAGGTTGCTGACCCACAATTGGTCGGCCGACGGGTAAAGCGCCGTGCGCATGGCCGGGTCCGGTGCCGGCCCGGCGGTCACCACCCGCACCGCGGCGCTGGTGCCCACGTTGCAGGTGGCCATCCCCACCGCAGCGGCACCCGCACCCAGGTTGGCGCAGACGCCGTCGCCCGCGCCGACGATCACCGAAAGGGAAGCCGGAGGCCCAGCGAGACCCAACTCGGCCGCGGCCTCGGGCCGCAATGGTACTGCGGTCACCGAGGGCACGACCCGGGGCAATCGCTCCCGCGGCAGCTCCAGCCACCGCAAAAGCTCATCGTCCCAATCCCGGGTGGCCACGTTCATGAGCTGCGTCGCCCCGGCGGTGGACGGGTCGGTCAGCGGCTCAGCCGTCAGCCGCCAGCACACGTAATCCTTGGGTGAGAAACACCAGCCCACGTTTTCCCATGGGTTGCCCGCGGCGGATGCCCCGGGGCCGGGGCCGGGCGAGCCGGCAGATCGACTGCCGCCAGCCCCCCGCTTGAACCAGAGCAGTTTGGGCAACGAGTAATGGGGCCGGGGCGGGCACCCCGTGCGTTCATAGAGCTGCCACCCGCCGAACGTCTCCTCCACCAGGCCCGCTTCGGCCACCGCCCGCACGTCCATCCACGGCAGCGCAGGCGCGAGGGGCCGGCCGTCCCGGCCGACCAGCACGAGCCCGGCCATTTGCGCCGTGAGGCTGATGCCCGCGATCCGCTGCGGGTCGCCAAGGCCCTGCAGCATCTGGCGGAACGCCGTGACCACCGCCTGCCACCACTCGGATGGGTCCTGCTCCACCCACCCCGGCTGCGGAGAACGGGTCGGGTACGTGACTTGCGCTTCGGCCGCGCAAGCTCCGGTTTCGTCAAAGGCCGCCGCGCGGCAGCCGCTGGTGCCCAGATCGATGGCCACCACCACCGGCCGCGCCACCGGGCTCACCCCTTCTTCCACCCGCTGGCCGCGGAGCGGGCCAGGAAGCCCATCATCTCCACCACGTAACGGTTCATGGCCGCCGGCGTCCCGTCCACAAAGAGGTCCACCTTCGCGCTCAGGCCGTCGATGGCGCCCGCGTCGGCGCAGAGGCGGATGATGCGCTCGATGTCGATCGCGTCGATGAGCTCCGGCTTCCCGGCCCGGAACAGCGCCGCCGCGCCGAGCCCGTAGGCGCCCCAGTTGGAGATGCACGCCGCGATGAGGCAGTCCACCCGCACGTTGCAGGCGATGGTTTCCCCGTGCTTGACGCAGCGCTCGACGGTCTCGCGGATGTTGCCCATCCCGATCTCGTTGCCGCCGTCGCCGATGCCGATGGTGAGAACGCCGTTTGCGGCCGCCACCTCGGTGAGCACGTCCAGCTTGGCCACCAGGTGCGTGGGCACTTCCCGGCCGGAGACGTTGTAGTAGCGGCCGTCTTTGTTGCGGCCGGGCATTTCAATGGCGATCACCGCCGCTGGCCGCAAGAACTCAAGCAGTGCCCGTGCCTCTTTGCGGGCTTCGTCCTCCTCGCAGGTGAAGGGCACCACCGCGGCGCACGCGGCCGCCGGCGGCCCGGGCTTGGAGCGCAGCGCCCGATCCAGGTCGGTCACGATCAGGCCCGCACCCCGCAGCGCCACCTCCGAGTACCGGATGAGACGCCCGTCGGTGACGACGATGGGCACCACTTGAAAGGCCTCTTCCAGCGCCCGGGCCAGATACCCGGCGCCGGCGGGGCCGTCGTTTTCTGTGAGACCGTCGATTAGCCACGAGCGCGACGGGAAACCGGTGAGCAGGAGCACCCGGTCGCCGGGCTTAAGCCGCGCCGCGAGGGCATCCACGGCAACGCCCACCAGCGGCGCGCCAGCCTGGGCGCGGGCCGCGGCGTACAGGTCCGTGATGGCCCCACGGGCGGTGTAGTCCACGCTGATCAGCTTGTCAATGCCTTCCGCAACGATATCGTGGGACATGGGGCAACGCTCCTCTTGGCTCTGAAATCCGGTGCTGCCGGACCGGACCCGCTAGTCCAAGACCCGGTCCAGGGCTTCCATGACCCGCTCCACCTTGCCGATGTCCGTGAGGCCCGTCGTTTTGTCGATCATGGACGTATACAGGTGCGGAATGACCCACTGCGCGCCCGCCTCCAGGCATGCCCGGACTACGGCGGCCACGTTGTGCTCATTCAGGCCGCCCGTAGGCTCAAAGACCGGAATCCCCCTGGCGGCGGCAGCCTTGGCCATGGCGGCCACTTCCGCCAGCCGCGCGTCGCCGCCGATGGGGAAAAACTTTACAGACTGCACCCCGACGTCAGCCAGCATCGCCGCCGCGGTGTCGGCCGTGACCAGGGCGGGTTCGCCGCCGCCGCTCACGGGCCCTGTGGACACGATGACCTGCCCCGGCGTACCCGAAGGGCGGATGAGTGCGTTGACGATGTTCTTGTCGAGCCCGGCCGCCGCCAGGGCACCGAGGGTGTAGCCGGCTGCCGGGAAGACTTGGTTGACGTGGCCAGGGTTGGTGGCCCGGGCCACCGCGACCACGTTGGCCCACTGCTGCGGCTGCCCGTCTCCAAGCCCCACCGACACCGCCGGCAGCTCCTCCAGCAGCGCCCGCACCTGGTCAATGCACGCCGCCACGCTGTCGAAGTGGGCGGTCATCACGCCGATCAGCGCCGTCCGCCGCGACGCTTCATACACAGCCCGGGCGTTCTCCCGGTCCCGGGCCAGGAAGTTGGGGATGACCCGTCCCTTATACGGCCGCAGACGGTCGTATGCAGCCAAATGCACATCGCAGCCCTCCTCAATGGCCCCCTGGTTTCGCCGGCGTTTACGGGGACCCGGAGCACCCCTCCCCAGCCAATCCGGCCCCGGACCCACCAAGGGATGGGCAGGCAGCCTGCCTCCTGTGCGTGCTTGGTCCCCGCTGCGGCATACCAGCGGCCGGATCTCACACCCGCTTTGCCGCCGTCGCCCGCCGGATGCGCATGATGGTCTCCACCACCTGCTCATGCCGGGGAATGGCCATGGCCACAAACAACGCGTCAAGGATAGTCAGCATGGCGATGCGGGACGACATGGCCTCCGTCCGGAAGGCGGTTTCCCGGGCCGCGGTGTAAAGGGTGACGTCCGCGAGGGAAGCCAGGGGCGACTTGCCGGAATGGGTGATGGCGATGATGCGGCTGCCGTTGGCGCGCGCGATCTTGACCGCGTCGATGACGTCCCGGGAGGCGCCTGAGTGGGAGATGGCCACCAGGACATCCTTTGGACCGAGGAGCGCCGCCCGCACCGCCTGGCTGTGCCCCGAGACTTCCGTGTGCACCCGCAGGCCCAGGCGCAGCCAGCGCTGCTGCGCGTCCTGGGCGATGAGCCCCGAGTTGCCCACGCCGCACAGGAGCACCTGCTCCGCCTCGCCCAATAGTTCCACCGCCTTGGCCATATCCTCGGTGCGCAGGCGGGCCAGCGTATCCTCCAGCGCCACGATGTTGGCCTGAAACACCTTCTTGACGATGGTATCCAGGGTGTCGTCCACGGACACTTCTTCGTGGATGGCCTGGACTGGCGAGCTGAAGTCTTGCGCGAGCTGGATCTTGAAGTCCTGGAAACCGGAGAACCCGGTCTTTTTGCAGAGCCGGACGACGGTGGCTTCGCTGGTGCCACTGCGCTCGGCAACTTCGGTCACGCTCATGCGCACTACGTCCCTGGCGTGTTTCGCCAGAAACTCGACGACCTTGCGCTCCGCGGTGGCCAGCTGCCGGTTGGCCGTGAGCATCATGCGAATGGCCTGCGGCAAGCTGCCGCTGCCGCCCGCGGCGCCGTAGGGTTCGCGCACGGCCACGCTGCATCACCGTCCTCGGATGCGAAATGAGTTCCACGTTCTCTGCGATTTTCCTCTCGATGCGATGAAAGTTTTCATCGCGGTGCTATGATATCCTAAAAAACCCATGTTGCGGTCCACCGAGGGTCAACATCATGGCCCAGCCGGAGGTATGGGAGTTCTGACCGACATCCTGTGGCGCAAGGACGTGGACGCCCGCGCGCAGGCCGAGTGCGCCGGGCGCTAATTTTCCAACGGGTCAACCACAAACAACAGGTCACCGGCTTCGACCGCGACGCCGGGCTCCACCAGCACCTCCCGGATGCGGGCCGGACCGTTGGCCACCACCGCGATCTCCATTTTCATGGCCTCGATGACGGCCAGCACCTCGTTGCGCTGCACCGTCTGGCCCAACCGGGTGTCCACTTTCAACAGGCGCCCCGGCATGGGCGCACCGATGTGGGCCGGGTTGTTCTTGTTTGCCTTGGGCCGGCTAATGACGCGGCTTTCGGCGGCTTCGTCCCTTACCGTCACTTCCCGGTGCTGGCCGTTGAGCTCAAACCAGACGCTACGGGTGCCGTCGGGCTGCACCTGGCCGACGGCCACCAACTTGACAATAAGGGTTTTGCCCGGCTCGATCTCCACTGCGGTCTGCTCGCCCACGTTGAGGCCGTAAAGGAACACGGGCGTGTCGAGGACAGACGTGTCCGAGTAGGCCCGCCGGTGCTCCAAGAACTCTTTGTAGACCTTGGGGTAGAGAGCGTAGGTGATCAGCTCCCGGGTGGGCTGGACGGCCTCTCCCCCGCTGGCCTCGGGCGTGACGCGGTTGGCGCCGGTGTCCGCCGCAACCGCGCAGGCCGCTGCAGTGCTGGTGGCTACCGTGACGACGGCTGCAGATTCCGCCGCCGGGTTTCCGGCGGGACGCAGCATCGTGGTGCCGCCGATGCGCACATCGTCCCCGCTTACCTCCGCGAGCTCCCTGGCCAACGCCCGCCAATCCACCGGCGGAAGAAGCTGGCCCGGGCGTACGGTGATGGGCTCGCGGCCTTTGAGCACTTTGGCCTGCAGTTCCTTGGGGAAGCCGCCCTCGGGCTGGCCCATCATGCCGCTGAAGTAGTCGATCACCGAGTCGGGAAAGGTGAGCTCGTCAGCCTTCGCCAGCAGAGCCTGTTCGTCGGCCAGGTTGTGCTGGACCATGAGCAGGGCCAGATCGCCCACGGCCTTGGAGGACGGCGTCACCTTGACAATGTCCCCCAAAATCCGGTTGGCCACCGCGTACATGCGCTTCACCTCGTCCCACCGATCCGCCAGCCCCAAGGCTTCCGCCTGCTGCCACAAATTGGTGTACTGGCCGCCGGGGATTTCGGTCAGGTACACCTCCGCGGACAACGTGTTCTGCTGGGTTTCGAAAGCTTGGTAGTAGCGGCGGACGGCGGCCCAGTAGGCGTCCAGCCGCTGCAGGGCTTCCAGGTCAAACCCGGTGCTGCGGGGGTGGTGCGCCAGGGCCGCCACGATGCCGTTCATGCTCGGCTGGCTGGCGGAGCCCGCCATGGAGGCAATGGCCACGTCGACCGCGTCCACCCCCGCTTGCACCGCGGCCAGGATGGTCGCGGCGCCGTTGCCGCTCGCGTCGTGGGTGTGCAGGTGCACGGGCAGCCCCGTTTCCTCCTTGAGTGCCCGCACCAGCATGCCCGCGGCGTACGGTTTCAAAAGACCGGCCATATCCTTGATGCCGATGATGTGGGCGCCGCGCCGCTGCAGTTCCTTGGCCAGCCGCACGTAGTACTGTAGCGTGTATTTGGTCCGGGCCCGATCTTCGATGTCGCCGGTGTAGCAAATGGCCGCCTCCACCAGCTTGTTTTCGGCCGCGGCCGTCTCCATGGCCACCGTCATGGCCTCCACCCAGTTGAGGGAGTCAAAAATGCGGAACAGGTCGATGCCGCTGCGCGCCGCCTCCCGCACAAAGGCCCGCACCACGTTGTCGGGGTAGTTGCGGTAGCCCACCGCGTTGGCGCCCCTCAGCAGCATCTGCAGGAGCACCGTGGGCATCTCCCGCCGGAGGATGTCCAGGCGTTCCCATGGATCCTCCTTTAAGAAACGCAAGGCGACGTCGAACGTGGCCCCGCCCCAGACCTCGGCGGAGAAAAGGCCGGGCAATAGCTTCACCGTGGCGCTGGCGATGCGGGCCAGGTCTCTGGTGCGCACTCGTGTGGCCAACAGTGACTGGTGCGCGTCCCGGAAGGTGGTGTCGGTCAAAAGCAGCCGCTTCTGCTCCACCATCCAGCGGGCCACGCCCGCGGGGCCGCGCTCCTCGAGAAGCTGCTTGGTCCCCGCCGCAGGCACCGGTACGCGGGACACGTCCGGGACGGGCGCCGGTCGAAACTCCGGTTTCTGCCGCCGGCCCACTCCGGGACCGTTATTGATGGTCGCGTGGCCCACGTAGGCCAAAAGGTGCGTGCCCCGGTCCCGCACCTCCGGTAGCGTATACAGCTCAGGATGGGCTTCCACGAAACCGGTGTCCGCAGCGCCCGCGAGGAATGTGGGGTGAACCACGACGTTCTGCAAAAACGGCAGGTTGGTCTTGACGCCCCGCACCCGGAACTCCCGCAGCGCCCGCAGCATCTTGCGGGCCGCGCCTTCGAAGGTGCGGTCCCACGTGCACACCTTGGCCAACAGCGAATCGTAATGGGGCGACACGTAGGCGTCCTGGTAGCCAGCGCCGTCGTCTACCCGCACGCCGAAACCGGTGGCAACCCGGTACGCGTTGATGCGCCCGTGGTCGGGCACAAACCCGTTGGCCGGATCCTCGGTGGTGACGCGGCACTGGATGGCCGCCCCGCTGCGGCTCACCGCCCGTTGGCTGGGCAGCGAAATGGGCGGGTCGGCCAGCTTGTGCCCCTGGGCCACCAAGATCTGCGCCTGCACCAGATCGACGCCCGTGATGAGCTCCGTCACCGTGTGCTCCACCTGGATGCGGGGGTTGACTTCGAGGAAGTAAAAGCGCTCGTGCTCATCCAAGAGAAACTCCACGGTGGCAAGGCCCACGTATCCCACGTGCTTCATCATGGCCACCGCCGCCTCGGCCATGGCCTGCCGCGTCGCCTCGGAAAGGCTGGGCGCCGGGGCGATTTCCACCAATTTCTGGTGGCGCCGCTGGATGGAGCAGTCCCGCTCAAACAGGTGGACCACGTTGCCGCACCGGTCAGCCAGGATCTGCACTTCGATGTGCTTAGGACGCTGCACCGCCTTCTCCAGGTACACAGCGGGATTGCCGAATGCCGCCTGCGCCTCCGAGCGGGCCCGCTCAAACGCCGCGGCCAGTTCGGCGTCGTTCGCGACCCGGCGCATGCCCCGGCCGCCGCCACCGGCCACGGCCTTGATCATCACGGGGTAACCGGCCTGCGCGGCAAAAGCCTGGGCGGCCGGCAGGTCCGCCACCGCCCCAGGGGTCGCGGGCACCACGGGAATGCCCAGTCGCTCCGCGAGCGCCCGGGACGCGACTTTGTCGCCGAACATCTCCAGGTGCTCAGGCGCCGGGCCAATAAAGTGAATCCCAGCCTCCGCGCAGCGGCGGGCAAAGGCCGGGTTTTCTGCGAGAAACCCGTAACCAGGGTGAATGGCATCGACGCCCACGCGTCCGGCCAGCTCCACGATGCCGTCGATGTCCAGATAAGCCTCCACCGGACCCTTGCCCAGCCCAATTTCGTAGGCTTCGTCGGCCTTATAGCGGTGCAAGGAGAGCTGGTCTTCTTGGGAATATATCGCGACGGTCCGGATGTCCAGCTCCGTGCAGGCCCTGAACACCCGGATGGCGATCTCGCCGCGGTTGGCCACCATCACTTTGCGAAACCTCAACCGCCTCACCTTTCCTCGCACAGTTCTACCGTCTTCGGTCAGTTCTGGTCCCATCTGGTTCGGCACCAACCCCGCCAGGCCTGCTGCAAAATCCGTCCGCCTCAAGATGTTTTGCGCTAGCAGAAACACGGGAGGTTCGCGAACGCTGCCGCAAGCGCTGGCGGATGAGAAGCGCTGAGTTTCGGAAAGCCTACTCCTGAGGAGCGCATTGCGGCGCTCGAAGGGCTCATAGGGCGCGGGGTGTTAGACGTACATGGGCTCTGTGTCGACGTTCCTGCGCGAAGGCTTTCGCGACATGACGCCCCCAGGGCGGTCACGGCCAATCATGCGTCTGCCTTCAGTCATCGCTCCAAACGGCTCCCAACGGGGCCGGCTGCCGGCACGACCACTTCCGTCACCCCGCCGCCCCGCCGCAGCATGGTCCTGCGTTGACGCCAGACGATGAGGCCTGCGGCCACCAGGAGGAAGTACGTGTCCCACGGCTGACCGTCGGGCCAGATGGGATTGTTGAACTGAAAATGGCAGATGACGTCCGTCAGCAGGCTCCCGCCCGTGGCGTTGGCCAAACCCGTCATGACCACCGAAATGGCGATGACGCCCACGAAATAAGGGAGGAAATCCCAGGCACTCTGCGGCGTGCCGCCGACCAAGAAGGCAGGTGTATGCCACACCGCCCAGATGAAGCCGAGAACCAGACCGGCCCACAAGGGTGCCATGCGGCGCTGGAGCAAGGGCAAGGCCAGGCCCCGCCAGCCCAGTTCCTCCACAGGCCCCAAAAACAGCGCCTGGACCAGAGCCGGGAACACGTGGTACCAAGGATTGAAGGGAAACGGCTGACCTGCGGTTCCCGCCACGGCCGCACCCCCGTACATGATGAGGGGGATTCCAGCAATTAGAAACAGCCACCAACCCGCCGGAGCCCGCCACTTGGTGAGGCGCCGCAGGAACCGGCCCATGCCGGCCCTGCCGTACAGACGCCAGACACCGATCACGCCGGCGATTCCCGGCGAGTACACAGCCAGAATAAACAGCGGATGGCCCATGTGGATCTCGCCCAACAGGCCCACTATCTGTTCGGGAAACAGCATTACAAGCAGTGCAATACCCCAGGTCAAGCCAAAGGTGATGGCGAGAAACTGCAGCATGGGCTTGCGGATCCCCTCAGGCGCCGCTTCCACATTCCCGTGCATAGCCCGCACTCCTTTACATACGTTGAACAGGACATTAATGACGTTAATTTACCACCTTGATCCTTTTGTGGCAAGGCCGTTTCTCCCCGCGGTGCGAGCAATCCCCCCCGCTCCCGCGCTGGTCATAACCTCGCACCACTTCCTCTTCCGCCCAGCCCTACCCCATCGAATGGCGCATGGATGCACACGTCCAGGCCACCATCTCGCGCTCCATGACGACGCCCACGCCCAGCACCGTGCACGCAGGAGGCCGGGCAGTTGGGCGCGGCCCTAGCGCAGGCCGCGGCGCGGTTTCTCCCGCCATCCATGGTGACGTTCCTCGCCTTCGCGGGGCTGCTGGCGACAGCGACCTCTATCCACGCGACGATGCTCACCGTCGCGCGCGACTTGCTTATGCTGGGCCTTTCGGGCAACGTGGATAGGCATGGTAGCGATCGGACTCTTTTGCCTCATCGTCGCCACCGTCACGGTGGGAACAGGTTCCTGGCTATTCATCGCCCTGCTCCTGGTTGGCGTCGCCTACTGGTGCGCGCAAGGCGTACCTGGCGCGGCGTGGCGTCAAGATGGAAGAGCGGATGCCGGCCTTCACCGGGGAGATGCAACACGAGCTGGCCAGCGACTCAGGGTGTGGGCCATGGTTTCACGCTGATAGCATCGCGGCCCGGCGGCTTGACACCCCGGGAGCGATGGTCTAGGCTCGAGGTAAAATATGACACTGGCAATCATGCCATAGGCGGGATCTGATGGCCATGGCCGATGCTGGCAACACCCATCCCAAGCTGATCATCGACGTCTGGGCCGACGTCATCTGCCCGTGGTGCTACATCGGCGAGCACCGGCTGCAAAAGGCCGTGCAGCAGTTCGCCCATGCCGACCGGGTAGAGCTGCGCATGCACACCTTTCAACTGGACCCTTCGCTGACCGACGAGGTGACTTCCACCGCCTCTTACCTGTCCCAGAAGTACGGCGTCCCGTTGGAGCAGGCGCGGGCCATGGACCGGCGCGCCGCCGAGCAGGCGGCTTTGGACGGGCTTCCCTACGCGACGGATCGGCCGCTGCGCAGCACCATGGACATGCTGCGGCTGGTGCAACTGGGCAACACGTACGGCGCTGATGTGGGCTGGCGGTATATGCGGGCGATGCAGGACGAGCTGTTCGGCGGCAACCCGGACGCCTTTGCCCACGAGACTCTGATCCGCCTAGGTGAGGGTCTGGGCATCCCGGGCGATGAGATCCGGGACGTGTTGAGCACGGACCGGTTCGCGGACGCGGTCCGGCAGGACCACGACCGGGCCGTGCGGCTGGGTGCCCGGGGCGTCCCCTTCGCGGTGCTGGCCGGCCGCTACGGAATCCCGGGCGCCGTTGCGACCGAGCAATACGCCCGCATCATCGCGCACGTCTGGGATGAACTGAATGGCTGACGGTCCGCGTTTTCCCGGTGGGCCGAGGAGCGGCGGCCGGTAGCCGGTTGGGGTGCTGGCACCTATGGTTTCCCAAGGAAATGGGGTGCTAGCACCCATGAAACCTAAGCGCATAGGGTGTACCATCAGGATCGAAAGGACCGCTGGGAATGACCAGGGGAAAACGTCGGGTTTCCGGCGGAGTCAGAAGGTGTCGGCTATTCGACCCGTCGAAAAGTCATACCTTTGATAGAAGGGCATGACAAAACAAGAATAGGAGGGAGGATGAAAACATGTCTCTCGAGAAGCAGAACCTGTTCCTGAAGAAGGATGCCAAGCTTGGGCAGGAAGGGGCTGGGGCTTGCCAGGGTCCCGACGAGCAGCTCCAGTTGGGCAGCCTCACCGACAGCGAGTTGAACTACATCGCCGGCGGCGTCAACAACCCCAGCGACCAGCCGAACCTTCCCAACAAGCCCGATATGCGGTGACAGTCACGGACGGTTCAAGCAGGTTTGTTCCGGCCAAAGCAGGCAGGGCCCCGCTCAACGCCGGCGCAAGCCCTGCAGCCGCCACACGAGCACAGGCACCGGCGACAGACACTACTCAACGAGAAGCCTTTCCCCGGGGGGGTCGAACGAGCTCCCCTGTGCGGAACGGCTTCTCGTCGCGATCTGGTCCCGGCCGGCACCGCGCCGCCTTTGACCGAGTTCCAGGCACAACTGGTGTCCGGGTGCTAGCGCCCAAAACCGCGCCGCACCGCCATGTCAAAGGCCTTCTCTGGCCATGAGACATAGAAACCGCAACCCCTGGTCTACGTCGCCCCCACACCAGGTGTCGAACGGGATGAGCTCCCCCGCCGCCGTGACCAACTGACCCGTGCTGCCGTCCACAGACACCGCGCAGCGGCCGTTGCCCGGGGCAAGGCGCACGGCGAAACAGCGCCCCGGGAAACCGGCCCCGGGGATTCCTCCCGCAGCATGCACCATTCGGCCAGTGCTATCCCGTGTTTCGGCCCCGGTCGCTCCGGTCAGCGTGACTTCCTGCGCGTGCCCCATGCACACAAGCAGTGTGACGATCTGGTTTATTGTCAGATACGTTGCAGCGTCCCGGCGGTGGGGACAGCTCCTGCGGTGGCAGTGCCGGGGCCACCTCCCGCCCACGGCATGTACCGCCACGGCATCGATCACCCACAGGGGGTCGTCCACGTGATCCAGCAGCGCGAGCACGTCGAGAAAAGGAACGGCCGCCCGAACGGGTTCCACCCGCAAAGCCGCCGCGTCGATGATCGCTAGCCGCTCCGGTTCCTTGCCCTTGCACCCTCCCGCCCTCTGCACGGCCAGGATGGAGCCGCCCGAGGCCCCCTGGCAGGAGGGAACCACATCAATGCCGTAGGAGCGATAGAACGCCTGCCGGATATGGTTGCAGACGAGCCATGTGAACACGGTGCGCGGCGCCGGTGGGACATACTGGGTACCCGGGGACCAGCTGCCGGAGCCGGTACGCTGCCCTTGGCGTACGTAACCGAGCGCGGTAACCAACCGCCCAGGCTTCGTACGTCCGCCCAAGCGCTGCAGCCAGCACCGGACCGCCAGGTTGGTCCTCATGAGGGCTTCGCCGTAATCGGCGCTCCACTTCCGTACCTGTTGGTACCGCTCCCAGGAGACGACGCGGCTCACCACCAACCCGCTCCCCTTGCCTGTCGACCTCATGCACGCGACGTGTGCCGCGCGGCCAATTAAGCCGACACCATGCGATTGACCAGCCGCCCGAGACCGTCGATTTCGCACGTGACCACATCGCCCGGTTTCAACCACGGCTTGGACGGCATGCCCATCGCGACGCCTTCGGGCGTACCGGTCAAGATAACGTCGCCGGGCTGCAGCGTCATGGCCTGGGACAGGTCGCTGATGATTTCCGCCACCGAGAAGATCATGTCGGCTGTGCTGGAGTCTTGCCTCAGCTCGCCGTTGATGAGACACCGCAGTCCCAGTGCCTGCGGGTCGCGCACTTCATCGGCGGTGACGAGCCACGGCCCCAGGGGCAAAAAGCCGTCCAACGCCTTGCCGTACAGCCACTGGCTGCTGCGCATCTGCCAGTCGCGAGCCGATAAGTCGTTGCCGATGGTGTAACCGAACACCGCTCCCAGCGCTTCTTCGGGCGTCAGGTGCTTGACTCGTTTGCCGATAATGACCGCTAGCTCCACCTCGTAGTCGATCTGCTTGGCTCCCCGCGGCAGGACCACGTCAGCCCCGTGGCCGACGAGGCTGTTGGGGAATTTGGAGAAATACACGGGCGCTGCAGGAACGGCCATGCCCGATTCCTGCGCGTGGCGGCGATAGTTGAGGCCGACGCAGATGATCTTTTCGGGCGCGCTCACCACCGGCAGCAGTTGGAGCTGGTCCTCGGGCAGCAGCGGAAACTCCCCCACCTCGGCAGCCCGGCGGCAGATGGCTTCCACGCACCGACGGCCGTCTTCTCCGGCGGCAATCAACTCCTCCATGGTGGCGGGCACGGCGACCTCCATGGCCGCCGCCACGCCGATCAGGTCCAGAACCCCCTCCTCGAGGCGAACTCCAATGCGCCGCTGCCCGTTTTGCATGAAAGACACTAACTTCACAGTCCCAGTCCTCTCCTTTGCTGTGGTGTGGAGACGATACGCAGGGGCACGGCAAGGCTAGCTTGCCTGGTGTATACGGTAGCGATAGGCCTCTCACCCTGCGCGGTCCAGCCTCTTTACAGCAACGGTCCCTCAGACGGCGGGTGCCGAGATCGGTGCGCTCCCTTCGCCTTCCCCCCTGGCAGAGCGGAATTTTGGAATCTATTGTTAAAACAATCGTTTTCATCTCATCGGTCTTATCTGAAGGAATCCCATCATGGATCCGGAAGCATACAATTGAGATCCATTTCTGGCGGACGGAGGCGGAGAGCAGGTTCAAACCCCTCGCGTCGCTGGCGCGGCCTGTCGGCACCACGAGCGGGGGAAACGCCGGGACCGTCACGACTCGCCGCTGAAACGGGAGGGAATTTGATACCGATGAGCGACCGCCCGATTGCCCTTTGGGTGGACACTGACATGGGTCATGGGACGCCTGCATCGGACGTGGATGACGCCTTCGCCCTCGCCTTCTTGCTGGCAGCGGAGCGAACCAGGAAGGTTGAAGTCGCGTACGTCTCGGCCAGTTTCGGAAACGTCCCCCTGGATGAGGCGGTTCCCAACACGGCCGCCTTGCTCGACGCTTGCGATGCGGCCGACACCCCGTTCTACGTCGGGGCGGCTGGGCCGTTCCTTCAGGACATCCGTCCGTGGCGCGAGCGGCAAGCGGCGAGCCTGACCGGCGACGAAAAGCACTACCGGCTGCCTCTCTCCCGTCCCGTCGGCCCGCAAGGTAATCTGTGGGACCTGGCCGCAGAGCTGGAAGCCAGACGCGAACCTATCGAAGTGCTCACGCTCGGTCCTCTTACGAGTCTTGCGCTGGTGCTGCGCTGCCTCCCCGACGCTAAGGCCAAGATCCGCCGCATCGTGATGATGGGCGGCAGCGCGTTCGCGGGCGGCAACATCACCGCCGCGGCAGAGCTGAACGTGTGGCTGGACCCGGAAGCCGCCCAGATCGTCTTTTCGTCGGGTATCCCCATCGTCATGATCGGTCTCGACGTCACCCGGCAGCGCCGCGTCTACGCCTACGATTTCGACGGCTGGGCGGACGGAGAGACCCCTCCCGGCCGGCCGTCGACCCTCGCCTACCTGCGGGACGGCATTGGGCGATGGATCGCCGTCCGCGAGCGGATGTGGGGCGAATCCTGGATGTACCTTCACGACGCCATCGCGGCCGCGTTTTTCCTGCGCCCCGAGCTGTTCCAAACCGTGGAAGCCCACGTAGCGGTGGAACTGGCGGGTACCCTGACCCGTGGCATGACGGTGGTGGACGCCCGGCGTGGCAGCGAGGCGCCGCGCAACGCGCGAGTTTGCATCGGGCTTGAAGCGGACGCCGTCTTCCAATTGATCGTCGGCGAACTCGAGGGGGCCTTCGGCCACTCGGCGAGGAAAGCCGGAGGGCGTTGAACGCCGACCGTTAACCGACACCGCTCGGGTGAGGCAGCGCCCTCTGGCGGTGGACAACCGCCGGTACTTACAACATCAACAAGCCGGTGTTCTCAACGCCAAGAAAGAAGGGGAGGCTTGCGCCATGCTGTTTCATCGTCAATCCGGCTGGAGGGAAACTCACTGGATGGCAGTCCTCACGGCGGCCGCGCTTTTTGTCGCCGGCCTTGTGGCCACCGCCGCAACTACCGCGTGGGCGGCCACGACGCTCAAGTTCGCTTCTTTGAGCGAGCCGTATCCGGAGTACTTTCAAGTGCTGATCGAAGATTTCCGGCGTGAAAATCCGGACATCGAGATCCAAGTGGAAGGGATTCCCTTCAACCGGTATTTTGACGTAATCGAAGCGCGGTTGACCGCCGGATCCACCGAACCCGACGTCTTCTGGGTGGACGTCCCGCTGGTGGCTTCTTACAGCGCCCGGGGATTCCTGTATCCCCTTGAGGAGTTTGTGACGCCGGAGCAGATCGCCGCCTTTACACCCGCCGCAGCCGAGGCTGGCATGTATGAGGGCCGGCTGATGGCCATCCCATTGCAAAGCTCGTCGCAGCTGCTTTACTACAACGCCGACATGTTCCGGGCGGCCGGCCTGCCGTTGCCTTCGTCCGATCCCGAGCAGCGACTGACCTGGGCTGAAGTGGTAGAGCTGGCCCGGAAGCTCACGGGTTCCGGCCAATGGGGCTTCTCCTTTGAGCAAGTGGACCGGCCCTACCAGTTGCTGCCGCTCCCCCAGTCCTTGGGCGGAGAAAGCGCAGATCCGACGGGGACGCAGGTGGTCGGCTACATCGACTCGCCGGCGTGGGTGCGAGCCGCGACCTTCTACCGTGACCCGTACCACACGTGGCAGGTGAGCCCGCCCGGCGTTATCTACCCGCAGACCACCGACTTGTTTGAGGCAGGCCGCCTAGGTATGCTGTTGGGCACGGAGCTGCAGGTCAAGCGTTTCCAGCAAAACGTCACCTTTGAGTGGGGCATCGCACCGCACCCCTACTTCGCGGACGGCGAGCCGGTGACGCCCACCGGCAGCTGGTACATCGGCATCAACAAGAACAGCCCCAACCTGGAAGCCGCGGGCCGCTGGGTTTCCTACCTGGCCTCCGAAAGGGCCGGGCGCCTGTGGTATCAGCTGTCCGGACGCCTACCCGTGCACCAGTCCGTCGTCGACCAGATGGAAGCGTTGGCGACCACCGACATTGAGCGGCTGGCGGCGCGCCTGGTCGGCTACCAGGAGTTGCACACCGCCCGTCCCCGCCCGACGCTGGTCGGCTATCGCGAATGGGAAGACGCTCTGTACCGGGCGTTCGCCGACATCCGCAACGGCGCTGATCCGGCCGCTACCCTGCAGGCCACGGCCCGGCGCTTGCAGGGGCTGCTGGCACGCTACCGCTGAGCGCACCGAGGGCCGGGAGGGACTCCTCCCGGCCCGATTCACCGTGCCGCTCGCCGAAACGGCCCGGTACCTGCCGGTGCTCTCCCGAGGCCCGGCTTCGCCGCAAGACCGCGGGCTCCGGAGACACCCGCGGCCGATCACTAGCCGATGACTGGAGGGCTAGGAAATGATCACGCTGGCCCGCCGGGAGCGCTTCGTCCTCTACATCATGCTCGGACCGGCCATCCTGGGGCTGCTGCTTTTCAAAGTCTGGCCCATCGTGGTGGCCTTCTGGCAGAGCACCTTGTCCTTTGACTTCCGGCGGCAAGCCACTGTATTCGTCGGCCTGCGCAACTACGTCGAAATCTTGACCGACCCCATCGTCCGGGACTCGGCAAAGGTAACGCTGGTTTTCAACTTAATCATCAATCCCCTGCAGGTGATGCTGTCCTTCGCCCTGGCGCTGCTGGTGGTGCGACCCGTGCGGGGGGTCGGCGTGTACAGGTCTTTTCTTATGGCCCCGATCGCCACGTCCGTCACGGTGACATCACTTTTGTGGGGCCTGATCCTCAACCCGAGCTTTGGCCTGGCCAACGGGCTCTTGAGCAAGTTGGGGATACCCCCGCAGGCGTTTTTGACCAGCCCCAGCCAGGCGTTGGCCTCCATCATCCTACTGGCCACGTGGCGAGGGGTCGGCTACTGGATGATCTTCTTCCTGGCGGGTCTCAACGACATCCCCCAGACGATCTATGAAGCCGCGGCCATCGACGGCGCCGGGCGCTGGAGCATGCTGCGCTACATCACCATCCCGCTTTTGAAACCGGTGTTCGCGTTCGTGCTGGTGGCGGACACCGCCATCAACTTCTTGATGTTTGCTCCGCCCTACGTTCTCACGTCGGGAGGCCCTATGGGCAGCACGAACCTGCTCATGTACGAAGCGTACACGCGTGCCTTCACCTATCTGGACATGGGCCACGGCACGGCCCTCACGTCCTTGCTGATTTTGATCGTTCTGGCCATCGTGCTCGTGCAACTGCGCATCCTGCGAGCGCACTCGAGCGACTAGCGCGAAGGGAGAAACGCCATGGTACACCCCGCCCCACGCCGACGCTCGTTCTTTCAATCGGAGCTCTGGCTCCATCTCGCCCTCATCGCGGTGGCCCTCTTTTCAGTGCTGCCCCTGTGGTGGGCGGGCGTGTCGTCGCTGAAGGACTCGCCGAGGGTGTTTCGAGACCTGAGCCCGTTTTCGTGGGAAGCGCTGCTGCCCACGGACCCGTCGCTGGACGCCTATATCGCTCTTTTTACAAAGACCAACTTTGGGCGAGCGATGGCCAACAGCGCATTTATCGTCATCGCCACCATCGCTGGTGGCTTGGTGGTTAACGGCCTGGCCGGTTTCGCCTTCGCGAAGTTCCGCTTCCGCGGCAAGGAAGCCCTCTTTTTGCTGGTGCTGATCACGTTCATGGTTCCGTTTGAAGTGATCGCGATCCCCCTCTACATCCTGATCCAAACCCTGGGCTGGGTAAACACCTACTACGCGCTGATCATCCCCGCGATTCCCAACGGGCTGGTTATCTTCCTGTTCCGGCAGCTCTACGCTTCTATCCCCGACGACCTCATCGAGTCGGCCAAAATCGACGGCGCTTCTTGGCCCACTATCCTCTGGCGGATCATCGTGCCGCTCTCGAAACCGGCGTCCATCACCGCGTCGCTCATCATCTTTGTCTACCAGTGGGAAGTCTTCCTGTGGCCGCTCATCGCCGCGAACACGCCGGATCTCATGACCATCCAGGTCGCCCTCAGCTTGTTCCAGCAGGAATACCAGACCCTGTGGGACCGGCTGTTCGCCGGCATCATCGTATCGGTGCTGGTGCCGCTGCTGGTGCTCATCCCGTTGCAGAAGTATTATGTCCAGGGGATCGCCACGACGGGGATGAAAGAGTAGAGGCTAGAACGGGTTCCAAACAAGAGCGTACATGGACACCGCGTCGAGAGGCCGCTGGGGTCAGGTCCATCCGGTCCGGTCACTAGCAGACAAGTTGCGAAGAGGCGAGCCGTCGCGAACCCGGCCGGAAGTTCCCGTGGGACGGGTCGCTGTGACCCTACCCAGAGGGGCCCTGAATGGAGGAGCGGCGTCGCAGAGCGCCGCTCCTCCATCAAGCCGCGCACTTCGCTCAAATTCCATCCCGAAACCGCTCGAACGTAGCGTTTAAGAGGGTAGAAGCCTGCTCCAGCCGCTCCCATCGACTCCTGACCCACTCCCGGTCAGCTTGGAGTTGGTCGCGCTGCCGAGCCAGCATGCGGGAAACCTCTGCGGGTTGTGGCCCTCCGATCACCTGGCTCGATGCCACCATATGCTCCGGCGATAGGGCGGTACGGAACTCCTCCTCAGAGAGGGGAAACTCCATCGAGTAACCCTCGGTGCTGACGATTTCACTGAACAACCGCCGTGCCTCTGAGTAGGGCAACTGCATGGGTACCAGGCCGTGGGCACGACCAAACGCCACCAACTCGGAGGCGAAGTGGTGCGCCACGCGAAATGGGACGTTGCCAACCCGTTGCAGGACGTTGGCCAATTCGCTCGCGGCGGAGTAATCCTGTGCTACCTCTTCGTACGCTCTCTCGACGTCAAGGACCCAGTTGCTCAGCTCACTCCTCGTTTCCCGAAGCACAGCACCTAACGCGCGGAGGACGTCTGCGGGTTCCTGCCCCTTGTAGTCATGCAGCCCCGCGCTAACGTTGTGTGCGTGCAGCTTAAACTGCCATGCATCAGCCAGCAAGACGCCAATACGGTGTCTGAGGTTGTTCAAGCCCGTCGGATTAAGTTTCTGGGGCATGATACTGCTCCCGCCCGCCACTACCGGGCGTAGCCATGGGCGGGATTGATGGTACTGAACCTGAATGTCCTCAACCAGAACCGCGATGACGAGCGCCGCGGCCTCGGCGATACCGACTACCTCTACCCCCAGCCGGATAGGAGACAGTTGGTTAGCGCCGAAGCCGTTTTCCAGCAGGCCATCGAATCCAAGCAGTTCCGCCAGCCGATTACGATCGATGGGAAAACTGTTGGTGCCCGTAACTGCCACACCCAGCGGTGACAAGTTGACGCGGGCGTAAGCCTCTGTGAGTTGCTGAGCTACCCGCTCCAACTCCTCGGAGAACGCCAGCAGGTACTGACCGAACGTTATCGGTTGCGCCTGGACGCCCCACGTGTATGCCGGAAAGATGGCGTTGGCGTGGGTTTCAGCAAGGTTCAACAGGTATTCCCGAAGATCGTTGAGGTCGCCGAATGTCCGGAGTAGTTCCTCCCGCATCACGACCTGCCGATAAGCAGCAAGCATGTCTTGGCGGCTGCGACCGGAGTGAATGCGGGACATCTCTGGTCCGCCAATCGCGATCAACTGCGCTTCAATGTCCAGGTAGTTGGAGGGCCGACTAGCTCCCGGCTTTGAGCCTTCTTCGATGACCTGCGTCAAAACTCGAGCGATCAGGCGCTGACGCCCGCCCGGCGCCAACTCCCGCAGGCCCGTCAGCGCAGGCGGTAGGTCCAGGTGCATCTCCCAAGGCCAGGTGGCGCCCCTGCGGCGGGCCGGGTCCCGTAGGCTACCGGGCAACCTGCCTCCCACAGGGGCGCCGTCGTCTTGCCCCGGCGGTCGTGCGGGCACCCCCCCTAATCCCGCACATCCCGCCAGAGGCACCCCCCCTCTACTCTGGGCCTTGGTGGCGCAGGCCGTGCGTTCACCACTGCCGGCACCGCGGGGCATGCCCGGGCGACGGCAGGGCGGCGGCCAGGCTGCGGCCGCAGGCGCGGCCGGCCAAGGCCAGACGTGCTGCACCTACCTAAAGTGTATGACGGGGGAACAGGGACGAAAGCGCGCAATTTGTCTCACAGATAGGGGAAATCTGTCTCACCGCGCGTCCGGCACGTTGGTGAGACCCATGTAGAGCCTGCTCCTTCCGCGCGTCGGCAGGTTTCACAGGCGTAAAGCGTGAGAACGTGTGCGGACCGCCGCTTACAGCCATGCTCCCGCCAGCCGGGCCACCGCCTCGTGCGCGACCAGCACGGGACAACGGACAACGGCCGCGATTTCTTCCTTCATGGCCTGGGTGTAGCCCATACAGTCCAGCACCACGAGCTCCGCGCCAGCGGCCGCTAATTGGCGCGCCGCCTCCAGCCGCGCCTGCGGCGGCCCGTAGGGCGAACCTGCCGCCACCACGGGGTCGACGCCCGCCGCTCGCCACCGCGCCCGCATTGCGTTGATCTGGTCCTCCGCTGGCACCATGACGCCGACGCAGTTTGCGCGCCGCGCGACGGCCAGTACCGTGTGCAACACGATGCGATCGGGCTCCAGCACCAGCGCCCGCGCCGCCACCTTTGGAAAGGAACCGGTGCACAACAGCACGATGACCGCGGCTCCCGCCGCGTCCAGCCGCGCCACGCACTCCTGTAGCCGGGGGAAGATCAGTTCCTTGTCCACCGTCACAGGCGAGCCATCCCGCAGCCGCGTTACCAACACCTGCTCCGGGCCCCGCGGGGCCAGGGCGGCGACCTCCTCGGGCCCAAGTCCATCCAAGGCGCCTGCCTCGAGCACCTGCACGGGGCCGAGATACGGAAGCATGCCCGGCACCACGTCGTCCCGTGGGGACTGGCCAATGGTCACAAATCCAATGCGCTTTGCGCCCTCAGGCGGCGCCGGACGAGGGGAAGGCATAGGCGATCACCTCCTCGCCCAACACCTCTTCGACGGCGCGGAACAACTCGGGATCCCGCATCCCGGCACCCAAAATCAGGTTGCGGGCAGGCGCGTGCAAGATCAGCACGCTCATCCCTTCTCGAATCTCCGCGCTCGAGACCGGCAGCCCTGTATCCGCCGCCATGGTCGCCAAGAGGTCCGGAAACGTACCCAAGCGCCGGTCCTTGTGCTGGAGGGTGATGTATTCGTTCCAGAAACTAAGGGTGTACTCGTCCCCTTCGCTCCGGACCACCACACGCCCGTGGTCAAAGCCGCCCTCGGTGACGAGCTCCTTATAAACCACCTGGCCCTCAGTCACCACGGTGCCCCCCAGCTCAGCCGCCGCGGCCCGCGCCACCGCCGGCCCGCCCGCGCGCTGGGCCTCCCGCATGGCCCGGCCAAGCCGCGCCGCCAAGGTGATGGCCCCTACGGCGGCGTGGTGCCGGACATAGGAGGCCGGCACTGGATTGCGGGCCACGGCCACGAGCCCCCCGGCGTCCACCGCCGCCCGGCGCACCGCCGCGGCGGCCGCAGGCAGCGGTGCCTCAACAAAGAGCCGCACCCGCCGGCCGCGGTCTGGGTCTCCGCCCACCGCAGCCTGCGCCGAGCGAAATCCCGAAACCCGGTGCAGCCCCATGGCGCCCATCAACCCCGTAGGGTGGGCGCGGCCGTTGCAGGGGGCGTCCACCACCGGCAGCCCGAGGATGGCCGCCTGAAACCAGCCGTTCACCGTCCCGGCGCCGCCGTTCTCACTGCTGATGAGGCCCGCCACTTTCACCCCCGCCGATTCCTGCAGTAACCGGACGGCCTCCACGTAATCCACCGGTTTCACGAACTGGTCCGCCGCCGCCGGGGCACCGACACTGGACACGGTGAGCACCACGTCGTCGTCCTTAAGCTGGTCCACAGAAACCAGCCGCACAGTGCCGGCCTCCACCGCCAACAAGCCCAGGCGCAAGCCTTCCTCTGGCGCTCCGCCGCCGCCCCCTCCCAACAGCGCCCCACCGTATACGGCGTTGTGCACGAACTCCCGGTCCACGATCACGGCCATCTTCCCCTTTCCCATTCGGCGCTCCACGGTCAGCTCCCGCCGGCCGAACCCGGCACCCGGGCGGGATCAGGCCCAGTGCCCGGTGGCGGTTCGTAATCATACACCTTGCTGGTGCTCAACCCCAGCTTACACCGCAGATCGCCAAGCATCTCCGCGAGCTTGAAGCCGGCCACCACCGGATCCACCACCGGCACGCCTAGCTCCCGCTGCAGCCTCGCCGCGGTGTCCTCCATCGCCGCGCACCCAAGGACGATCACTTCCGCCCGGTCCTCCGCCACCGCCCGCCGGGACTCTTCTTTGATGCGCTCGTAGGCACCCAGCGGATCCGCATGGAGTTGGGCCACGGTCACGCCCAGCGGCCGCCACGACGCGATGCGCCGGGTGAAGCCGTACACATGGGCGTTGTCCGCCATGCGCGGGATCCACTTGGCCCGCCCAACGATGACGGAAAACCGGGCCCCGAGGAGGCTCGCCACGTGCATGGACGCTAGGCCCACGCCCACCACCGGCATGTCCAAGACCTCTCGCAACTCCCGGAGGCCCGGGTCATAAAAACAGGCGACGACTACCGCGTCGTAGATCCGTTGCCACCGGTGCGCCTGCTCGAGCATGAGTTGAAGCGCCCGGTGGTCCGCCACGTGATATTCCAGGTCCTGCGGCCCGCCCGGCAGCGCCGTCACCGCCACCTCGGTACCCGGGTGGGCAATGGACTCCAATAGGGCCTGCACACGACGGACACGGTCGGCCGGTGCGTCAACGGGGATGACATGCAATACCCGGCACCCCCGGCTCTGTCCGACCTGGCCTGCTCCGTTACCGTCAACCCGCGGCGCGGGATCCATCCCTCGCCCCCTCCTTGTCAAACAGATGGCAGCGGACCAGGACGCCTCCGTCCAGGGTCACCGGGTCGGGCATCGCATGGCGACACACATCCATGGCCTGGGGGCAGCGGGGATGAAACGGGCAGCCGGACGGCGCCTGGGCCGGGCTCGGTATCTCGCCCGTCAACGGCACCTTTTCGGGAATGAGGCTCAGTTCCTCGTCGTACACGGTAGGGATGCACGACAGGAGCGCCCGGGTGTAAGGATGCTCGGGATGCCGGAAAATCCGCTCCACGGGCCCCTGCTCCACCAGCCTACCCAGGTACATGACCCCTACCTGGTCTGCCACGTTGCGCACCAGGCTGAGGTCGTGGGTGATAAAGAGGTACGTAAGCCCAAGTTGCGCTTGCAGGCGCTTGAGGAGCGCGACGATTTTGGCCTGCACCGACACGTCCAAGGCCGAAGTGGGCTCATCCAAAATGATGAACTGCGGCTCGAGGGCCAGCGCCCGAGCGATCCCCACCCGCTGTTTCTGGCCGCCACTGAGATGACTCGGGTACCGGTACATAAACTCCGCCGGCAACTCCACCAGGTCCAGCAGTTCCCGCACCCGCCGCTGCCGGGCGCGAGCGTCACCGTAGCCGTGGATGATCAGGGGATCTTCCAAGATGTCTTTCACCCGGCGGCGAGGATTCAGGGACGAGGTTGGATCCTGAAACACCATCTGCACCTGCCGCCGCAGCGCCCGGAGTTCCCCCTCGTCAAGGCGGGTGATGTCTACCCCGCCGATCCGGATCTGGCCCGCCGTGGGTTCCAAAAGCCGCGCCAGCACCCGGCCCAGGGTGGTCTTGCCCGAACCTGACTCCCCCACCAACGCAAAGGTCTGGCCACGGGGGATCTCCAGATCGACCGACTCCACCGCCTTGACGACGCCCACCTGGCGCTGCAGTAGGCCCCGGGTGATGGGAAAGTACTTGCGCACGCCGCGGGCTACTACCAAGGGCTCCACCGTATGCAGTTCGTTGGCTCTCATCCCACTGGCTCCAGGGCCGGTCGCGCCCACCGGTAGATGCCCATCATGGATCACGCCGTCCGCCCTCCCGCTGCGGCGCCCGGCTCGCCCGCCTGGTCCGCCGATTTGGCCGTCAACGCGCCCACCGCCGCAGCTCCTGGTGCGTACAAGTGGCACGCCACCCTGTGGTCGCCGTCCAACACCGCCACGGGCGGCGGCGTGTCCCGGCACACGTCCATCCGCACCGGACAACGGTCGTAGAACCGGCAGCCCCGTGGCGGGTGCACATAGTCGGGAATGCGGCCTTCGATCCCTTCGCCCATTTCTCCGGTCAGCTTCGGGATAGAGTGCAGCAAGCCTTGGGTGTAGGGGTGGTATTGGCGCTGGAAGACCTGCCGGGTGGTGGCCGTCTCCACGACGCCCCCAGCGTACATGACGTAAATTCGATCGCAGACTTGGCGAGCCACGCCCAAGTTGTGAGTGATGAGCAGCACAGCCGTACCTTGCTCTCGGGCTAGCTCCTTCATTAGGTTGAGAACCTGGTCCTGAATCGACACGTCCAGGGCCGTACCGGGTTCATCCGCGATGATCAACTCCGGCTGGTTGATGAGGGCGAGGGCGATCAGCACGCGCTGGCGCATGCCGCCGCTGAGCTCTACCGGATAGCGGTCGATGGTGCGGGCAGGGTCGGGGATGCGCACCTTGCGTAGCATCTCGATGGCCTTTTCCCGCGCTTCGGCCATCTCCCGGCGGTTAGCGGCGCCTCACCCCCCTCCCGGCAAGATGTCCCGGCGCAGTTGGCTCAAGGTACGGGCGCCCGTGGCCGTCACCACCGCTACTTCCTCCAGGCGCACACCAAACCGCCCGGGCAAATACACGCCGGGCTCCACTGTAAAGACCATGCCTTCCTCAAGGATCAGGTCGTTGGCGCTGCTGACGCTGGGGGCCTCGTGGGCCTCCAACCCCAAGCCGTGGCCGGTGCGGTGGACAAAGTACGGACCGTAGCCCGCCTCCTCGATGACCGCCCGGGCCGCCCGATCCACGTCACCGCAGCGGACTCCCGGCTTGATGGCGGACAGGGCCGCCCGCACCGCAGCGTCCACCACCCGGTGCACCGCGACGTAATCCGCCGGCGGCTCGCCCACCGCCACCACCCGCGTGATGTCGGAACAGTACCCGTGCCGCCGGGCGCCCACATCCACCGTCACGCCGTCGCCCGGCGCCAGGCGCCGGTCGCCCGTGTGGTGGTGGGGCAGGGCCCCATTAGGCCCTGCGGCGATGGAGGTAAAGAGCACGTCCTGTGCGCCGCCGCGGCGCAACGCGTCTGCAGCTGCCGCGGCAACCTCCAACTCCGTCGCCCCCGCGCGGCATGCCGCGGCCGCCACCCGCACCGCCTCATCGGCTAAGGCCGCGCTTTCCTCGAGCAATGCGAGCTCCGCCGGACTTTTGACCATGCGCAACGGGTTGAGCAAAGGCGACGCCAGGCAGATCTCCGCGTCGGGCCAACTGCCGCGCAAAAGGAGCAGGAAGTCGGCCCTCATGGCGTCATCGACAGCCATCCGCCGCACGGGCCCACCCAGCGCGCTCGCCAGGGACCCCATAGCCCGTCCGGGCCACTCTTCGTCCCGGTAAGACGCCATCGGCGCGTGGGCTAGGTGGGCTAGCTCCTGCCGGCATTGCTCCAGATTCAGGGCCGGCATCAGGAAAGCCATGCCCCGGGAGGAGAGGAGCAGGAAGCTGGGCCGCTCATCGGGCTTGGGGGTAAAGCCCGTGAGGTAAAAGAAGTTGGGCCCCGGCGGCACGGCCACCAGGTCCACTCCCTGGGCCTCCATGGCCTCCTGCAGTTGACGCAGGCGCTGGGCGCTCTCGGTGCGCAACTGCTGCAGCGGGTCGCTCATCCTGTCCCCAGCGCCCATTTGGTGCCGGTCCCCGGCTTTCAACTCCCGGTCGTCAGGCTTCCGCACCGCGTCACCGGTCTTGAGCGCCTCGTGGCCCGGCTTGTCCGCCTCGGCCCTCGGTTTCAGCCACTCAGTCGGCATGGCTTTTGCCCCCCAGCGCCTGCGCGATCTCTTCTTCGCTCAACCCGTACACGTCTCGGGCGGACTGCACCGAGATCATGCCTGCGCGCAAATCTGCCTGCACCAGGACCCGCGGCCGCTCACGGGGATCGCCCCAGCCGCCGCCGGTGCCTGTCACCAGCCGCAGCATGTCCCCTTTGGCCAGCCGCACCCGGGCGATCTTGCCCACGGGCGGCTCTTCGCGGCCGTCGGCCCGCACCACCTGCACGTAGTTGGGCGACCCGTCTCGGCCCCCGGCCACACCCCAGGGCCGGAACTTGTGCCTGCCAAAGGACGCGGTGGCGATGGCCCCTTCATCAGAGGTGATGATGTACTCCCGCACCATGCCCCGGCCGCCCCGAAACCGGCCTTCGCCGGCGTCCACGATGTGGTAGGCGTACCGGTTGACCCGGACGTTGTAGGCCGCCTCGGCCACTTCCGCCGGAAGCACGTAGGTCTCGCCGTCACCCACGCAGTACAGGCCATCCTCGCCGTCCTTGTCAAAACCGGCGCCCCACCCGCCGGCGTTGGGCTCCACCAGCAGGGCCAGTTGATCCGTGCCGGGGCGGGTCGTCACCACCACCTGGGCGCAGACGCTTAAGTAGTGGCCCGCCGTGAGCCGCTCGGGCACCGCGGGCGCCAGCGCTTTCCAAACCAACTCCGTCGCGAAAAGCCGCGCCTCCCAGTGGGTGGACACGGGCGCCGGCCGTTGCACGGTGAAGACCGTGCCGTCGGGGCAGATGACCTTTAGCGGACGGAAGAAGCCTTCGTTGGCCGGCAAACCCGGGTTGGTCAAGGCCAGAAAAATCGCCCGCACGCCCGACATAAGGGCCACCCGGGAGCAGTTAACCGGGCCCCGGGACTGGGGCGCGCTGCCCGTGAAGTCCGCGATGAACTCCTCGTCGGTGATGGTGACCCGTACCCGCACCCTGCGCGGTTCGTCACCGATACCGTCGTCGTCGATGAAATCCTCCGCCTCAAACACGCCCTTGGGCAACCGGGCCAAGGCCTGCCGGGCCATGCGCTCGCCATGGTCCAGCATGAGCCGGATGGCTTCGCGCACCGCCTCCAATCCGTACTTCCGGCACAGCTCCTGCGTGCGCAGCGCGGCCAGCCGCAGGCACGCCGCCTGGGCGTGCAGGTCGCCTAAGGTCATGTCCGGCGTGCGGACGTTGGCCGCAATGATGTCCAGGACACCCTGCTCCGGTTTCCCCTGGCGGAACAGCCGCACGCCCGGCAGTTGCAGGCCCTCCTGGTATATCTCGGTGGCGTCCGTCGTCCAGCTGCCCGCGTCCTTGCCGCCGATCTCGCTCCAGTGGGCCTTGTTGACGGCGAAAGCCACCAGCTCCCCGTCCACAAAGATGGGCATGACCATGGACACGTCGCTCAGGTGGCTGCCGCCGCCGTTGTAGGGATCGTTGGTGGCAAAGATGTCGCCCGGCGCCATGTCGTCGCCGAACTTGTTCAGGATGTCCTGCACCGCGTAGGTCAACGTGCCCAGAAACCCGGTGACGCCGTTGGCTTGGCTGATGAGCTGGGCGTCGGCTGTGGTCAGGGCACAGGCGTAGTCCAGCACCTCGTAGATGATGGGGCTCTTGCTGGTCCGCCCCATGGAGGCAAACATCTCCTCTGCGATGGCCAGCAGCCCCTCGCGGATGATCTCCGCCGTAAACGGATCCAGGGACGGGGTTGTGCTGGACGACATGCGCCGCTGCACCATCGGCTTACACCCCCGTCTCCAGCAGCAGGTTGCCGAACCGGTCTACCTGGGCTCGCTGGCCCGGGTAGACGACGGTGGTCGACATTGGTTCCTCGATGACGGCCGGCCCTTCAACCGACCGGTCGGGCAAGAGATTGGCCCGCTCGTACACCGGGCACACGACCCAGCCCGCGTCTTCAAAAAGCACCCGGCGCTCCTCCTTGGGCCGGCCATCGCCGGCAAATGCGGGTGCCAGGGCCCGCAGGTCCACAGGCCCCGCGTGGTAAACGGCGCTGACGTGGAAGTTGACCAGTTCCACCGGCGAATCGAGGCGGAACGTGTATGCCTGCTCATGCAACTGGTGAAAGCGGGCCTCCATCTCCTGCCGCACAAGCTCCCCCACGGGCACCCGCACCGTGTGCTCCTGCCCGTGGTAGCGCATGTCCACTGAGCGGTGCAACCGCACGCGGGCGAGTTCAAATCCGGCGGCTTCCATAAACGCCAGCGCTTGTTCCTCCAGTTCCCGAAAAAGCACCCGCACCCGGTCCATGTTCTCATCCGCGCTCCGCAAGAGAAACGTGCGGATGAAATCCTGGATCGGCTGGGTGGCCAGCATCCCCAGGGCGCTGAAGGTGCCCGGAGCCGGGGGGATGAGGACCCGGCGGATGTGCAACTCCCGGGCCAGGGCGGCGGCGTGCAATGGCCCGCCGCCGCCGAAGGCCACAAGCGTAAACTCGCGAGGGTCATAGCCCCGCCGCACGGACACGAGCTTGATGGCGTTGACCATGCTGGCGTTGGCCACCCGCAGGATGCCGAGGGCGGTCTCATCCACCGACAGGCCAAAGCGCCGGGCCAAGGGGGCAATGGCTTGCTCCGCCTTTTCCGGATAGAGCGGCAAGTCGCCGGCCAGGAAGTACCGCGGGTTGAGCCGCCCGGTCAGCAGGTTCGCGTCGGTCACCGTCGGCCGGGTTCCGCCCCGCCCGTAGCACGCCGGCCCCGGCATCGAACCGGCGCTCTCGGGTCCGACGCGCACCGCGCCCGCCTCATCCACCCAGGCGATAGACCCGCCCCCCGCGCCGATTTCGACGATGTCGACCACGGGAACCTTGATGGGATAGCCCGGCCGCCACGGGTCCCGCTCGATGCGGTACTCGGTGGTAATGCGCACCTGACCCGCTTCCACCAGCGACGTCTTCGCGGTGGTGCCGCCGATGTCCAGGCTGATGATGCGATCGATCCCCACCAGTTCTGCCACGGCCTGCGCGCCGATGACGCCAGCCACCGGCCCCGACTCCACCAGGTGAATCGGCTGCTGCCGGGCCACGGAGAAAGGCGCCGTGCCCCCGTTGGACTTCATCACCTGCAGGTTGCTGGTGATCCCGCGCCGGCCCAGTTCCTCCTCCAGCCGCTCGAGGTACCGGCCCACCAGCGGCTTAACGTAGGCGTTGAGTACCACGGTGCTGGTGCGCTCGTACTCTCGCCACTCCATGGTGATCTCGTGAGAGGCGCTAACGGTAACGCCGGGTAAGAGCTCCCGCAGCAACTGGGCGCAGCGCCGCTCGTGCTCGGGGTTGGCGTAGCTGTGCAGAAAGCACACGGCCACCGATTCAAGCCCTTCTCGTGCGATGGCTGCTGCCACCGCGCGCACCTCGTCCTCGGCTAGGGGGACGACAACCTGGCCCCGGAAGTCCATCCGCTCCGTGACTTCATAGCACCACTCTCTGGGCACGAAGGGCCGCTGCTTTCGGAAGCGCAGGTTGTACATGTCGGGCCGGTTTGCGCGGCCGATGCCCAGCACGTCCCGGAAACCGCGGGTGGTTACCAGCCCTGTCCGCGCTCCCTTGCGCTCGGTGAGGGCGTTGATGACGACTGTGCTGCCGTGGACGAAACCCTCGACCGCGCGGGAATCCACCTCTGCCTTGTCGATGACATCCACGACGCCCCGGCTAAAGTCGGGCGGGGTGGACGGCGCCTTGGCGAAACCCACTCTGCCGTCCCGAGTGACGTAGACCAGATCAGTGAATGTGCCGCCGATATCCGTTGCCAGTTTCACGCCCGTGCCTCCTTGGGCGCCGCCCGCTCCAGGGCGGCAAGCCGAACGATGGCGGCGTCCAGGGCCGCCAGCAGCCCCGCCGGGTCGTCCAAGGCCTGCCGGCGCGCGGGCCCCACGGTGGCCAGGGCCTCGTCCATACCGGGATGGGCCAACCCGTGGGCTGTCGCCAGCGCGGCCAGGCGGGCCGCGGCGTCCACCAGCCGAATGGGCCCGTAGTGGCCCGGCTCCC
>NICF_comb_assmDRAFT_10000508_pt1 | contig 33022 bp, 35 predicted proteins | sample NewIslPassag4_SG_FD_11279 | JGI IMG/M metagenome (IMG submission 11279)
TTGGAACCGCCTAGTGCGGACCCGCATGCTAGGTGGTGTGAGAGGACGGGGGCTTGCCGCCCCCTCCTACTCGATTGGGGCACGGTATAAACGGGAGTTTTTCCAGCATAATGAGGAAAATTGGCCAAATCACCCAAATATGCTGGAGTTTTTCCGGTCCACACGCTATTAATAAGCGGTCCAGCCCGCGTCCGCCGTGATGACAACGCCATTTACGAAGTTGGAGTCGTCGGAAGCGAGGAACAATGCAACTTTGGCGATTTCTTCCGGCTCGCCCGCGCGGGGATTGATCGCCATGCCCATCATGGCCCGGCCCATGCCGAACTCGCTGGGCGCCGTGATGGTGGCGCCGATGTTCGTGTTGACGGCGCCGGGCGCGATGGCGTTGCAGCGAATGCCCAGCGGGGCGTATTGGTAACCGACGTTCTTGGTGAGCCCGATCACGGCGTGCTTGGAAGCCGTGTACGCCGCGCCTGCGCGGGAACCGAACAGCCCGCCGACCGATGCGATGTTGATGATGACGCCCTGTTTTTTCTCCTGGAAAATCGGCAGCACCTTGCGAATGGTCCGCATCGGCCCGGTCACGTTCACCGCAAAAACCCGTTCCCAAACTTCGTCGGTCACTTCGCCGGCGGGCAAAAAGTTGTCCATAATGCCCGCGTTGTTCACAAGGATATCGACAGTGCCGAAGGCTTCCACGGTTTTGTCCATCAATTGCCGGACATCGTCTTCCTTCGCCACGTTGGCCACGACGGCCATGGCGGTGCCGCCTCTGGCTTCAATGGCCGACGCCACGGCCCCTGCGGCGTCGGCGTTGAGATCGGATACGACCACTTTGGCCCCTTCGGCCGCAAAAAGCTCGGCGATGGCCTTGCCCATGCCGGATGCGGCGCCGGTGACGACGGCAACTTTTTCTTTCAGTTTCATGCGGAATAACCCCCCAGAAATTTGGTTTGAAGCTCATGCGCGGGAAGCGGTTTGCTGTAATAGTAGCCTTGCACTTCCTTACAATATTGTGCTCTCAAAAACTCAAGTTCCTTTTCCGTCTCCACGCCTTCCGCCACCACCTCCAGATTCAGGTTTCGGGCCATGGCAATGATGGTCGCGACAATGGCCGTTTCCCGCGGCGAAGATTGAATGCCCCGGATAAAGCTGCGGTCGATTTTCAGCCGGTCGATCGGCATATCTTTCAGGAGGCTGAGGGAACTGTAGCCTGTCCCGAAATCGTCGACGCTGATGTGCACGCCCAATTGTTTGAGGCGCTTCAGCACATCGGCCAGCACATCCGTATGGACCATCACGCTCTCGGTAATTTCCAGATCGAGCATGCCGGGTTCAAGGCCCGTCTTTTTGAGCACCAGCTCCACGATCATCGGGAAGTTTCCGTCGAGAAACTGCTTGGTGGACACGTTGACGGAAATCCGCCCTTTAAGCACCCCGGCATCCGCCCAGATTTTCATTTGCCGGCATGCCTGCTCGAGCACCCAGCGGCCGATGGGGATAATCAGGCCCGTTTCTTCCGCCAGCGGAATGAAGTCCGCTGGGGAAACCCAACCCTTCGTCGGATGTTTCCACCTGAGCAGCGCCTCCGCCCCGATGCATTCGCCGGTTTCAATGTTCATTTGCGGCTGGTAATACAGCACGAATTCCCCCCGTTCCAGCGCCATTCTCAGATCGTTTTCAAGCTGCAGCATTTCCAGCGTTTGCGTATCCATCCATGGGCTGTAGAACAGGCAATGGTTGCGCTGCTTTTTGGCCTGGTACATGGCCACGTCCGCAAGCTTGATCAGTGTGTCGGCGTCCTTGCCGTGATCGGGAAACAGGCTGATCCCGATGCTGGGCGTGATGCGAAAGTCGGCTTCTTTCAGGCGAAAGGGCGTCTCGAAGTCCCTCAGGATCATTTTGCTCAGCGGAAAGACGAAATTGTCCAGCTCCAGTTCCTTTACGAAAATCAGGAACTCGTCGCCGCCCATCCGCGCCACAAACGCGCCGAACTTGTCGCATACCTTTTTGAGGCGCAAGGCGACTTCCTTTAAGAGCTTGTCTCCCGTATCATGCCCCAGCGTGTCGTTCACGTATTTGAAACGGTCCACATCGAGTATCAGGACGCCCACGCGGGTGGTCGGCGTCTTGATGGCCCCGATGGTTTCCATGAGCGCTTTCCGGAAATAGTGGCGATTCGGCAGCCCGGTCAGATCGTCGTGCATGGCCATATGGCGGATCCGTTCCTGCTCTTCGATCTGCGCCGTTATGTCCCGGAAGACGATGACGATGCTGTCGCACCACTCGCCGTTGTGGACCACGGTGGCCGTGTACTCCGCATGGAACTTGGTGCCATCCTTGCGCGTAAAGATCTCGGTTTCCCTGCTTTCCACGGATTTGAACAAGCAGCTATCGGTTTTGCAATCGTTGGCGAAGCAGGCCGTGCAGCCGTAACGGACCAGCACGTTGTCCAGCAACTGTTTGCCCTTCAGCTCTTCAAACTTCCAGCCCAAAAGCCGTTCCGCTTCGGGGTTCATGTAGTTCAGTCTCCGCTGCGCGTCCAGCACGAGCAAGCCGTCTCCCATCGAATCGGTGATGACCTTCAGTTCCAGCTGGCTGCGCATCAGTTCCGCTTTGGTTTCCTGCTGCTGTAGGTACGGCTCTTTAAGCAAAGACAAATAAATGCCCTTCATGATGTAGAAATAGCCTATGATCTTGAACACGTGGCTGAACAGATTGGCGGCGTCATGGGGATGCAGCTGGAACATGAACAAACCTTCGCTCAGGATGAGAAGCCAGATGGCGTGGAGCATGGACCGGTTCGAATCTTCGCGCATTTCGAGCATGCGGTTGTCGCGGATCAGCATCGCCATGGTGATCAGGTGGAAGGCGAAGATCAGGATCTGCAGGCCGCTCATGAAGGCAGTCTGACCCGAATCCGCCGTCATCAGATCGGGAAGCCGCTGCCGCAAAAAAATAAGCCCCAGCGTAAACGCGCAGCAAATGACGAACGCGGCCGTAAACGCGCTGAAACGTTCCGCTTTCCGGACTTGCCGCTCCTTCATCAGAAGCACGCTAAGCAAGCCCACGGATTCGATGAAGCGGGCGCCGATCCAGTACCAGGCGGATGTTTGCAGGGAACCCAAAGCGGTCATGCCTTCGTATGTAAGCAAATGGCCCAACTCAAAAAAGCCGGCAATAAAAAATAAAGCTGCCAGGTGGAGCCGCCGGTTGGACAACGTATGGGGAAAGATCACCCATCCCTGCAGCGCGATGGAGAAGGCCACAATCATCGTCATAACTTCGAGAAAGACATGCAGCGTCATGTGAATTTCGGTTGGCAGAACGAAGCGGGATTGGTGAAGCCATATGGTCAGCGGAATATAAGCCAGCGTGATGATGACGATCGCCAAATGCTCGCGTATCCATTTGGAAAGGTTGGGTTTCATCGGGGGCATGACTCCCTTCCCAAGTAAGGCATGTCTTCCTTCCCCAGTCATGAGAGGACGCCTTTATTTTTGAAACAGTGTATCCAAATTTTTCCGATGCATCTATGACATACATCACAAACTATGACATACATCACGAAGATTCGACACGGCACTTGACGAATAATCGTTTTCAAGCGCAAAAAAACCGCAAACCTTCGCCGGTTTGCGGTCATCAAGTCTTGTGTCAGTCAGGATGATGACCCTGACCTTTCCAGTTCCTTGCGCACGAGGGGCGCCGTTTTGGTGCCCAATAGCTCAATAGCGCGGAGCACATGCTTGTGCGGGATCGTGCTCACGTCCACGTGCATGAAAAAGCGGGTGACGCCCAGGTTTTGATGCAGCAGCACGATCTTCTCGGCCACATACTCGGGATCGCCGACATACAGCGCGCCCCTCAGGCTGCACATGGCATCATAGGATTCCCGGGTATATGGCGGCCATCCCCGTTCGCGGCCGATAATGCTCATTTGGGCCTTCGCGGCCGGATAATACCAGCGGTCCGCTTCTTCCTTCGTGTCGGCAATAAAGCCGTGGGAATGGGTGGCAACGGGGAGCTTCGCCGGATCGTGGCCGGCTTTTTCCGCCGCTTGCTTGTAAAGCTTCACAAGCGGCGCGAACCTTTCCGGCATGCCGCCGATGATGGCGTAGACGATCGGGAGGCCAAGCGCGCCGGCGCGGATGGAAGATTCCGGGCTGCCGCCGGTGGCGATCCATACCGGCAGCGGATTTTGCACGGCGCGCGGGTATACGCCGCGATTGTCGATGGCGGGACGGTGACCGCCGCGCCAGGTCACTTTTTCATTCCCGCAAATGTGGAGCAGAAGCTCCAGCTTCTCTTCGAACAGCTCTTCGTAATCTTTCAGGTCATATCCGAACAGCGGGAACGACTCGATGAACGATCCCCGTCCCGCCATGATTTCCGCCCTTCCGTTTGATATCGCGTCCAATGTGGCGAACTGCTGGTAGACGCGCACGGGATCATCCGAAGACAGCACCGTGACGGCGCTGGAAAGCCGGATCTTCTTGGTGACGGCCGCACCTGCGGCCAGAATAACGGCCGGCGCGCTGGAGGCGTAATCGGGACGATGATGTTCCCCGATGGCATAGATGTCGAGCCCCACTTCTTCGGCCAGTTTGATTTCCTCTATCGCCTGGCGAATCCGCACGTCCTGGGGTACTGTGCCATTTGCGGGATCCGGCGTCGTCGCCAGAAACGTGCTGATGCCGAATTCCATCGACTTGGTATGGTCTGTCACGAACAATCCGCCTCCTTTTCTCCACTATACTATATTAATTTTAGTAAATCAAATTTAGTATGAGGCGGACGGTAAACAAATATTTGTACAGTATAGAAAATATGGTTGTATTTACTTGTTCGTTTTTTTGGCGGCGTATCCGGTCTGGCTGCGCAGCAGCCGGTTGATCGTTTCCCTTCTCAGCCCGATGAACTGGCCGATTTCTTCCTGCGTCAGCACATCCGTGATGGAGGCGGGCGCGATGTAGCGGCTGAACCATTCCTGCAGCTTGCGCAGCTTGTCGGCGGGCGCCACCTGGGTCAGCTGGTCAATTCGCTGCTGCATCATGCGCACCTTCTCCTGGAGCAGCAGCGCCACTTCCCGGTAAAGCTCCGGATTTTGCGCCAGATTGCGGTACCACTCCGCGCTGGGGATGACCTCCACTTCCGTTTCCATCAGCGCCACTGCCGTGCCGTAATTGGGGTTCGGGCTGAGCAAAGAATGATGCGGGATCATTTCGCCCGGCACGATGACGTTGACTAGAATTTGCGAGCCGTCCTCATGGACGCGGACGATTTTCAGGAGACCGCTTTTGACGCGATACAGCGGCCCCGTCTCTCCCTGGCGAAACAGGGTTTCGCCTTTGTGCAGGATCATGGAACTCACCTTGTTTCGGAAAAATTCGCCAACGCCAACGGTTGAGACTCATTATAAAAGAGAGAAAAGAAACAAGCAATGCAGCGCGATATGATATACTGGATTTTGCAAGACATCACAAGAGAGGAGAAGGATGCGCCCATGGACGACGCTTATCCCCGCGCCGTGATGGAAATGACGGTCACCTGGGGCGACTGCGACATTGCGGGCATTCATTACTATGCGAGAACCTTCGACTGGTTCACCAATGCCAGAATGCATCTCATGGCGGTTTACGGGGTTCCGTACATCAAGACGTTTTTCGAGCAGGGGCTTTCCCTTCCCGTCCTGAAGGCCGAATGCGAATTCAAGCGGATGCTCCGCCCGGAGGAGAAAATCAAGGTGGATACGGTGCTTTCCGAACTGACCCGGACCCGGGTCAAATTTACATATAAGATTTACAAAGAAAACGGCGAACTGGCCTGCGAAGGGGCGACGTATCACGCCTTCGTCGACTCGGCCGCCGGTACGCCGATCAACGCGAAGAAAAAGCATCCGGCTTTGTGGGAAAAAATGATGGCCCTGTGGCCGGTTTTTGAACGAGCCGAATGATCGTTTTATGATCACACGGAGACGAATGGACCGTCGGACGGCTCCGGTCATAAGCGACGACCGGCTAACCTAATTTGGAGGACTGCGCGTGGATTACAAAGCCTGGAAACATACGTGGATACCCCTTGCGGCCCTGATCCTGATCTGGGGCTTGAGCTGGATTGTTTACAAAAGCGCGCTGACCGGCAATCCGCCGCTTTTGTTTGCGGGCTTGCGGTCTTTGGCCGGCGGCATCGTCACGGCGCTGTATCTCCTGCCGGCCATCCGGGAGGTTCGGTGGCGCAAGAACGCCAAGCGGTATTTGATCTCTACGCTGATCAGCGTGGTGATGTTTTTCGGGTTCCAGTCTTTTGGTCTCCTTTATTTGCCCGGGGGCCTGTTTTCCGTGCTCGTGTACCTGCAGCCCATCCTGCTCAGCATCTTCGCCTGGATGTGGTTCGGCGAGAGGATGACGTGGCTGAAGTTTGCGGGGCTCCTGTCCGGCTTTGGCGGCATCGCGGTGATCAGTGCCGACAGCTTCACCGGGGACATTTCCTTGACCGGCGTCCTTCTGGGCGTGGGCACGGCTCTCGCCTGGGCGCTCGGCACCATTTACGTCAAGAAAGAAAGCTCCCATGTGGACCCGCTGTGGATGGTGGCGATTCCGAATCTCATCGGCGGGGCGGTGCTCACCGGCATCGGCGCCGTGACCGAAGGATTCGGCAGCATCCGGTGGAATGCCGAATTTATCATCGGCCTGGCGTTTGGGGCCTTTTTGGCGACATCGCTGGCGTTTGCCATCTACTACAAGCTCGTCAGCCGCGGCGAAGCCAGCAGGGTGGCGGCCTTTACCTTCCTGGTGCCAATGGTGTCCGTTGTCTCCGGCACGTTGCTCTTGAATGAGCCCATCACGCTGACGCTGCTCGCCGGTCTCATCATGATTGTGCTCAGCATCGTGCTCGTCAACCGGCCCGCGAGGCCGGTCAGGCAGGAAGCGGGGCAACAGGTGCCCGGTCCCTTCACCGGCAGCTGACGTTTGTTCGAAAATAAAAGGCTGCCCCCGGTCCATGGGCATGGTGTGCCCGTGACCAGGGGCAGCTTCGTTTTCGCTTCACGCAAAAAACTTCTCGAGCTGCCGCTTGACTTCCTCCGTGGTGCCGCCGACCACCGTCATCATCTGCTTCTTCGCAAACAGCGCCTCAATTTGCGGCGGGAACGTCTGGCGGATGCCCTTCAGGCGAATGGCTTCGTCGAACTTGGCGGGATGGGCCGTGGACAGCACGACGGCCGTCTCGCCATTTTCCGTCAGCCGGTCGGAAGCCGCCACGCCGCAGGCCGTGTGCGGGTCCAGCAAATACCCGGTCGTTTCGTAATACCGTCCGATCGTATCCAGGCATTCGTCGTTCGAGACGGCGTGGGCGCTGAATTCGGACTGCACGATTTTCAGCTTGTCCTGCGGGACCACGATCCGCCCTTCCGCCTTGAATTGCGCCATAAATTCGGCCACGGCGGCGGCATCCTCATCGTACAGGTAGTACAGGTACCGCTCGAAATTGCTGGCCACCTGGATGTCCATCGACGGGCTGTAGGTGCTTTTGAATTCGCCGGGCTCGTACACGCCTTCTTTGACGAACCGTTCGAGGATGTTGTTTTCGTTGGTGGCCAGAATGAGCTTGTGAATCGGCAGCCCCATTTTCCGCGCCAAATATCCCGCAAAAATGTCGCCGAAATTGCCCGTTGGCACGCTGAAATTGACCTTGCCCGCGATGCCCTGCTCCTTGAGGCGGAACCAGGCGTAGAAATAGTAGACGCTCTGGGCCAGAATCCGCGCGATGTTGATGGAGTTGATGGCGCGCAAATGATATTGGCGTTTGAACTCAAGGTCGGCGAACAGTTCCTTGATGATGCGCTGGCAGTCGTCGAAATTGCCTTCCACGGCCAGATTGAGGACGTTGGCGTCATCCACCGTCGTCATCTGCAGTTCCTGCACCTTGCTGACCTTGCCGTGGGGGTGGAGGATCGAGATGCGGATGCCTTCCTTGCCCCGGACGCCTTCGATGGCCGACGCGCCGGTATCCCCGCTCGTGGCGCCCAGGATGTGGATGACGGACCCGGTCTTGCGCGAAATGTAGGAATACAGATTTCCCAGAAACTGCAGCGCCACATCCTTGAACGCGAACGTGGGCCCGTGGAACAGTTCCAGCACATGGAGGCCGTCCCGCACCTTGCGGACCGGGGTGACTTCTTCATGCCGGAACGTGCCGTAGCTTGCGTCCACCAGCCGTTTCAGATCTTCGCGGGGGATTTCGTCCCCAACGTACAGCGAAAAAATTTCCAGCGCCAGTTCTTTGTAGGACAGTTTCTGCCATGCATCCAGCGTTTCGCGCGAAACCTGCGGAATATGCTGCGGGACCAGGAGACCCCCGTCGTCCGCCAACCCCATCAGAACGGCGTCGATGAATCCGACGGGAGAGACTTGTCCCCGCGTACTGATGTATTTCATTACGGATCTCCTTACGCTTGGGATGTTACCCGTTTATTTTAGCAAAACCGGCGGATTATCGAAAGATGCGGTCGATTTGCGCGATTTCGTCGGGGGTGAGCCGGACATCCAGCGTTTTGAGGTTGTCCCGCACTTGCTCAGGTCGCTTCGCGCCGGGAATGACCGCGTCGATCTCGTCCCGCGTCAAGTACCACGCCAGCGCCACATGGGCCACTTCGGCGCCTTTGGCGGACGCGATCTCGCGGAGCTTTTCGACTTTGGCGATATTTTGCTCGTACACGCCGGGCTGGAACATCGGGCGCCTTTCGCGGCCGTCGTTAAACTTCGATTCCGCCGTGTATTTGCCGGTGAGCAAACCGGCCGCCAGCGGGAAGTACGGGATGAACGAGATGCCGTGCGCTTTGGCGAAAGGCAGCACGTCCTTTTCCTTGTCGCGCACCACCAGGCTGTAGTGGTCCTGAATGACGTCCAGATAGCCGTCTTGATTGGCGTCGCGAAGCTGCTCCAGGCTGAAATTGCAGACGCCGATGGCCCGGATGAGGCCTTCTTCCTTCATCCGCTGCAGGGCGCCGACCGCTTCCGCTTTCGGCGTGGTTTCGTCCGGGAAGTGAATGTAATACAGGTCGATGTAGTCGGTCTTGAGGCGGCGCAGGCTTTCTTCCAGATGGGCCCGGAGCGCGGCGGGAGAGTTGTTCACCACGCGGACGCCGTTTTGCACCACGTTGCCGCCTTTGGTCGCGATGATGACCTCCTGGCGCGCGCCCATTTCCTTGACGACTTCGCCGATCAGTTCCTCGGACCTTCCCAGCCCGTAAAAATAGGCCGTATCCAGAAAATTGACACCGCTTCGGATCGCCGTGCGGACGATTTCCCGCCCGGTTTCGTCGTTGAGGTTCGGGTAAATGTTGTGTCCTCCGACGGCGTTGGTGCCCAGCCCGATCGGGTTCACGTACAGATCGGTCTTGCCCAGCCTGACTTTCTCAGCCATGACAGCATCCGCTCCCTTCCATATTTCCAAATCCGTTCCGACAGAGTTAGAATAGCATAGAAAGTCTGGTTTGTGGCAGGCGGAGAAGAGGAGTGGCATGAAAGAAAAACTCGTGATTCCCATCTGGGCGCTGGGGACCTTCATCGTGATTTCCAACACCACCATGTTCAACGTGTCCATCCCCAGCGTCATTGAAGCTTTGGAGATCAACGCCCACCTGGGCTCCTGGATTATTTCCAGCTACTCCATCAGCTTTGCTTTGTCCACCGTCATCTACAGCCGCTTGACGGACATCATCCCCATCCGCAGGTTGCTGCTGGCAGGCCTCTCGCTGATCGGGTTTGCTTCCATATTCGGGATGTTTGCCAGGGAATTTTATACGCTGCTTGCGGTCCGCATCCTGCAGGCGCTGGGGGGCGGGGCCATAAGCGGGCTTGGCCTTGTGATCGTGAGCCGGTATGTGCCGCCGGAGCGAAGAGGGCGCGCGCTTACGCTGATTTCCTCCGGCAGCGCGCTGGCATTTGGCCTGGGGCCGATCATTGGCGGCGTCATCACCCAATATTTCGGATTCAACGGCCTGTTTGCCGTTACCTGCCTGATTTTGCCCATGCTGCCGGTTATGTTGAAGTTGCTGCCGAAGGAAATGCCGGCTCCGGGCAGCTTCGACATCGTGGGCGCGCTTTTAACGATACTGAACGCATCTTCCCTGCTTTTGGCCGTTTCGGCGCAATCCTGGTGGTGGCTGTCCGTGTTTGCCGTAACTTTGCTTTTGCATGCTTGGCATATGCGGAAGGGCAAGGTGCTGTTTGTCAATCCGCAGCATTTCAAAGTGCGGGGGTTTGGCAAACTGCTGACGGCGGGGTTTCTCTTGCTGATGCTGAACATGGGCAACCTGTTTCTGATGCCGCTGGTTTTGGCGGATTTGTTCGGCCTTTCGCCCATGGTTATAGGCTTTGTGATTGCGCCGGGCGCCATTTTGTCCGCCGTGCTGACGCGGCTGATGGGACTTTGGATCGACCGTTTCGGAAGCTTGCGGGTGCTGCCGGTGACGCTGGGCATTGCGGCGGGGGTTTTGGTCCTGTTTGCTGCCGCATCCTGGGTGTCGCATCTGCTCATTTTGTTCGGGTATCTTTTGTTAGCTCCCTGCTATACGGCATCGCAGGCGGCGCTGAACAAGGAAGCTTCCGTAATCCTTCCCAAAGCGTCCATCGGAGCGGGCATGGGGCTCCTCCAGTTGGTGCAGTATTCCGGAGGCGCATTGTCTGCACCGGTAAGCGGTCTCATTCTGGATCGGGTGACGGGCATCTCCGGGTCGGCGGCCTACCAGGCGGCCTATGGCCTGCTCGTTGCGGCAGCCGTCCTCTGCCTCGCGATTGTGGCGTGGTATCGGATGGCGTTGCCAAGGGAAGAAAATTTTAATTCTTCAGTGAAAGCCTGAATCTGATGGCTTTTTTTCTCTCTCATTTTTCTAATGGTAAATTTTTGATAAGGAATTCTCTCTTTTTGCCATTCTATACTGGAAGGCAAGGAGGGAATTCACATGGGAAGAAAGAGTTTCATCTCGCTGGCGGCGGCAAGCCTCGTCTCTTTGTTTTTCTTCGTAAGCGTGGCGATGGCGGCGCCCGCCACGGTGGAGCGAAGCGTCAATTTCAGGAGCGCACCATCCACGAGCAGCACCATCTATCAGTTGCTCAAACCGGGTACGGTCATCGAGGTGCTGGAAGAGGTCAACCGTTACTGGGTCAAGGCCAGCGTAGGCGGCAAAATAGGATATGTCTCCACGGATTACATTACATACCAGACAACCGGATCCGGGCAAAAACCGGCGGCATCGCAAGGGACCGCCGTGGTGGAACGGGGCGTGAATTTCCGGTCCGCGCCTTCGACCAGCAGCCAGGTGTACAAGCTCCTGAAGGCGGGAACAAAGCTTATCGTCCTGGAACAGGTAAACAGCTACTGGCTGAAAGTTTCCGTGGATGGACAAGTTGGCTACGTTTCAACAGGGTATGTGAGCTATAATGCCGGTTCGGCCCCGGCTCCATCCCAGCCTTCCAATCCGTCTTCCGGCGCATCGCAGGATGCGTCGGCGGTGGCGGCCCGCATCATCCAGCACGCGAAAGATTTAAAGGGGATAACCCGCTACCAGTACGGCGCCAACCAGCCGCCGACTTTGCTGGATTGTTCTTCTTTCACCAAATACGTGTACGGCAAGGAAGGCATCAGCCTGAAATGGGGCACCCGCTATCAGAAAGACGCCGGCAAAGCCGTCAGCAGGAGCAACCTTCAGCCCGGCGATCTGGTGTTCTTCCGCGTGGGCTCGTCCTCGGAAATCGGACATGTCGGCATTTACATGGGGAACGGCCAGTTCATTCACAATTCGCCTTCCTTTGACGGGGTGGGCATCTCCAGCATGGACAGCGGCTACTGGAGTGAGCGCTTCGTAACGGCCCGACGGGTGATCTGAAGCGTGCGGAAATAAGGATCGGCATAGCGCCAAGCATGAAAAAACGCCAAGCATGAAAAAAAAGGCTGCCCAGGATGTCAACGGACATCCGATGGCAGCCTTCCGGCCAAACAGGCGTTTTGGCCTGTGGCCTCAGAAGCAGGTGAACGAACGGATGCGGCGCAAATCGATGCCGAAGTAGCCCCAGAAGAAGCCGAACCAGCGGAATCCGGCGACGGAGGTTCTTCCGACGAACGTGGGGAAGTACCAGAACTGCTCGCCGTTGTCCAGCCAGACATAGGTGTTGCGGAACAGGCAGCGCCGGATCCCGCCGGGGTCCACGGCGAAGGTCTGGATCGGCATTTGCGGGGTAAATTGCGGCGGCGGGGAAGTGGGCGCCTGCTGGCCGCCAGGACCGCCGGGACCGCCGGGAAAGCCCGGACCGCCCGGGCNGCCGGGGAAACCTGGGNTGCCGGGAAAACCGCCGGGGCCTGTGCCGGGGAAGCCGGGAGTGCCTAATCCCGGAAAGCCGGGAATCGGGAAAAATGCCATATTCGCACTCGCTCCTTTACTGTGGGCTAAAGCATCATATGCAAAAGCGGAAATTCGGTTTGGGCAGATGCACAGCAAACATAAGGGCGAAAAAACAGCAGCCATGCGCGCATGGCTGCTGTTTGCTTGATACGCCCGGCATGGGCGTCATCCCTGCGGTAAAAGTCCGGGGTGACTGCGGGGATATTCGGCAAGATCTCCCGCCATGGATGAAGCGATCTTTAACGCTTGCTCAATTGTGGCGAATCCTCTTTGAGTTCGGTGATGAGGTTTTCTGTATTTCTGAAAATATGCCAAAGGTTCTCTTTCAAAAGTTCGATTTGTCCATTGGAGAGACCCTGCGCGATGGCGGACATAGCCGCTCTTTCAACAGGGAGTATCGCTTTGATCAACTCCCTGCCTTTATCGGTGATATATATGGAAAAAGCCCGGCGGTCGGTGGGATGAGGGGTTCTTTCCGCCCACCCTTTTGTTACAAATACATCCAGGGCCCGCGTCACGGCCGGTTGATCCTTTAAGGTAATGACCGCCAGTTCCTTTTGCGTGCACCCGTTATGATCGTTCAATTTAACCAGCAAGTGCCATTGCTCGAGCGTAATGTCGAATTCTTTGAGTAACAAGCTCATATAGTTCTGAACTTGTTTGCTGGCTAAAAACAATATATAGCCAATAGAGGAATCAATCATCACCGACAAATCCTTTCAAACGAAATATTTGCAAATATAATTTATCATATTCGTTTGACGGCCGCAAAGTAATAATAACATATTTTTAATCAAATATTTCAATTATTTACTAAAATTATTTACTGATTTTTTGTTTTTTGCGCCAATAAATTAATGTTGACAGCATTTATTACCATTATTATAATTGTTCACAACAAGTATTTAAATTGCAATTATTGGGGTGAAGATGCTTGTGGCATTATTGGCCTGAAAATTACATGTGGTCTTTTCAGTTGGTCAGAGCGTTAAGCCAATGCCAGAACGGCGGGGGACAGATTGCGGAATGTCTTCAAGCTGCGGAAAGAATCGTTCTGGGGGATTATGAAAGCTGGCACCATGAATGGATGAGACTTGGCAACCGTGCGCTGGAGCAAGCGGAAAAGGCGATGGCGGAATCCCATTTTGAAACCGCCCGTGCCGCTTACAAACGTGCGGCCAATTATATCCGAAGCGCGGAGTTCTTTTTGCAGGCTCATGACCCAAGAAAGCTGGAAACGTATCTAAAGGGTATTGAGGCTTTTCGCAAAGGCGTGGCTATGGATGAGAACCCGCCTGAAGTGGTGCAAATCCCGTATGAGCATTCCTATATGCCGGCCTACTTCTACAAGGTGGAGGGCGTAAGCAAACAACCGACGGTGATCATGTTCGGAGGATTGGATTCGACAGCGGAGGAAACCTATTTCAGCATCGTCCCTTACTTGCGGGAACGCGGTCTGGCTGTCTTGACCGTTGATGGCCCGGGCCAAGGCGGAGCATTGAGGCTGAACCATTTGGTTTCGAGACCCGATTATGAAGTGGCCGGAACAGCCGCGCTTGAGTGGGCGTTGAAACGCGATGATATCGACCCTGACCGGATTGCGATTATGGCCTGGTCAATGGGGGGTTATATGGCCGCGAGGATGGCCGCTTTCGAACCGCGTTTCAAGGCTTGCGCAATTTTGGGTGCCGTATACAATTACAGCGCCGTGTGGGATCGCCGGCCCGACAATCACCCCCTCGCTTCCATTTTGCAGCATGTGCTGGGCGTAAGCAGCATGCCGGAAGCCCGGGAAAAATTGAAGCAATTTACGCTGGAAGGAGTCCTGCATAGGATTAAATGCCCCACCTTCATTATCCATGGGGAAGAAGATCGTCAGGTTTTGGTGGAACACGCTTACCGGGTTTATGAAGAATTAACTTGCGAGAAAAGGCTGGAAATTGTGAAAGCGGAAACAACCGGAGCAGCTCACTGTCAGGCGGATAACAAAGCGATGGCTTTTCCTCTGTTTGATTGGTTGAAGGATAAGTTGTTGTCCTGATTGAGCAATTGCAATCGCTTGCATTATTTGAAAGGGCTTACATTTAAAATATTCGAAAATTTAAGTAATGTTGTTTAAGGAGAGGGCAATTAAATTGCTAACAACGAATCAAAGACTTACGCATGAGGAAGCCGTTGCGCTGGCAAAAAAATTGGCCGAGAAAGCCCGCGGCAGAATCCATGAAGGAGAAATCCTCAACCGTCAGCCGGATGAAACGATTCAGGAGATTGTGGATTCCGGACTTGTCCGGGCGCTGCAGCCGCTTCGTTTTCACGGTCACGAATTGATGTTCGATACGCTCGTGGATACGACCATTGAAATGGCCAAGGCGAATCCTGCTTCGGGCTGGTGTTATACGCTGCTTTTGGTTCATCAGTGGATGCTGGCAGGATGGCCGGAAGAGGCCCAGCGGGAGATTTGGTCCGCCAATCCGGATGCCAACATTGCTACGGCGTTCGCGTCTCCCAAGGATGGGAAAATTGAGCGTGTTGAAGGCGGTTATCGCATCAGCGGCATTTGGCCGTATTCGTCCGGGGTCTATCATTCGGAGTGGGTCATGGTCACGGCCTATGCGCCGGCGCCTGACGATGAAGGACGGCAGGTCAGAACCATGTTCCTGGTGCCCCGGGAAGAATATGAGATTTTGGATGACTGGAAGGTGACGGGTCTTCGGGCGAGCGGAAGCAACAGCCTGGTCGTTAAGGATGCTTTTGTGCCGGATTATCGGACGGTGAATATTGAAAAGTGGAGTGAAGAAGGGATCAGCCCGGGCATGGCGGTGAATCCGGGGCCACAGTATCAGCTTCCTTTGAGCAGCGCCATCCCGACCTGTCTGGTTTCCGCCGTATTCGGCGCCACCATTGGGGCGTATGAACTTTACGTGGAAAATGTCAAAAGCAAAATGGCGTCGGGATTGCTGGACCCTTCAAAAACCGCGCATGTGCAGCACCGCATCTCGGAAATGTCCGCAACCCTTGATGCGCTGGACGGCCTGATCCGGAAATCGCTGGCACTGCTTCGCTCGGGAAGCGCGCTGACAAAGCGGGATAAGGTGCGTTTGCTGCGCAACTACGCTTACATCGCAAGATCATGCAGCAAAATCGCGGATGAAATTTTCCAATACAGCGGTTCTTCTGCCCTTTACGATTCCACGCTGAGCCAGTTGTATTGGCGGGATATCAAAACCATGTCGATGCATGGGCAGCTGAATTTCGATGCGGCCAGTCTGGCTTACGGATCGTATGAACTCGGCATCACCAATTAAATTTTCAAAATAAAAAAATGAAAAAGTGTGGGGGAATGAACGATGAAAGGCATTTTCAGAACAGTTGTTGTAATCGGTTTCATCCTAATGCTGATCGCTTGCGGCAGCAACAATTCGGGCGGCGGTGGCGCAGCGCCCAGCAGCAGCTCTGGCGGCGGCGGCGAACAGCCCAAGGCGGAGAAACGCGTGCTGCGATCCACCATTCATGCTCCTGAAGGGATTCCGTATTCGAAAGGTTATGATGCGTTCCTGGATGAAATCGAGAAAAGAAGCAACGGGCTGATCGAGTTTGAACGGTATTATGCCGCCTCGCTTTTAGGCACCAACAATATTATTACGGGGCTCGGAGGGAAAGTGGCGGACATCGGCGTGGTGCTGCCCGCCTGGAACCCGGGGATCCTGCCGCTCGGCACGGTCACCAGCAACCCCTCCATATACAATGACGCATACGCTGCCGCCAAAGCGGTCGATGAATTGTATCGCACGATCCCGGCCATAAATGAGGAGCTGGAAAAGAACAAGCTGAAATACGTAGGACAATACGCGCTGCCGGCCTATTATCTGTTTACATCGAAGCCGATGGCCAGCCTGGATGACATCAAAGGACAGAAACTGATCGCGACAGCCCAGGTGGCCGAATTGGCGAAATCTCTCGGCGCGGTTCCCATTGCCGCCCAAACGACCGAGGCTTATGAACTGATTTCCAAAGGGACGGCGGACGGACTGATCATCAGCCCGGAAGCCATCATGTCCTATCATCTGGATGAACTGATCACCCATGTGTATTATGCGCCGATGGGCGGGCACACCGGACTTTATGTGATGAATCTGGACACCTGGAATAGCCTCCCGGCGGACATCCAGCAAACCATTCAGGAAATCAGCAGCGATTTTCAACCCAAGTCCTTCCGCGAAATTATCTTTAATGACGCCGTGATCGATGATTTGAAGAGCAAGGGCATCACTTTCGTCGAACCGACGGCGGAAGAACTGCAGCGGCTGGAAGAGGCATCGAAGACGCTTTGGGATGCCTGGGTGAAGGAAATGACGAACCAGGGACTGCCCGGACAGGAAGTGCTGGACAAATATATTGAATATGCCAAAAAGTATGAGGCGGACAACCCCTTCAAAAAATGATGGACGAAACCGGCACCCGGCATCAGCTCACTTTCCGGCCCACGGGCCGGAAAGTGAGCTGAATTAACCTGACGGCAAGGTGGAATTTTATGCGCAACCCGATCGCACGTCTGGAAAAGTTATATGCCAAACTGGAACTGGCGCTCATCCTGATCGCCGGTTTGATTGTGATGCTCATGATGATTATGGTCACCGCGGATGTGCTGATGCGCAACCTGTTCAATCGTCCGATCGAAGGCGTTTACGAGCTGGTCACTTTATTGTTTGTCAGCGCGGTGTTCATGGGCTTGTCTTTCGTCCAATACGCGAAAGAAAACGTCAAAATTGACGCCCCAACGGAGAAGCTCCCGGCAACGGTCAAAGAAATTCTGGAATGTTTCGGGTATACGATTGGTGCCATCATCGCCTTCATCATTTTCTGGAAAAGCGGTCAAGAAGCGTATCATTCCTTCGTCACAAAGGATTACACTTACGGTTCCGCCAAGCTGCTAAACTGGCCGTCGAAGACTGTCGCCGCGCTCGGGATGCTGTTTCTGGGCATTCGATTGTTGCTGGATATGGTGCTGACCGCAAGCAAATGGATGAACCGAGGAAAACGCACGGAAACAGCGGAAGCGGAAACGAAATTGCTGGAGGGATAGTATGTCTTCAACGGCCATTGGTGTTTTGATGATTGTGGCCTTGCTTGTACTGCTTGTGCTGAGGGTGCCGGTCGCTTTTGCTCTCGCGATCACCGGTTTTGCAGGATATTGGATGATTGCCGGGCTGGGGCCCGCGCTGATCATCACCGGCACCAGCATGTACGACACGATCGCCAAATACAGCTTCGCCGTCGTGCCATTGTTTGTCATCATGGGGTATTTTTCTTACCACTCCGGCATTGTGTCCCAACTGTTCAACACCTCCAAGAAATGGGTAGGCCATCTGCCGGGCGGTCTGGTGCAAGCAACCATCCTGGGGGGAGCCGGTTTCGGCGCGGCGTCGGGATCGGGGTTCGCGTCGACCGCCACCTTGGCCAAAATTACGATTCCGGAAATGATTCACGCGGGCGTGGATAAAAAGCTGGCTTACGGTGCGGTCGCCTCCGTCGGTCCGCTGGCCCAAATGATCCCCCCCAGCGTGCTCATGGTCATCGTCGCGATTATCACCAATCAGCATATCGGCAAAATGCTGATTGGCGGGATCTTGCCGGGCGTGCTTGCCGCGCTGGTGTATATGATCCTTGTGGCCGTCATGGTCAAACGGAAACCGTCCCTTGCGCCTCCCGTCCGGAAGGCAACCTGGCCTGAACGTTTTAAATCCCTGAAGGATGTTTGGGCTTTCACGCTGATTGTGGCGGTGATGATCGCCGGGATGTATTCCGGTTTCTTTACCGCTACGGAAGCGGGAGCCGTCGGCGCAGCCTTCGTGTTCGTGCTGATGCTCATCAAGAAAGGCTTCAAATGGAACATGCTCAAAGAAGCGTTAATCGACACGATGAAGACCACCTCGATGGTCTTTCTGATTGTCGGCAGCGCTTTTATCTTCGGATATTTCCTGGGGATCACGCGCATTCCCGCCAAGCTGTCGGAATTTCTGGTGAATCTCCCCGTTGCCCCGATCGTGATTCTGATCGGCATTGTCATCATGTACCTGATTTTGGGCATGTTCGTGGACATGATGGCGGCCATGTTCCTGACCTTGCCGATCATCTTTCCTGCGATCCTGAACCTGGGTTTTGATCCGATCTGGTTCGGCGTGCTGCTCGTATTTCTGGCCGAGGTCTCCCTGGTCACGCCCCCATTCGGGATCAGCTTATTTATCATCAAAGGCACGATACCCGAGAGCAGACTGGAAGACGTCATGAAAGGAAGCATTCCTTTCGTGGTGGCGGATCTGGTGATCATCGCCCTGCTCATCCTGTTCCCTGAAATCGTGACGTTCTTGCCTTCGCTCATGAAGTAATGAAAGGAGCCCGCAGATGGGATACAAGCTGATCGATTTAAGCCAGCCTTTGGATAACGACGCCAAAGAACCTTTCCCGCCGGATATTCGGTATTCCCGGCATGATGAAACGAAAGAAAGGGCGGCCAGACTGTTCGGACTGGAGCCGCATGAGTGGCCGGGGGAGCTGGCATGGAGCTCGGAAACGGTCACGCTGGGCACCCATACGGGGACGCATGTGGATGCGCCGTATCATTATTGGCCACAGACGGGCAACCAGCCCGCCAAAACGGTGGATCAGCTGCCTTTGGAATGGTTTTTCGGCCCCGGCGTGCTCCTTGATTTCTCCTGGAAAAAATCCGGGGAAGAAATCACCAAACAAGACGTGATCGAGGAATTGGAAAGAATTCAGCATCGTCTGTCGCCGTTTGAAATTGTGCTGATTTACACCGGCAGCGACAAATATTATTACGAACCGGGCTACAGCGAGCGGCATCCGGGCATGAGCGCGGAGGCCACGCGATACCTCATTGAAAATGGCATCAAGGTGATGGGGACTGACGGCTGGGGATGGGATATTGCGTTTCATGCCCAGGCGAAAAAATATCGCGAAACGGGTGACCCGAACGTGCTGTGGGAAGCCCATTATGTGGGGAAAGAACTGGAATACTGCCAGATTGAAAAGCTGGCCAATCTCGACAAGATTCCGAAACCCACCGGTTTTAAAGTGATTTGTTTCCCGATCAAAATCAAGGGCGCCAGCGCAGGATGGGTTCGTCCGGTTGCCTTGATTGAAGAGGTGGAGGCATGAAGTACGTTACGTTTCGCAACCCGCACGGGGAAATCAGGGCCGGCTGGATCGAAGGCAGCCATATCGTGGATATGCATGTTTTGAGCGGAGGCACGCTGCCGGACAATCTTCTTCAATTGGTGCAGGAGCATGAAGCGTTATCGGCCACGGTTCAGAAGGTCCGGCAAGCCATCGCGGACAAGGGGATTTCGGCCCATGCCGCAGGCGTTTACGATCCGGATCAAATTACGCTCATGGCGCCTATTCCAAACCCGCCCAGTTTCCGCGACTTTTTCGTATTTGAAGAGCACGTCAGAAACGCCAGGAAAAGAAGAGGGCTTTCGGTCCCTGAAGAATGGTACAACATCCCCGTTTATTATTTCTCGAATCATCACGCCATCATTGGACCCAATGAAAAAGTGGAGTTTCCAAGCAAAAGCAAAGAATGGGATTACGAACTGGAAATGGCTTGCGTGATCGGGAAAAAGGGCAGGAACATTCCGGCGGATGAAGCCGAAGATTACATTTTTGGCTATTGCATCTTGAACGATTGGAGCGCCCGTGACCTTCAGCGGCAGGAAATGAGCGTGGGATTAGGCCCCGCAAAAGGCAAAGATTTTGCCACTTCCATTGGACCTTATTTGGTGACAAAGGACGAGCTCGCGCCGTACAGAAGCGGAAATCTTTTCAACCTGGAAATGACCGCAACGGTGAATGGCCGGCTGCTGTCGAAAGGAAATTTCAACACCGCTCACTATAGCTTCGGGCAAATGATCGAGCGCGCATCGGATACCGCAACGCTGCATCCGGGAGACCTGATCGGCTCGGGCACGGTGGGAACGGGATGCCTGCTGGAACTGGGGACGGAGGTGCATCCCTGGCTAAAATCGGGTGATAAAGTGACGCTCAGGATTACAGGGCTGGGCGTGCTGGAGAATGAAGTGAAGTAGTCCGCAAATGAGACATGAGAAGGAGGTATGAAAATGGCAATTAAGTTTTTGGAAGAAGTTCAGTTTGGCGTTCCCGACCTGGAAAAGGCGAAGCAGTTTTTTAAAGACTGGAATTTGCAAGTGGCCCAGGATGATCCGGATTGCGGCGTATTTCAGACGCAGGAAGGCGCGCGCATTGTGGTGAAGCGTGCGGACGATCCGAGCCTGCCCCCTCCCGCAGCACCGGGCATTTGCCTGCGCAAGATGGTCTGGGGCGTCGAATCCGCAGAAGACCTGGATTCCGTTGCGGCAATTTTGGCTGATTATACGAGCGTTTCCCGGGATGCCGCCGGGAACGTCAGCGTGAACGACCCTTCGGGATATGCGCTGGCCTTCCAGGTTTCCACGTTGAAGAAGCTTCCGCCGGTTGAGATGAACGTAAATTATCCCGGTTTGCCGGTTCGTGTCAATCAGCCGATTGACGGCACCATTCGGCCCACGATCCGTCATCTTGGACACATTGCCATTTTCGTATCCGATTTCAAAGAATCGGTCAAGTTCTACCAGGACCTTCTGAAATTCCGGCCTTCCGACTTGTATGAAGAGAGAGGTCTGTTCCTGAGATCACCCGGTTCCAATGAACACCACAATTTGTTCTTGGTCAACCGTGATGGTCAGAGAGGCGTGCACCACATTTCATTTGAGGTCCAAAACTTCCACGAATTGATGCAAGGCGGCATCTACATGCAGCAACGCGGCTGGACCACATATCAGGGGCCGGGGCGGCATCGGCTGGGATCCAACTTTTTCTGGTACTTCCACACCCCGTTCGAAGGCACTTGCGAACTTTATTCGGACATGGATGTGCTGGATGACAACTGGGAGCTGAAGGTTTGGGAATATTCTCCTTCCATGTTTTATTATTGGACCACGCAGCCGGGAGGCGTGATTTCGACGGTGGATCTCACGAAAACAGAGTAGGAGTTTCGGGATGGGATTTGAGTTCGATCGAAATCGAATGTACTTGATGCCCGTCATGTTCGGACCGGCCGTCACGCCAAGGCAAAGACCGGACGGGAAGAGGTGGATCCAGGACCGGCCGATCCGCAAGGAAAACTACACCATCGTTTACGAAAGCCATCCGGGCCAATTGGAAAACATCCTGCCGCCGGGATTCCGCCTCTTTTCTCCGCACGTCGTGATGGAATTGAGCATGCTGAGAGACATACCTTGGCTTGCCGGCAAAGGATATAACCTTTGCAAAATTCAAATTCCCGTTCTATATGATTGGATCGGGGAGACGCTGACGGGCAGTTTGGTGGCGGTCGTGTGGGAAAACCATGCGGATCCGATCATTACGGGGCGAGAGCAGCTCGGCTGGAGCAAGATTTACGCGGATATACGGGATGTAAGCTGGGACGGCAGCCGGGCCCGCTCTTCTTTAAGCTCATGGGGCTTTGAGTTTTTGCAAATCGAGATGGATTTCTCATCGGAGCCGCAGCAGAAGGACGAAATGCTGGCCGCGATCAACCCTTCCGGCAATGCGGGGCTTTTCCACTACAAATTTATGCCGCGGACGGGCGAAGGCTTTGTGAAGGCTGATTTTGCCGGGGTAACGCTGTCCCCGAGCGGATGGAGTCCGCCGCAGGATGCGGCGGATCTGCCCGAGGCTGCGAAAGCGGAGATCGCCACGGTGTGGGGGCGGGGCACAATTCGTTGGAATCGGCCCAAATGGGAAGATATGCCTACCCAGTTTCACATCGTGGACACGTTAGGCAAACTTGAAATCAGGAAGGAACTCGGCGCGCTGAAAAGCGTCAGTTACTCGGCCAACGATTGGTATGAACAGAAAATGTTAAAAGACGAGACCCACGTTCTTTTTTCGGAGAGATAGCGGATACGGACAAAACATGAAGGCGGGATCTGTGCATTCCCGCCTTCGTGTTTTCACGGCACTTTGCATGCCCTTGATATCAATTCTTGCCCGATTTTTTGTGATCGAAAATGTCTTCCTTGCTTTGTTCGCCCTGGCCTTCCCGCCACCGAATGAACTCAAAGACGCTGCGGCAGGAGTTGCAGTAATACTGCCGGACGAGCTGCGCTGTGCCGAAGTTGGAATGCAGCACGACATCTTCGGATTCGCAGAAAGGGCAATGGGGCGTCTCGTGATAGCCGAGGTTCAGGCTCATACCGCAACCGTGCCTTTCTTGCCGAGCAGCTCATCGATCGTTTCCCGGAACTTCTTCGCAAACCCGGCATCTTTCGCAATGAATCCTTCGGCCACCAGCGCGGAGTTGTTCTCGACTTCCTCCAGCCATTTGACGGCTTCGGGAATGTTCTTTTCCAGCGCCTTTCTGTAGCGGCTCGGAATGGAGCCTTGATCGTTCAGCATGGAGACGGACCAACCGTACGAATACAGAATGTGTTCCTTCTGCTCCTTGATGAGTTTGTGAATCCGGGTGGCCACGTCCGCGCGGCGCTGCTCCAGCACGTTCCGCAGCACCAGGTCATGGGCCACGTCCACCGTATACAGCGCGGCGATCAGCGAGATCCAGTCATTGGCGTCATGGACGAACTGGAACGCCTTGCCGGTCTGGCCGCGAATTTCCGGCTTCGGGCCGGTGCCGCCTCTCAGTTCAAACACCCAGTTGTAAAGGACGCGGGCATGGCCCAGCTCGCCTTGCGCCATCGCGATGGCCGACGTGGCGGCTTCGATGGTGGGGGCGCCCATGCCGATGTCCACCAATTGGTCACCAAGGACGTACTTGTTGTCGGCAATGCTTTCCAAAACCAGCGTAAACGCTTGAATACCTTCCGTCACTTGAGCCATTACGCACTCTTCCCTTCTTTTTCGAACAGGGGTTCTGTCCGTTTGATTTGAATCAGATGGTCCCGGCGCACCGCAAACATGTCCGTCCAGTCCTCTTCGTCATAGACGAAGTGCGCATAGGCGATGGCCAGCTCGTCGGAAGGAGCTTTGACCGTTCCAATGTGCATCAGGTTGTCGCCGCGGTTGATGCGGGCGAAAATTTCGTAGGTTTGGTCCTTTTCGATATCGGGATTCATTGAGCGCTTACCCCCCAATATTTCAGTTTGGCGCGGCCCGCTTCGGTCAGGCGGTCGATGGTCCAGGGCGGATCCCACACGACGTTGATGCGGACCTCTTTCACCGTCGGCTCCTTGAGAAGCCGCGCTTCGATGTCTTCCTCGATCCATTGCATGCAGGCGCAGGAAGCGGCGGTGTAGGTCATCGTGATGTCGACGACGCCGTCTTCTTCCTTGATGTCATAAATCAGTCCCATGTCCACGACGCTGATCGGAAACTCCGGATCCATCACTTCTTTCAGCGCGTCCCAATAGCGCTGCACATTTGCCGTCTGGGTGCTCATGTCAGACAACCTCTTTTCTGTAGGCTTCGAATTCCTTCCGGCCTTTTTGGATCCAGGCGACGAATTCGTTAATGTTCGGACCGCGTTTTTTCCAGCGTTTGATCGCGTTTTCCCAGGTGTCCGGCTGGTCGAAAAGCCATCTTTTGTTTTCATAGTCAAACTTGCAGGGGAACGGCACATCGAGAACCCACTTGCCGGAGGCTTCGTCATAGTGGGCCGGAACTTTGACGCCGATGGATTCGCAGAACGGCACGGCCGTCGACAGCCACTTCTGGCGAAGCTGGTCGTTGGTTCTGCCCTTCAGGCGGAATTCAAGCTGCGCGCTCCGGCTCTTCAGCTCGTCGGCCACGCCGAAGAATTCCAGCGCCATCAGGAACATCCATTCCACAGCCTTGCGCACTTGCTCCTGGGCTTCCGGGCCTTGCTTCATGGCAAAGCGCATGATCGTCTCGCCGTGACGCAAGTGGAACAGCTCTTCCTTGTCCACCTTGACCAGGGCCCGTTTCCACGGCGCGTACGATTGCGTTTCATAGGCGTCGCCCAGAAGCGTATAGCCGGCGCGGTCGAAAAAGGCGTTGAACACGCCGAATTCGATCCAGTTTTCGAGCTTGAAATCCATGGCATAAGGGTTCTTGAACTCGTGAGGCTGACGCTCATACAGCAGCTTGTCGGTGTCCACGCCCAAATCTTTCAAAAGGCGCAGCGCGATGTGGGCGTGACCGAGTTCGTCCTGCACGACGGCCAGTGCGGAAATCTTGTTGTTCAATGTGGGCGCTTGCTTATAGACGGACAACAGGGCAGGTGCGCTCATCAGCTCCGTGTCAGCCACGATGATCAGCGTTTGGCGAAGCGCTTCCAAATAGTCTTCGGTCATGTCCTCCTTGCGTTCCAGCATGAACCCGTTGCGGATTTTCTCTTTTAGCATTTCTGAACTCGCAACTGCCATCCGTTAACACCCTTTCGTTTACATTATGTTTTATTTACCATCGTCTCATAAACATAATATAAAGGCGGCACATCCTGTTCCGCTGTGATAAATATCACACTTTAGGGTCCGTGAGAAAATTTTTTGTATCCGCTTGCAAAAGTGGTCCGGCCACGGCGCGAACCGCCTAAGCCCAGGCGGCATACAATGGGAGCGAAATGCCTGCCGGTTGCGAGGATAAGGAGGTAGAACGCAAAATGTTTGGTTATCCGCTGTATGGGGTCCGTTTTCCCGCCAGTCAGGATCTTCTCCGCGATTTGGCCAATGCGATCAATGGGGAATACAGTGCCATCGCATGTTATGAAAGGCTGGCCAAGCTGGCTCCCGATGAAGAGACGCGCCGCCGGATCATGGAAATCCGGGAGGATGAAATCCGGCATTATCAGCAGTTTAGCCGATTCTACTATCAGCTCAGCGGTCGTCAGCCGACCCCCAAGCTGTCGGAGGAATGTCCGGACGAATATGGCGCCGGCTTGACGTATGCGTTTAAAGACGAGCAGCATACCGTCGATTTTTACCTGGATATGGCGGAGAAAGCGCAAGACCCGGTGATGCGCGATAGCATAAAGCGGGCGGCGGCGGACGAGCAAAACCACGCGGTGTGGTTCCAGCATTTCATGATCCAGCGCAGGTGAGCGACGGCCATCATTGACTTGATGCGGCTAATACTATAATATTGTAAGCAACAAAATTTACATTAGGATTATCGAAGAAGGAAAATCGAACAAGGGGGGGCGTGCCGTGATTTCATCCCTGTTTATTGGCCACGGTTCGCCGATGGTTGCCATAGAAGACAATGATTATGCCCGCTTTCTCGGTGAGCTGGGACGCACGCTGAAGAGGCCAAAGGGCATTGTCGTGTTCACCGCCCATTGGGAAAGCGACGTGCAAATGGTCAGCGAAATCGATGAATATTCCATGATATACGATTTTTACGGGTTTCCGAGGGAACTTTACGAAATGGTGTACCCGGCGAAGGGGGATGCCGCCCTTTCCCGCCGGATTCAGGCGCTGCTCGATGATGCCGGCATTCCTTATGTCGTGGAGAAAAAAAGGGGGCTGGATCACGGCACCTGGACGATCCTGCACCGGATTTATCCGCAGGCGGACATTCCCGTGATCCAGATGTCTGTCAATCAATTTCTTCCGCATGAAAAACAGTACGCCATCGGCAAAGCGCTGTCCCCGCTTCGCGAAGACGACGTGCTGATCATCGGCAGCGGCGCCACCGTCCACAATTTCGGGCTGTTTGGCGTCCGCGACCGGGAGGCGGTCAAGGCGCTCTGTTTCGCTTTTGAAAATTGGCTGGCGGAACATTTGCGGAAATGGGACCTCGACGCCCTTTTCCGCTATGAGGAGCTGGCGCCGTACGGCAAGATCGCCGTCCCGCCGCCCGCGAAGGAGCATTTTGTGCCCATTTTTTACGCCATGGGGGCGGCGGATCAGAGCCGGACGGCGGAAACGCTGCATCAGAGCCTGCTTATGGAAGTGATGATCAACAGCGCTTACCGGTTCGGGTGACGCCGGCTGACAAATACGGACAAACAGAAAAGCGGCTTGAACAGCCGCTTATACTTTTTTCTACATTATTATTTATATGTTGCGTCTATCGGATGACCTCGGGTTCGCCATAATCCACGCCTTGGGTGTCCACGGTCACCTTGCGCATGGCCATGGGCTTAAGTGGCCTGCTTCGGTTCGGGTCGCCGGGGTCGATCTCCTGCATGACGATTTCGTCGACGGTGTCCATGCCCCGGATCACATAGCCGAAGGCCGCGTATTCTCCGTCCAGATGGGGCGCGTCGCCGACCATGATAAAAAACTGCGAGCCCGCCGAATCGTAAATCAGGGTGCGGGCCATCGAAACGACGCCGCGCTTGTGCGGCAGATCGTTCGGAAATCCATTGGCCGCAAATTCGCCTTTGATCGCGTATCCCGGGCCGCCCATGCCGTTTCCTTGCGGGTCCCCTCCCTGGATCATGAAGCCGGGGATGACGCGATGAAAAATCAGTCCGTCGTAGAAGCCTTTCCGGGCAAGGGAAATGAAGTTGCGGACCGTGTTGGGCGCCACATCCGGGAACAGCTCGATTTGGATCGTTTTGCCGTTGTCCATTTCAATGGTCACGACAGGGTTCTTGTCCGAATGGGGAGCGGTCCATTCCTTGGAGGTTTGCGCCGCAGCGTCCGCAGCGCCGGATGTGCGGTCCGCCGCGCCGCCGGCGGCGCCTTCGCTCTTTACGGCCGCGCCTTTCTTGCCGAAGGCGGCGATTACCAGCAAAACGGCCAGCACCAGGAGACCGGCAATAAGCAATCCTTGTTTCTCCATATTACAGGCAAGTTTCTCCCTTCCGCATTTATTGAAATCATGATGAAATCCCTAATCCCGGTCATCGCAGCAATGCCGGATCAAATGGCGGGACCAGGCCTTCCTGCGCGGCACGGCCCAGCAGGGCGTCAATGGCGGCGTAGCCTTCCTCGCCGATGTCCAGAGTGTACTCGTTCACGTACAACTCAATATGTGCCTTGGCCACCGCGGGATCCATTTCCTGGGCGTGCGCCAGCACGTATTCGCGGGACGCCTCCGGGTGTTCCCACGCGTAGGAAACGGACTGGCGAATCCAGCCGGCGATTTGCTCCGCATCCAGTTCGCGGCGGGCGATGATGGCGCCAAGCGGAATTGGCAGGCCGGTGTCTTCTTCCCACCAGGCGCCCAAGTCGGCAAGTTTGGCCAAGCCATAGGACGGATAGGTGAAGCGGGCTTCGTGGATGACGAGCCCCGCATCGATGCGGCCGTCCCGGACCGCGGGCATAATTTCATGAAACGGCATGACGATGATTTCGCCCAGCCCGCCCGGCACCTGCTGCGCCGCCCACAGCCTGAACAGCAGAAACGCCGTGGACCGGTCGCTGGGCACCGCCACCTTTTTTCCCGCCAGGTCCGCGGGGCTTGCGATGCCGGAAGCGCCGCCGGCCGTCAGCACCAGGGGGCCGTTGCCCCGGCCCAGCGCGCCGCCGCACGGCAATAGCCGGTACCGCTCCAGCACCCAGGGTAGAGCGGCGTAGGAGACTTTCACCACGTCCGGACCGTCCGGCCCGGCGGCCAAATGGTTCGTGATTTCGATATCCGCGTACAAAACATCCAGCGGCGGCGCGCCCGGCACCAGCCCGTGCACCCAGGCGTGGAACACGAACGTGTCGTTGGGGCAGGGAGAGAAAGCGATTTTCAGCATGAGTCAAACAGCACCTCCGGCAAAATGGCGCAGGCTTTTTCCAGAACGTCCAGCGCCTCCTGGATCTTCCATGCGGAACGGTCGCGCGGCCCGACCGGATTGGAGATGGCGCGCAGTTCCATCACGGGCAGTCCAAATTCCGCTGCGGCCACGGCCACGCCGAAGCCTTCCATGCCTTCGGCGGCGGCGCCGGGCACGCGCCTTGCCCGCTCGGCGGCTGTCGCGGCGGTGCCCGTCACCGTTGCAACGGTGAGCACGGGGCCGAAGCGGACGGAAAGGTCCGCTTCCGCCAGCCTGCGAGCAAGCCGGAGCGACCTTTCCCGGTCCGCGGCAATCACCGTATCGCCCAGTCCAAGCTTGTCCAAAGGCAAAAATCCGTCCGGCGACTCCGCCCCAAGATCGGCGCAGACGATTTCGCTGGCCACGGCGAGGCTCCCTGTCTCGCAAACGCCGGCAAATCCTCCGCCGATTCCGGCGCTCACGACAAGGCCGAACGGCCGCCCCGCATTTTCCGCCCGCGCCAGCACCGCCGCAGTGCGGGCGGCCGCCCGCGCCGGCCCGACGCCGCAAAGCGCCGTTTCAAACCGCTCATCCCGGCCCAGCGCCCGCCGCACTGTCGCCGCCTCCGCTTCCACCGCCGTCATGATCAGCACGCGATGATGCGGCAAGTCCAACCCTCCGATTTTCCGCAAGTCTAATCCATAAGATATAAGTTATGAAGTCAGCAAGGCGATTTTTTTCCCACCCTTCCAAGGTAACGCGAAGTGCCGCCGCTGTCAAAGCGCAAATAGGCGCGGCTGCATTTGGCGCCCATAAATAAAAAAGACAGAAATAATATCAGAAAAATATAAATTGAAAATTGACTAATCTAATCGGAATTAATATAATTAAGCACATACTATAACATTAAACTATAGAATACGTGAGGGGTGCGACAGCATGAAAAAGATCCCGTTTGCTCTGATGGCCATCTTGGTGCTCAGCCTCCTGGCCGCCGCGTGCGGCTCCGGTTCCAATAACGCCAGCAACTCAAACCCAAGCCCGTCGGCCAGCCAGGACGCCGCACAGCCCAGCCAGCCGGCGGAAAAGAAGGTGCTGCGCGCGGGCTCTACCGGCATGTCCTATCCGAACAGTTACAAGGAAGGCGACAAACTGGTGGGCTTTGATGTGGAAGTGATTGAAACCATTGCCGCCAATTTGGGCTATACGGTGGAATGGGTCAACACCGATTTCAGCGGGCTGATGGGCCAACTGGACATAGGCAAAATCGACACTGTCGCCAATGTCGTGGCCATTACCGAAGAGCGAAAAGAGAAATACTATTTCACGGATCCGTATTCCTACGCTGGGGTTACGATCGTTACCCACGTGGACAACACGGACATTAACACGCTGGAGGATCTGAAAGGCAAGACGGTGGCCGGCGTGCTCGGATCGCAAAACGTGAAAAACCTGCAAAAATTTGACGTGAACGGCGAAATCAAAATCCGCACGTACGAAAACCGCGACGGTGCGCAAAACGACGTGCTGAACAAACGCGTGGATGGCTATGTGCAATCGAAGGCCAATTTGCTTGCGGAAATCCGGAAAAACAACCTGCCGCTGAAATTCGTCGGCGAGCCTTTCCACTATGAAGACGTCGGCTTCCCGTTCCTGAAAACCGAAGAAAACAAGGCGCTGATCGAACAGATCAATGCGGAAATCAAAAAGCTGCGCGAAGACGGCACGCTGAAAAGACTTTCCGAAAAATATTTCGGCGAGGACATCACGACGAAGGCCGAATAACAAAAGCCGAAAAAACTATCCAGACGAACAAAATCTTGAAGCGCACGAGCGCACGAGAGCAGGTTGTTCAATATGAATTTTGATCCGGCATACATTCTGGAGATTTTGCCCAGGATCATCCAATATATCCCGATCACGCTGCTGATGGCGGTGGCCGCGATGGTGCTGGCCATCGCCGTCGGTCTCGTTCTGGCTTTCATGCGAAACAGCCAGAACAAGTTTTTGAGCTCGGGAGCGGCCGTATACATTTCCTTTTTTCGCGCCATTCCGATGCTTGTGCAGCTGTTTTTGATCTACTATGGTTTGCCGCAGATTTTCCCCGTGTTCACCAGGATGGACGCGGTGACAGCGGCCATCATCGGCTTCGGGTTCAAACAGGCGGCTTTTTTGGCGGAAATTTTTCGTGCAGCGTTCATTTCGGTGGACAAAGGGCAGATGGAAGCCTGCCTGACTGTCGGCATGACGAAGGTTCAGGCGTACCGGCGCATCATTTTGCCCCAGGCGGCGCGCAATGCGCTTCCCGGCACCGGTAACATTTTCATCAGCCTGATCAAGGAAACGTCGCTTGCATTCACGTTGGGCGTTGTGGAAATTTTCGCGGAAGCCAAAATGCAGGCGGCGGAATCGTTCCGCTTCTTTGAGGCCTATCTGGCCGTCGCCCTGATCTACTGGGTGCTGATCGTCATTTATTCGTACCTGCAGGAAAAGCTGGAAAAATATCTGGATCGTCCGTACCGGACCTGAAGGTTGATGCTCATGATCAAAGTCACGAATTTGCGAAAAAGCTTCAAAGATCTGGTGGTGCTCAAGGGGATCGACCTGGAGGTGAAGGACGGGGAGGTGCTGTCGATCATCGGGCCTTCGGGCTCGGGCAAATCGACGCTGATCCGCTGCCTGAACTTCCTGGAAAAGCCGGATTCCGCCATCATCGAAATCGGGAACGTGAAGCTGGACGCCCAGCGGTGCACGAGCAGGGAAATCCGCCAGCTCCGCTTGCAGACGGCAATGGTGTTCCAGAACTACAACCTGTTCAGGAACAAGACTGCGCTTGAGAATGTGACGGAAGCGCTGATCGTGGTCAAGAAAATGCCGAAAAAGCAGGCGGAAGAGCTCGGCATGGAACTGCTGAGGCAGGTCGGCCTGGAAGACAAGAGGGACAACTACCCCGCCACGCTGTCCGGGGGCCAGCAGCAGCGCGTCAGCATCGCGCGGGCGCTGGCGCTGAGACCGCACGCCATTCTGTTTGACGAACCGACGTCATCCCTCGACCCGGAACTCGTCACGGAAGTCTTGCAGGTGATCAAGAAGATTGCCGAGATGCGGACGACGATGATCATCGTGACGCACGAAATGGAATTTGCCCGGGACGTGTCGGACAAGGTGATCTTTATGGCCGACGGCCAGATCGTGGAGCAAGGCCCGTCCAAGGAATTTTTCAGTCATCCGCAGCATGAGCGCACGAAACAGTTTTTGCGCAATTATCATGCGGGAAGCAGGGCGCTGTGAGCGTATGAGCACATCGGAACGCAGTTTGACGATGGCGTTTTTGGAAAAGCTGTGGAGCATGCCGTACGATGGCATAACCCTGGAGAAAGCCAAGTACGGTTTGCTCGATTTTGTGGCTTCCGCTTATGCGGGCAAGGACGACGCCGGCGTGGCCAAGCTGATTCGCGTGGCGGAATGGGAAGGCGGGCGCCCGATGGCACCCGTGCTTTTTCATCCGCTGCGCACGTCGCGCACGCAGTCGGCGCTGATCAACGGCTTCATGGGCCACGCGCTGGACTTTGACGACGTTCATGCGGAAGTGCGCGGCCATCCCAGCACCGTGATTCTGCCGGTGCTCATGGCTTTTGGCGATGCCGGCGTTTCCGGCCGGCGCTTTCTTGCCGCGTATGCGGCCGGGGTCGAGGCGATGGCAAGGATCGCCCGGGCGCTGACGAACGAGCACTATGAGCGCGGGTTTCATAACACCGCGACTGCAGGCGTGCTGGCGGCCGCCGTCGCCGGAGCGTATTATTTGTCGCTGCCCGTGGAGAAGGGCGCCTTGGCTCTGGGCTTTGCCGTGACGCAGGCCGGGGGCTTGCGCGTCCATTTCGGCACGGAAACCAAGCCGCTTCATGCCGGGCTTGCCGCATCGGCGGCGGTGCGGTCGCTGCTTTTGGCCGACGCGGATTTTCAGGCAAGCAGGAACAGCCTTGACGGCCAGCTCGGATTCTTTTCCGTTTTCGGCCAAGGGGTGGAGCGGGCCCGGGCGGAGCTTTTGAGGGACGACGGGGACACGCGGCGCATCGTGACGCCCGGGCTGTGGTACAAGCTGTATCCGTTTTGTTCGGCGGCTTACTACGGCCTGCATGCGGCGGAGCAGATCGGCCCGATCCCGCTGGAGCGGATTGACGAGATCGAGATCATTTTTACGCATCGGAGCGACGCCGCTCTCATCCATCGCGACCCGGCGAACGGGGAAGAAGGGCGGTTCAGCATCGAGTATATTGCCGCCCTGGTGCTGAGCGGCCGAGGCATCCGGGCGGCTGACTTCCAGCGGGTGCCCATCGATGAGGAGATCCGGGCCTACATGCGCAAAATGAAGCGCTTGAACGTGACGGATGTGCCCGCGGGCGTGAGGTATACGCGCATTGTGGTCAAGTTGGCCGGCGGGGAGACGGTCAGCGCCGTCGGCGACAGGCCGAAAGGGTCCGCCGAAAATCCGGTCACGGAAGACGAACTTCTGCGCAAGTTCGCGGACGTGGTGAGGGGCGCGAACGCGGAGGCGCTGCGTGAGAGGATCCTGCGGCTGGATGAGCTTGAGGATGTGCAGGAATTTATCGCGCTGCTTGGCGAGGGATGAATATGCCGCCGCGGCTGGCATGAACGGGAAAATCTCCGGCTTATTTTGCCAGATCCGCTTTTAAAAAAATAAGCTGGAATTTCTCCCGTTTATTTTATTTTGGACAAATCGCGTTTTTTTGAAAAAACAGCGAAATGTGCGGGAGTTTTTCCGGCTTATTTTTAATACGCCGATTCGTTGAAATGTACGGGAGATTTTTCAGTTTATGCGGCGGGAGGCGGGCTGTTTCCCTCCTCTGGGGTGCGTCTGCAGGTGAAAAAGTGCCGTGCGGCGCAAAAGGGGTGTCCCGGTCACCCAAGTG
>NICF_comb_assmDRAFT_10000509_pt1 | contig 33009 bp, 34 predicted proteins | sample NewIslPassag4_SG_FD_11279 | JGI IMG/M metagenome (IMG submission 11279)
CCATTCTCATACGGTGCGTCTTTGAGGAAGACGTTGTCTCCGACGCGCCAGGCAAGGATGATGCGAGAGCCAGGGACTAGAGGGGTGCCGACGTTTTTGATTGAGAAAACCTTGGCATGTACAACTTTTTGATCAGTTTCACGATCGATATCGACACACAAGCAAGAACCGTCCGGGAACGAAACTCCGCTTGTCTCATCAGCCACGATATTCACAGTTGCTGGGCTATTGGCGAACAATACCTGAATGGACTGCCAACGAAGAGTGTCGCCGGTCAAAGATACGTTGCCCCAATCACCAATCAATGGAGGTCCATAGGCGACTTTGATGTCACGGTCGGAAGAAGGCGAGAACCAACTTGGTCCACCACCAAGCTCCCATAGCCGCGTCATAACGGCGTCCATCCAATCCTTCTGTGAGCGAATAGAGCGATCGCCAAGCGTGAAAGGATCGGTAGAAGCATCGGAAGTAGATGTACGGTTGTCGAGCCGAGAACCCCAGTCGAACCGATTTTGTGAATTGGGGCTATCTCCACCAGAGCCCAGTCGGAACAGGAGCGGACGAGCATCCTCGATTTTGGTTACAACGTTGGAAGCGTCCGTTGTGACCTTTGCAATGGGCAGAAGATGCGGCTGAACAGAAAAACTCTGCGGTGAAATAACAATGCGATAATCAAGGATCCGCCCTAGAGGAATCGTCTTCGCGGCCTCTTCTTCGGTGTCAGCATCGAGAAACTTGACTGTATCGTAAGAGTTCGGATCAGCAATTCGAATTAGGTCAAGTCCTACGTAGTTTACGGAGTTTGCCGTAAACGCACCTTCTACTTTCTCGTTCGTTGGAGAAAGAGGCTGATTCTGTTCGGAGTCCGGGATTGCGAAAAAAGCAGCTGGATCTGACGCAGTAGGATGGATCAGCGTAGCGCCAGCAACTCGCAAAACAAGACGATCAGCGGTTACGGTACCTACTCCGTTGACGGGAATGGTCAATCCTCGAACGACATAGCTGTGCTTACCTGCGATAATATTCCCTGCAAGCAAGTCGAAATCTTTCGCAATCGAGCTTTCAATTGACCGAATGTGGGCTGCGTCGATGCGCATTTGCCCCAAAACATTAAGCTGTCTTTGTACCGACATTTAGGATTCTCCAATTAGCTTTGGCTTTCGTTGGCGTAATCAATGCACTCGAACGCGACCGTTCCTGTGAGCAGCCCCTTGACGGAAACCCGCCAATGCTGTTCTTTGACCAGCGCTCTATCCGTGGCAAACACGACCGACTCTGTACCGCGTTCTACGACTCGAATGCTGATGTACTTTTCGAGTTGGAATTTATGCGGAAAAGTTGTGATGCCGCGCCCCTCCAACCCTCCATCTCGGCGCAATCGAGTCACCTGCATCGAACCACGGATGGTTGCAGGACCTTCAGCGATTTCGACTGGTGTATTGCGGTCGATTCCTCGAATCGCTCTTCTTCCAGAATCCACCGTCCATTCGATAGCTGAGCAGATTCCGAAGATAGTGTTGTTGATGTAAACTTTGAGTTCTGCACCGCTAATCGAACGATGAATCATTAATCACCCCAAATCCATTCTTTGTCTTCATCCATGAGCCCATTGATTCCAGGATACCGGACTTCAACGTTGATCTTTGCTCCAGCAGCTGTTATCGAGTCAATGAGCTTCTGAGCAGCAATTCGCCCAGCCGTAGAAGCGGTTACATAGAAGGGACGATTTGTAATCTCCTTCGCTGCTTTTCCAATTGCGTAAGTGACTGTTTCGCCAATCGGAAGTGTACGAGGAAACGTGACCGTGCCATCTAGCACGAGCAGATTGCTCTTAGGACGGTTGCGATATCCTACAGGATAGATTGCTTCTTCCTTTCCGAATGCAAAGACGAGGTAGCCTTTCTCATCCGGGAAGAGAGACGCATCCGCTACTTCGATTGTGGAGTATGGACGTCCAGCCAAAATTGGTTTGGTAAGAGTTGTTTGGATAGACGTGATTGCCGGTAGATCTTCGTCGTAAATATACGAGCCACTTCCCTCTGCCTGGAACGAGGAAAGAGTGGCATTGGTCGTATCTACTCCGGAGAAAGGCGCTTCGGTAACTCCTGTTTCCACTGTGAGCACATAAGGTGTTGGAGTGCTTTTGACGATGTACATTCCATTTAGCCGGATAGGCTTTTCTCCTCGCAACTCCCTGGGAGTGAATGCGTATGAAAGGCTCGAATCCGCACTAAATAGGAGAATAGAACCATCTTCTAGCTTGGCAGCACCCAGTGCTCCGCTGATGAAAAGCGTTTCAGGATCGGAAGGCTCTTCCGTCCATGTGTCGGTTAAGAAGTTGTAGTACCAGCCTCTGGATTCGTCTTTGAAGAGCGGGAAGAAAATTCGGTCTTTGAAGAAGACCTGAGACGTAGCTCCGGCTAGTGAAGGAGCACCAACAAGTTCCTCAATCGTAAGAGAATCAGGATCGAAGACGTAGACTTTCTCGTTGGCCTTGCCCTGAGTCTCATTCCATCCACCATAAAAAAGAACCTTGCCATTCGGTAGAAGTACTGCGCAGTGATTGAACAGCGGTGGGAAACTTACTTGCTTGATTGAATTTGTATAGAGATTGTAGACGAGCAGATTCTCAGTTGGATTGCCGATTGCAAGCCCGCCAGCGATTACCACACGCCCATCATTGAGCAGAGTGGAAGTGTGGTTTTCTCGTGCGCTTGCCTCAGCGTAAGAAGTTTCCCAAGATTCTTCAACTGGATCGTAGATCTCTGCGTCTTCTTTGCCGCCCCATAGCAGTACTCTACCATCTTGGAGTACGGTTAAGGTAAACTGGCGTCGATCGTTGATTTGTGGAGCAGAAGTGGAGATCCAAGCATTCAACGCGGGATCGAACACCCAAGCATTACCTGCTTCTCCATCAACTACGAGAAAGCGATCGTCTTGAAGTGCAGTTGTACGGATAGACAAATCGCTACTCATAACAGGAGCTTCTTCTACCTTCCAAGCTCTCTCTTTGAAGAGAAAATATTTGGCCTTAGCACTAGGAACGAATACTTCGCTTCGTTTATTGACCGCGTAATTGGGAGCAACAAAGTCGGGATGAAGTTGGTTTTCGGGAAGGAGGTAGTCAAATTCGAGCTGAATGCCGTCAATCCAGAAAGTTCCTGGCCCCTCATCCCCTGACGGAAGGTAGGTTCTGATCCAAAGATCAAACAGCCGCCGAGCTGTTTTGTTTTCGTTGAAAACCTCCAACCAACGAGCAGGGAACTCAGCTACGTGCTCAGACATTGCAGAGTCCAAGAAAGTAGTGGCGTAGCCAAGTCCGTTGCTTTGGGAATGGGTTACGCGCCGCCCCTCTTCCATCCACCCTATCTGATACGCGGCAGCGAGCACTCCCGCACCACCAGGTCCCTCGTAAGAAGCACGAACTTTCCAGCGTATAGCTTTAATGTCTGCGTATGCGGGGCAGTCAGAGGTGAACAGGACGGTTTGATAAAGGCTTTCTGACCCAGGTTGCTCCACGCTCGCCAAACGCCCATCGAACTCAAAGGCGTTTTCAATATTTTGCCATCGAATAGTTACAGGGCTACCGTCTGCGTTTCGTGCCGCAATTGGTTTTGCAATTGCCGTTCGTAGTTTACTCATATCGCCTAGCTCTCTTCTCAGCGTAGCCCTTTGGTCCACCAAATGGAATGTGTTCACACTGTTCGGAAGCGCATTCACACCCTGGTGCGCAACAAGCTCCAATATATGGATCTTTTCCGGGGATCGTTTCACCATCAACTGTGGTGGGCTTCTTCTTTACATGTCCTACTACACAATACGGATATCGGATTGAAGCAGGAACAATTTCGATTGGGTGAACACAATCGGTTGTTTGCTTGCGTTCCGACTCTACTTCGAACAAGACCTGCTCTGGTAGTGTATTCAAATCCGCTACTTTTGCAGAGATGAGTACGTTTTCTGTAAATGTACACGTAGGATGTCCGCTACCAGGAAGATCCTTTGCTGTCTTGCAAGGGAGGTACAGCACAGTCCAAATGCAAAGTAGAATAGGTGCCATTAGTTACTCCTAATTCGCAGAGAAGAAATTGCTCCATCGAGGCGGTCGCCAATTCGCACAGTGTTCCCCCAGCTAAACGGTCCTGTAGGGGTGGTAGATCCCACAAGCACCCCATCTCGGTACACGCGCCATGAAGATGGGCTCAACTCAACTCGCAAATTGTAATTACGTCCTTTTTCCCATGTGAGTACAGGCGAGCGCCACGCTGCGCCAGTGCCAGGGTTCAAGACAATGAGCCCTGTATCGGTAAGGCTAATGCGGTTAGGGATTGCTGCGCCGTCTTCCCACAAGATACCTCGGAGAAAGTCTGCGCCGTTGGGGGTGCGGAATAGCTTCATGGTCCATTCGATCACGCCTTTTTCTGCTGGAAGACCAGTAGACGGGATTCTGTGAAAGTCTCTGTCACAGGTTACGGGACCTTCGCCACCCCAGACTGGCCGACCTGGCTCGCTTGATTTGACAAGCCAGCAGGCTTTCACGTCGAAGGGGACGGGGTCTTCGCTAGCTGGTCCGTTGCAGATAATTGCAGAAGGAACCGCGGTATCTGGTAGCGTGCGAGTGGCGGAAAGCACCTCCCACCTGCCACCCGTATCTACCACAGGGAAAGACGCCGAAATCGAGCCACTAAACCAGTACCTGATGTACGCCGGGCGATGCGTTCTCACGAGGCACGCGAAAGTCCGAGTCTCTCCACCCGGCGATACAGGGGCAAGGTTTCTTTGTAGAACGCCAGAGTTGGCGTAGCCGGGAGCCGGATGAATCCGATATCCGTCAGGCAGTACCTCAACCGTCCCACTATATGTCCCGCTCCAAGCAGGGTTATCCAGCTCCGCGCCCCACGACAGGTAAGTGGTGTTCTGAGCCCAGCTTTCAAGTCCATGAATACCGTAAGCCCCTACGTCTGACGGAACTTCAATCCATACTCCAGGAGCTACTTCGACTTGCGCGGGAGTTGCACGGGTAGTGGTGATTTTTCGTCCATCTGAACCAACATTGGTTCGCATGTCAAAGACGATATCCCAATCCAACGGCTCGCCTACTTCGATCGGTTGCCAATAAGGCTTCACGATTTGCGGTTTGGCACGAAGCCCATCAACAAACACGGTGTTGCCAGGGTTCAGCGCATGAGGATCTTCCAAGGTCAAGCTCATTTGACCATCTGCATCCCGGCTAGCTTCGAGGATCTTGTTGATGATGGGGGTAGGAAGGTATGTTCCCGTACCCAGTCGTCGCTCTACAATTTGGCTGGTTGCTGGAACAATGACGTCCAGTCCATCTCCACCTTGGGAAGCGATTGCAGGCGAACCAGAAGCATAAATGGTGCGCTTGATAGGTCGGAAGAAAAGAATGTCTCCTTCACCCAACACGACACCAAGCTGTTCTGCAAACGAATCAGCTGCTACTTCAAACCACGTAAGTCCTACATCAACAACTTCACGTGTTCCACGATTGGCTTCATGGAAAACGCTTCCGTAGATGTTGGCGTAATCGCCCGAACGAAGCAGGGAAATGGACGGAGAATCGCCCATTCCAGTCCATGTAAATCGAGTACGATCTGAACTCGTTCGCACGACATTCCATTGCCCTCCAGCTACCTTCACTTGCAACGGAGGATAGAACTGAAGGGCGTTTTGCGCTCTGCCACCCAGAACTCGGACGCTACCTCGCAATCCCATTCTGCCGCTAAAGATGCGAACAGATGCGTTGCCAGTTGCCGGATCTGTATATTGCTCTGCAAAAGCGTTCGTTCCTCGAAGCTGAAGCGCACGAGTGATGACTGAAGCTACCTCAAACGCGGATGCTTCGCTGATTGCAAAGAAGTCGCTTTCTCGGAAGGTGACTGTGATCGTTGTCTCGCCATCGAGTTCGATGATTAGCTCGTCACCATCCGAGAGAGCATACGGACCAGATAGCTCTGATTCGATGTATGCCCGTGTTGCACTAGAACCGAAGAAGATTTCCAGAATCCGGTAAACTGAGTCGATCGTCAGCTTGTTGTTCGAGACAATCGCTACCAGTTCTCGATAAGCGTCTTCTCCAATTCCAACACCTTCAGGAGGCTCGATTCCTCGGTTTTTCCCTTCTACGCGCAGAAAGCGACCAGAAGCCGTCTTCAGAAACATTTGATCAAAGATGGAGCGAGCTAGTTCGCCAAGGTACTCGTCACCTGTGGCGATCGCTTCAAGGAGCGCATTCCATCCAGGACCCTTTAATGCTTTATTAAAGTGCTTCCGAAGAACCTCGAAGGCGGACTGGTTCGTCGCGCCATCGGCAATTCTATTTCCAGCCATGCATTAGTCTCCGAGGATTGAGATTGCGATGTCTGTTTCGGGTGCGATGATCATTGGCTTTTCATATGCCTGAACAGGAATTACATCCCGACCAATAGAGTAGGTGGGATATGTTACAGTCACTGCTTCGCAATAGGCGTTGGCAGCTTCAACGATGTCGCTGAGAGCAATCGACTCACCAACGCCATGCTGGTTTACAACCGCAGCAACTGCGCCTCGAATGCGATCGGGATCTCCTTTGCGAACAGCAAGAGCAAGCCTGATCCGCTTCACAAGCGGGCTTTGGATGTTGACGTTGGTTCCTGCGGCGATCACCCCTGGATAGACAGACGGGTTTCTCTCATCTCCATACAGCACACGAGATACCTCGCTTATCAATCCAGTGCAGCGAGCATAGGCATCGATTCCTTGATGAAGTTGGTTGTCAAAGTTTAGCTTGCATTGCGCAGTCAGTACTGTGCCATACACCTCACCCAAAACCTCTGCTTTGGACGCAGATGCAAGAGACACATCCAAAAGCGCAGGGTTGGACTCATTTCGGTTGATGGTTACAATCTGCTTGAACAATCGAAGCGGGGTGCCTTCCGTCACTTTGACGCTGGAAGCTAGATTGCCGAGTACGGTGTTTGGGTGGTTGGTTAAGCCTTCTACAATGATTTGCTTGTTCGTTGAACCAAGAGCGTTGATCTTCCACACTCCTCGGTTGGCAGCCCCTAGTACGTCGCTATTGACGAGCAAGCTATCACCAGGTAGAACGCTATCACTGCTGTAGACAGCTAGCTCGCCAATTCCAACGACAGATGTTGCATCGTAAGCGCCTGCATGGTCTACCCAAATGATCCAGTCTTCTGTGCGTACAATACGAAGCCATCCATTGTTGGCGGCTGGCAGGTTTCCGCTAGAGATGTGCAGCCAATCACCTTGTGAGAAAGACGCAATGGCGTCCTTGGTAGTCTGCTGTTCATTGAGGAAGCGAATGGATGCAAAGCGACCAACTTTTCGTACTTCGATCTCTTCTTCTGCGTTGTTGGTCCACAGACGATTCCAAAGAGTAGCGTTCTTGAACGTCACAACCCCATCGGTCACGGATACTTCTTCCGTTGCTTGCGCAGTAAGTTTGGAATTGAGACGTCCGTTTTCTAGGCTAACCCACATGCCACCGGTAAATCCGTCACCTTGTTCAAAGGGGATGGATACGATGGTGTAGTCATTGATCTTTCGAGCGCTGCCTACTACGTTAGCCGTCGAAGTGTTTGCTGTGCCGCCGGATACTTGGATGTGTCCTTTCGATCCTGTTTCGAGCGCAAGCGCCTGTACGCGCGAGCCCTGCGAACTAGTAGAGATTCGAGCGGTGGAAGATACCCCGCTTACTGCGGGAGCTGCAAGAAAGTCTGCTACGTTCTTGGCAGTCGTAGGAACCAGCCGAATTGACTCTTCAGAAAAGTCATAAGCAGGTCCTATAATGGGTTGCGGATCACGTAACGTCAAGGAATCTGCCGCAAGTGATTCAACGTAATTGAGCCCTCCTGCTAGCCGAACAGGATCCGAAGCCGATGAAATAATTCCAGAACCATCGGGAGTAAATCCTTCGATGATGTCAGAATTGTTGTTTACCCAGTCTACAATTGAAGCAACCGAGGTTTGAGTTGTGTCGATCTTGTAGAATTGAAGGTTGCTTCGCTTCCCGATTTTGATTGGTCCAGTCGGCAAGTCTACTCGGTCCGAGAATACGGTTACGCTATTTGCGGTCGCAGAAGCAACCTGGTAAACTCCACCAAATACCATGCTCAACGGATCTGTTCCTGTGATGGCCAGGATGTCGCCCGGCTGAACAGCTGCAAGGTTGGTGGGTTCACGAGTAAAACGGATTACACCACTTACCTCTACTGGATCTTCGTCTACGAGTCCTGCTTCGTTGTAGCGGAATACAGTAGGCGAAACAACTTCTGTCACCTTCTTCCAGCCATTCGGGTAATTGGTTAGGACTGCATCAAGCTCAAGGTATACGAGATCACCTACGGCAAGACCGTGAGGTTCACCGCATTTTGCTTCAACTTTCTTCTGCGAGTTGATGAGCTTTCGCTGAAGAGCAACAATAGACGGCTCAGATACTTGGAGCGTTACTTCACCATCGCCAGCGGACAGCGTAACTCGTGCGGTATCCTCAAGTAGAATGCCAGGAGTTTCTTCAGTGGACGGCAAATGAATGCGAACCAAAGAGGTCTCACCACGGTTCTCGACAGAGATTTGGAACGGGCTTGAAGGAGCACGCGGAAGGTCGTAGGCAACTTCTACTGCATCTCCTTCAGCACCGAATCGTCCGAACCGCCATAGAGCTTCACGAGTTGGGTCATCTGCATGAGTCACGCCACGAGAGCGCATGTAAACCGCGAATCCTCTCCAGTCGAACTCTTCTCCGAAAGCATCCGACAACTTCCCATTGCCATCCAAATCTCGGACTGGGAAGCTGATGCTGTACTCACTGCTTTCCGATGCAATGTTTCGATAGAGCGGGACATTGTGCGTCTGTCCCTCGCCCAAGGAAATGAATAGATCGTCGGCAGGTCCAAGCGTGAAGCCTTCTCGTGCATTGCCAAAAGCTTCGTAGTCATGGTCGGAGTTCTGCGTTTCGACATACGCTAGATGAGACGTGTCTACCGCTACTTTTTCGCCTACTGGAAGTCCAAGGCGAGCGCCTTGAAGGTTGACCGATGTAACTTCGATCGATCCTTTGTTTGCAGTGTTGGTGTGAATTCTGAAATACTCATTTCCGGATACAGAAAAGTACCCACCCGGAAGAGCGCTTGAGCTGTTGAGAGCTTCAGCGATTTCCTCCAACGAAAATTCGCGCGGAGTATCAGGTGTAGCGAACTCAGTTCCAGGGATTTGGATCTCTACTGGCTCACTACCATCTACGGATACAGAGATTCGCGCTTCGCCTGTGAAGGTCACAGTGCCGCCAGGAATTCGCTCGCTTTCTACAAATGCGGTAGTTGCGGACGTTCCAGCGGTTAGACGATCGCCTTTCTTGAGTGGAAAAGCAAGCCTGCCCTGTCCTGTGTTGCGATCAAAGGTGTAGTCGCTTGCTTGCCCATAGGACACCAGCGCTTCAGGCGAGAAAACGCCCATACCTACAAGACTGGACCGAGCTGCATCGATTTCGAGAGAGGCATCTTTAGATGCACCACGTGCAGAACGCAGCACAAGACGATCACCTTCTGCGACTGTAATAACTCCAGGGATTTTACGGTTGAATACAGTTGCCCATGCTTCAATGGAGTTGGTGCGAGATACAGCTGAATATCCCGTGTTCGCCTTGGCGAAATCTTCACCCGTAAATGTGTATGTGAAAAACCCTGTACCGTCTACGTTGATGGTCAGTGTCTCGCCTTCCGATACAAGTCCCCAAGTTGAAATAGGGGCTGAAGTAATGGAAGGAACTACCCCATCTTTACGCAACATCCGATCATTCAAATAGAGACGAATGGTATCTACCCGAGCATTCGGAAATCCAAAGACTTTGTTGGCATCAAATCCAGGGCCAGTATAGGGTAATACTTCGATCTCTTCTCCAGTCTCTTTCTTGGAGAAAATCGAAAAGCGCGTTTGTCCATCTGCTGTACGAGCCGCAAATCCAAGAGACGGATTGCCATTGATTGATGCAACGCATTCATAAGCCGTTGCCTGGCTCATAGAGCGAAAATCGGATGGGCTAAAGACGTGGGTATAGATCACCCCATTCGTCCTCACGCAGAGCGCAGCGCCGGGCGGAAGGTTCCACGGACCCTCAACAGAAGTCTTGGCAAATGCTTTGGCGATAGGACGATGCGGCAGTTCGAAGCGATCCTCACCACCAAATGCGGAATCAATCAATACTTCGAATGGAATGCCCTGGGCAGATTCCTCGTACCCTGTTCCATCGTCGATGTACACAACCGTAGGCTCATCCTTAAACGACACAACAGAAGCGCTCACTACACGGCTAGCTTCGTCGTGAGGAGCTTGTACGCCAAGCGTATGATGCTTGATCGCAAGCGCTGTACCGCGAGCCCTCGTTTGCCTTGCGCGGCGGATACGAGCACGGTATGCGTCATCAGACTCAGGCTCTCGTCCGTTGGTGAATGGTAGACGGTTGGTTACAGTAGCGCCAGGGAACGGAGGCGAACGAAGTGTATTGACGGCACCGACAGGCACGTTGCCTACAATTCCAGGGGTTAGAGCTACAACGTAAACGTTTTGAACCGATGTTTCGCCATCTCGAAGAACTGTACCGTACACAACCTCGTATCGCGCAGAGCCGTCCGCTGTTTCAACGATTGTCCCGCTTCGAATCGGACGATCACCACCACGCGCTAGAATAACGGATTCGTGGATGTTGTGGAACTTAGTTGTGGGGCTTTCTAGCGTGATGCGCCAGTAAGATCCTTCTCGCTGGACATTGGTGTAGCGCAGAGGACCCTCGTAATTCGATGTACCGCGTCCAATGTAGATCCTGCCAGTGGCAGGGAATTGCGAAGCATCCGCTACTAAAATGCTAGTAGAACCCGCAATCGGCGCAGGAGCCCCTGAGTAGATAACGGTCGAAATCTTGGTAAATGTAGTATCGGTAAAATCTACATATCCGGTTGCAGGGGCCGCCCCTTCTTTGGGCACGCCTTCTTCGTATCCGATCCTTTCTAGAGCTTCCCCGGTGGCTCGTTCAAGATCGCGATCGTCTAGCATGGAGAAGAAAGCTTGTGTTGCACGAGTATCACTAGTGGCGGCAGTTTCTAGCACGGACAGAATAGGGCTGCCAGGACGCATCCCTTTGAGTCCTGTGCGAAACAGAAACGTATTGATCATCCCGCCAAGGATCTGCTGATACGAGCGGGGAGTCGGAGTTTTTGCCATAGGATTACATGCCTCAAAATAGGTTGGAAATCGCTTCTTTGTGGTATAGATTGTTGTTGAGGGCTTAGTAGGAGCGGAATAATGGATTTTGCAAAATTTGCAGAAGATTGATCGTCGAGCAATGCCAACAGGTAGTGCAGAAAGCTCTTGACTTTCGTCCCGAGTTAGACTACACACACGATAGCTCTAGACTGGAATCTAGAGCTACTCTAACCAACCCCACTTAGGAGGACGTAATGAACATCAACCAGGATCTTCTCCGGACGCTTATTGCTATCTACTGCTACCCCATCTTTCTGCGCATGGAATCCGATCCCTCCGCCGATCTGGACATCGATGATGCTGCCTATCGCGCGGTCGAGGCGGCGGATCGCCTGATTGCTGCCCTGGCGGACGCCGCCGATGATGCGGTCGTCGAAGATGAAATTTGACTCTTTGGACTAAATAAATCTAGTAACGAGTCGGTATGGCTAATGTCGATAAGGCGAGGATTTGCGCCATCAAAACTCATGGGAAGCAGTTGTACGGACTCTATCCCTACGCCCTCCATCTTGCATGGGTGGAGGAGGTCCTGAAACGTCATGGGTGCAGCGAGGATGATCTCTTGGCCGCTGCCTGGCTCCATGACATCATGGAGGATTGTGGCGTTTCTTTCGAGTATCTCGAAAAGCGGTTTGGTGCGCAAGTTGCTGAGCTAGTCTCTCTGGTCTCCGACATGGAGGGGAGAAGACGAGCAGAGCGCAAGAGAAACACCTATACCAAGCTTGTCGAATGCAGGGAGCCTCGGGCGCTCGCGCTCAAATTGGCGGATCGGATCGCCAACATCGAAGCGTGCCGGGAGGAGGGCAACAACTCACTTCTGCGCATGTACCAGAAGGAACATCCGGATTTTGCCGAGATGTACCGCCAAGCGCACAAGGATGATTTGGCTTGCGCGCTCTGGGACACCTATTCCACGCTCATTTTCAAGTAGCGGTGGGAGGCCCGGGCGGCTGCCCGCAGGGGAACTGACAGTGCCATACCCCAATTTTCTTCTGCGAACCCGCTGATCAGCTGTCGGCGGGCAGCTTGAGAGAGCAGATGGGTCTACGGCTGGCCCCGCCTCTGGCGCCGCGAAGGGGCCAGCCCGCGGGCAACTCTTGCGCTCGTGCTTTTTCTCTTGACGGATTAGCGGAGATGCCCTATAACTCTAGGCATGGTCGCTAACACGGAGGTCAGGGACATGGTCGCGAACACGGAGGTCAAGGGCATGGTCGCGCAGGGGATGCTGGAGCACGTTATCTTCGTTTCGGACTCCCGCTGGGACGAATTCACCAAGCGGTTTGCGTCGGTCGTTCGCCGGGCGGCCAAACTCGGAGTTGAGGCGCCGACCTTCGAGGTCGTCAAGAGGGCGCGTGTAAAGGTGCAGTCGGGCTTCGACGTCGGCCAGGAAGTGCGTATCCTCGGCCCCATTCCTCGGGTGGATGGCTGGTCTGTTGCGGCCATCATCGAGCGGGAGGATGGGGTTATCGTCTCTTTCCGCGAGGGAGTCCCTGTCGAGTTCCGCCGCCCTGATTACACTCGCTGCGACCACTGCCACATTCGGCACCAGCGCAGCAAGGTTGTGGTGCTGACCAATGACGAAGGCGAGTTCATCCAGGTCGGCGCCACCTGCCTCAAGGACTTCTGTGGCGGGCGCATGGTGGAGTCCATGACCGTCGCTGAGCTGATCAGCGGGGTCGCGGAAGAAAACTGGGGATACGGCACTGTCAATGCATGGGATCTGGAGCTGGTGTTGGCTGCTACTCTCATGGAGATCGAGGCGACGGGCGGATACATCTCCCGCCGCCAGGTGCAGGAAAGGCTGAGCGCTTCCACTCTTGCGACTGCCGATGCGGTGTGCATCATCCTCATGGAGCGTATTGGCGAGGTGGTGGATCGCCTCCCCGAGTTCCGGGAGCGGATCGAGAAGATCATTGCCTGGGCGAAGGAGCAGGAGGATTCGCCCAACGATTTCCTTTACAGCCTGGCTCAACTGGCCAACGCTGAAGTGGTGCGCGTCAAGCGAATCGGACTCGCCTCCGCTATGGTCGCGGCCTACCAGCGGAACGTGGAGAATCAGGAGGCGTGCGGCGTCGAGGCGAAGTCCGAACATGTCGGCACCATTGGGAAGCGTTCGACCTTCCAGGTGACGATCATCAAGCGGTTCTGTGTCGAGACCCGGTTCGGTCTCTCCACTCGCTACATGATGCGGGACGAGAACGGCAACGTGCTGGGGTGGTGGGCTTCCCGCCCGCAGGGCTGGGAGGTCGGTGACAAGATGACCGTGGCGGGTACGGTCAAGGCTCACACCGAGTACAAGGGCGTCAAAATCACCGAGCTTAGCCGCGTCAAGAAGGTGTAAGTCGCATCCCCAAAAAAAGAAGCCCCGGCATCGACCGGGGCTTTTTTGTATGACGTAGGAATACTTGGATGCGGTACTCGGGTCATTAGGTAAGCTGGAAGGATAGTGGTACAGTCTTACCGGAACCTGCTAGTTCCAGACTCAACCCGATATGCACCGTGGGGCCTTCCTTCCGTACAGTGATAGCACTCACACGAGCGATTGCTGGATCGCCTTGGAAGGCTTCTTGTACGCTTTTCAAAATAGCGTTGGCGTCGGAATCAGCCGTCGATCCTCCAACAGAAACATCAATTCCGAAATCGTCATGGTGCAGCAGTGTACCTCGTTCCGTCGAAAGGCGAATGCGGGCGTTTTGGATGATGTTTTGAAGTCCGAACGCCAGCTTGCCTCCGCCGTCTGCACCAATGACAAGATCGTTGTTTTCCGTTAGAAGTAGATCGATTCCTCCAAGATCTAGAAGGTGATCGAAATCGTTGACTTCAGACGGCAGGGAAGCTCCATAGTCTTGTGGCGCTTCTTCCGAGGACGGAATGAAGAATACCATTTGGCTGTTGACTGTATTCGGCAAGAAAGTGTGCAAAGCTGCATTGTCAATCACGAGGAAGCGATCCAGGTCTGGCGCTCCATCGAGACTGATTTGGTAGTTGCCAGCTGAAATTTTGCGAATGCCCGTAATTCTTCGCTTCTCTTTGATTTGAGTTGCGGAGTACAACCAAACGACTTGTCCTTGGTAGAGATTGGTGTCGTCTTCAACGAAGACGTGGTTTCCAGAACCGTTCAAAACGAGCGGCTTGGAAAATCCTTCTTCGTCGATGTATGGTGCACGCAGTTTGTTCAGAGCAGCGATCTCCATCCATCTATTGGGATCGCCCAGGTAGCGCTGAGCAATTTGTTCAAGCGTGAATCCGTAAGGTACAGGGATAGCGATCTTGCTTCGCGGAACTTCGAAATCGATGCCGCTTTCTGCTGCCAATCCTGCAACGTATTCCAAAGATGTAGGTATGTCTTTGCGGTCAATTTGATCAGAGGCTGCTATCTCTTCGATGGCTGCAATAGCGGCTTGCAGCGCCCAAAGTACCTGCATTTCATCAGGAGTTGGTGTTCTGTCCGAAGCTGAACCACGCCCTTTACGTCCGTAGATCTGCTCGTAGATATCGTTTGATGCGCCGATCTTCCATGCAAAGTCATCGGCTGTTCTCTTCAACTCATTGCGAACATTAATGAGTTTGTCTCTACGATTCTGGTTCAGTTCTTCAACGTAGCGAATCGCCGCTTGCCCCAGAGGTCCAAAGGACAACGTAGAGAGCGGCATTTCCTCTAGCAGGTCTTCGATTTCTTCTCGGCTAAGAGTTGCGCCGCGAGTAGAGATGACGTCAACGATTGGGGTGAGATCAGCACCAGACTGCAAACCGCTGATTCCTTCTTCAATCTGCCGTAGCATATCTTCATATGCGTTGACAAATTGCTCTCGAATCGTATCTGGTAAGTCTCGCAATGTAATTACGATTTTGGCAGCGTTCTTGACAATCGCGCCAGCTTCACGCATGAGATTGGCAACTCGAATCGAATCTCCGATTGCGGCTTCAATAAGTCCAAGCCCTTGCCCAATAACAAGGCGAGCATCATCGAAGGCACGGTAGATCGTCCCCATGGCACTTTCGTCAAGTGCAGGAGGCGTGTAGGTAACTTCACTAGGACCATTGCCCTTCAGCTTGATTCGAGACCATGCCTTGAATCGCAGCGAGTACTGGTACTCATAAGGACTATTGGCGTCACGACGCAAATCAAAGGAAATTGGAGTTACGAGATAGACTGCGGAATCCTTCCAAATTGCTAGCGCTAGACGGACATCTCGATTGTCTTTGTTCAACTTCATGGCTGCGTAACCTTCTAGGAATTCACGCAGCAAATGAAATTGAGCATATCCAGTAGACATCTCTGGAATGCCGTCTTGGTTGTTCACGTCCTTGGTTAGTCCTGATTCGCTGGCATTATGTGTGTTGCTGGCGTACTTACCAAAAGCATTAGAAACCGCATTCACGAGGTTTTGGGTTGCTTCGATTGTTCCGCCGAACACCCCACCTGTAGCGGCGTTCAAGGCTGCCAGACTGCTTTCAGGAGCACGAGCGTTTGTTCTGCGAAAAGGAGCTACTCCGGTTGTTCCATCGAACGAAATGAAGCGCACTGGCGCACCAGCGTGCTCCTCAGTAATACCATCAAGGGTGATGTTGTTGAGCACAGCAAAGGGCAGTTGAATGCTCATGCTGCGCGGTGGAATTGGAAGGGTGAATGTACGGAGAGTATTGTACCCATCCTTAGCTTTCTTCACGATCAAGAGTTGGTACGGAAATTCCTTATTCCAGTTAGAAGGATCGATCTCCGTATGAACCCAACGATCTTGTGTTTCCCAACCATCCTTGTAATGGTTTTTGAGAACTTCTTCAAGCAATGCCATTGAGGTTACTCCGTATCCAATTTCTGAGAAATTGCATCACCCTTTGAAAGCGATCGATCGTGTTGACCAACAGCATCTTTGAGCACTAAAGCTGCTGTTTTGAGCGCTACAGCAGCGGGCTTCAAAGAAGAGAGCAGTGGTTCTGCTTGAACTGCATCACAGAATGTATTCACTGCATCCAAGAACGAACGCAGGGATTCATGCATTGTGTTGGCGGTTGTAAGATAATTCTGGGATGCACGCAGAACAGGTTCTCGCTTATTCGTATTCGCTCCAACCTCCATCTTGTCAGTAGCAACGGCTACGCGATCGGCTTTGATGCGGATTTGATCTTTCTGGAGCGTGATGGTTTCTCCTGATGCGGTTTGAACCATGAGGGAGCCAGTCGGTGCAATATGAAGTCTAGCTCCAATTTCTTTACCTTGCTTCACACTCCCATCGAGATTGGTTGGACCGCGCACCCAAAGGATAACAGATCCGTCGTCGTTGACTGAAAAATTACAGCCGTTGAATTCCCATTCAAAACGATGCCCGCTTCGCTGTACACCAAGCGAAGGATGTCGAGGAGATCCAATAATGTAAGCCTTGGATCCGTTTCCATTCTCGCACAGGATGAACACCATGCTACCTGCGCGCAGCGGATCGAAATCTTCGTCTTCTGGAATTTCGCTGGGGCGCAACGTGTACGACATGTAATCTGCACCGCTACCAAATAGCTCCATGATTGTGCAGTTAGGATATTCCGTTGTTGAATAGATACCGCTTGCTTCATCGAAGTGTGCGGCTACTACGCGATATTCGTGATGAATGCCACTAACGTTCTTTGGGTGTCCAGGAGGGTAGTGCTCCTTGACATAGCCAACACGCATTGCATAGTTGGCGAATCGCGCACCATACACTGCATTGTGTGATTGCTGGTTGGTGGCAAATCCAGACGAAATCACAGTTCCGTCACTAAGAACGATCGACATTCAAAACTCCTTACACAATCCGCTGATTAGACTGGAACTCTCGACCAGGTACAAAATCACCTTCAGGTAGAGGATAGATGTCCGGAAATTGCGCAGGATCGAGCGGCACTCCATTGCTTACATATAGGGTTGTGTGGAACGACTTCTTGCCAGACTCATCTACGCGGTACATTACATGATCCACTTGTTCAATGTGAAAGATCATTCCCTCGAATTCGATATTGTCACCTTCTGCAATCGGTTCTTGAATGCCTTTGACAGAAATGGTTCCGTTGTACTTGAGGTGTTGGTGAAAGAGCTGATCAGCTAGAAGGTTGGACCATAGATAACCGACAGTCTTGTTACGAGTGCTTTGCTTGTTTTCGGTATACTTCCGAACGATTTGTCCCAGTTCGGAATTCGTTGCACCAAACACTTTCTCGCCTGGTGTGTAGTTGGCGAAAATGGTGCTTTCAGGATNTACCGGCGTAGCAATTCGCCAAGCATCAGGAGCTTGGGAGTTCGGATCCAAGTAACGAACCTCGAAATGAAGATGCGGCCCTGTTGCACTACCCGTTTTGCCAGACAACCCAATAAATTCGCCAGCAGAGACTTCCTTGCCTTCAGGCGCATTTCTTCGCTGGAGATGAGCGTACAATGTGAAAACGATTTCGCCAGCCGGTCCAATTGCACCATGATCGATGACGATGTACTCACCCCAGCCATTGGGGTCCACTGCTGAGCGAACTACTTTTCCTGCGGCTGCTGCACCAATGGGAGTGCCTTCTGGTGCGCGAATATCTACTCCTTTGTGCGGACGAACCTCACCTGTTTTGGGATGGACTCGCTCTGCACTGAATTTGCTGGTAATGACCCGCCCTGTTGTGTGGGCGACTGCATTGGACGCAGATTCTACCGAATCGCTTACATCCGATTCCAGCGTGTTCCGCCGTTCTGCATCGACGAGATCGAGATAGTAAGACTGTACTGATACAATGTAAGGATGTAGTCCGTGTCTTTGGATGTCAGAGGGGTTGAGTGTAAAAAAGCCGTTCGCCATTGCAGCGTCGGCATGCATTTGCGCAATCCCTCCTTCACCCGTAATCAGCTGCACTTCGACGTAGTTCACTCGTTCAGCATCTGTGCGTCCAATGTTGGCATTGAGTACCCTGTCTGCACTAATCACCCATCTTGGAAGATTGGAGAAAGCCGTTGCAGGAATACGCCCTTCCGTTGCCTGACTACGCACATAAGCGTCTGTGTTGAACGGCTTCTGGCGCAAAATGAGATGAGGACGCAGCTTTCCATCTCGATTGGGTCGCAAGCAAGTGTACATCTCGTTGACTGCTGGGTTGATGTAGCTTGCCATGATGGACCAAACCGATACGTTGTTCCAAGGTGTCGGCACAGGGTTGAATACGCTTAGGATCTTGTTTGGCGTCCAAAGGCGATTCTTCAGTCTGCTTCCGCTCTTCTGTTGTGAATATCGATCATCGATAATTGGATAGTTGCTGTTTGCCTCGTATCGCTGAATACCAATCAAGCTGGTGATCAAATCGCCATACACGATTTGTCTGCCAATGTTCTCGATTCCGAAAATGTTTGCCACTTGTGACGGAATCGGAAATGAACGATTGGGCGACATAAGAGCAACACGTCGATCTTCTTGATTGGTACCAACTCCAAGGAACCCATCAAGCATCAGAGGAAGGATTTCATCGATGCGTTCCATATAGGGGCTGAGGGTTACCCTGTTGTAGAGTTCTCTGGCATTTGAAAATGCCATGACCAGCCAATCACTATTCCCTGAATGTGGAGTGATTCGCGGGTTGAAGTAAACTTTGGTGTCAAGTTCCGCGAAGGACGCTGCTGACAAACTTGCAAAGCGGTAGATCTTACCTGATTCTGGATCGCGACTGATTGTGCTTCGCACGCTTTTGACTCGTCCAAAGAACTTCAATCCGTTAGTGGCTTCTTTTCCTAAGCGAAGACGTTCAGACGTTTCATCAGCATCTTCTTGGTTGTCGAACATCCACACAAAGATCCAGTCCCCAGACGCTACAGCGGAATTCACTTCGTTGTGCGGATCCGTGAACGTAGCAGTCATTCCCTTGAGATGTGACCGCTTGCTGTTCGTTACATGGACCTGCTGCAATAGATGTTGAAGCTCCACAACCGTACATTCGTTGTCGAGGTCGTATGGCTTGAGTTTACGGAAGTCCCAAAGGTTCTTTCGGTTGTACGACAGCACTGCAACTACTGCGGCAGGAGAGGTTTGCAAACTATCGCTACCGTGTTGAGATCCAACCATGAACCGGGATGTAAAAAGCTGTGTAGCCATTAATCGTTACCTTTGTCCAACGTTAGGAGTTGTCGAGATCCACGGAGGAGTATGCTCACGAAAGAACCCGCCTGCTCCAAACCAAGTTGTGCTAGGGCTGCCAGATATTCTGGGGGTTGAACCACTAGATACTTGATCGATACTAGCCTTGAACGCTTCAACGATCTGGGGAAGTACTTGACCTAAGACGACCCCTAGCTCTTCAAACGATGCACGAGTAAGTCCGATGTTCTCGAACTGCTTACGCTGCTCCTCATTCAGTTCACGCAGCGCTTGGGCGGCTCGCTGAGACCCAGTTTGAATGGATGCAATGGTTTCCCGAGCTGAAATGATCTCATCAGAGATTGCAACACGCCCAAAGATCCCGGCTCTGGAATCATCGGTTAGATCAGCCATTGCCCCAGTGGCTTTAGGACGACCGCGTGAATAAATATCTAGAGATGCAACGCCTCGGAGGTGATCTCCAAGTTGCAGCCCTCGCATGATCTGCATCCTAGGATCGGACGACGCCCAAGAAGCCCAATCACCGGACTCCTTACCTCGGATCATTCGAACAGCTTCGTCGTAGGTGGCGACTCCTGAGTACACGTCCGCCCAATCTGCTTCTCGAATGTAGGAACGCAAAGCAGACTGGAACTCTTGCATTCCCATGCCAGATGCACGGAACACAGCCCACAACCGATGGTTGGGGGCAAGCTGATTCATGTCTTCAGCTGCTTTGAGCAGGTCTGTGCGAGAGGTTTGGGTGATAGCGCTCTTGAGCAGATAGTCATCAAGTCCGGTACCTGCGAATGCGCGGTTCGCACCTTCCCAGCGCAGTACTCGTTCCAGCCCGCTTCGACCGCCTGATTCATAGATTTGGTCGATTGCTTGGCTGGCGGACATTGTAGCCTGTACGCCTGCCAGTCCTTCTGTGCTCAGTCGCCCAGTAGCAACGGACGAAAGCATTGCAGCAATGGATGCTCCGCCGCCGGATACACCGCCTGATGTGCGGTTGACAGCTATGATCGTGCGAGCAAGCTCTTCGAGGAACCGAGAGTCTTCCAGTCCTTGCGCAAAGGCTTCTCCCATGATTTGGGCAGTCTGCTTTTGCGCAAGGGTTACATTGCCACTTGCTCCAATTGCGAGAGAGCCAAAAAGCTGTGCAGCAGTTCCTTGCCCGATACCTCGAAAGCCAAGCCCTGCAATGGTGCGCAGCGCTTCATCGGTGGTTGCAACTCTAGCACCTGCAACACCCCACACAGATTGAGCAGCTGCGAAGTTGCCTGCTTCACCGCCAAGTCCGTAGACGCGGTTGCGAATTGCATCAAATCCACTACCTAGCAAGCGATTTTGCTGCGCACGCGCCATTGCTTGATCAAAGAATGACTGAGTGTATTGGGCGCGTACAGGATCAGCCGCTTCAGCTTGCTGGTATGCTTGAGCTGTTCGCTCCCTCCGAATTGTCTCGTACTCCAGTTCGCCTAGTCGTCTAGCCTCAGGAGCTCCAAGGGTGAAGAGTCGATACGATCTTTGCGCGTTTTCGTATGCGAGTCGATCTTCGAGGCGTCCAGATCTTTCCCATTTTTCACGCGCGGCTTCGACCTTAGCTCTTTCATGAGCGAATGCGCGGATGCGAGCTTCACGGTTCCAGAATTTGATGCCATCGAAGAGCCCGCGCTTTGCCATTAACTCGCCTTCGATAGCTCCTGCGCTAGAAAATTGATCTACTTCACTCCGCACTTGTTCATCTGCGAGAGCTGATGCGGCTCCGTATCTCCTACCAGCAACGAGCCCTTGTCGAGTAGCAGCTAGAGTTTGTCCACGAACAGTAGTGGTTAGCGGTCGAGTGTGAACATCCCAGCGATAAGCGCCTCCGGCTTGAGCGATTGCATGAAGGAGTTGTCCCCCTGCATAAACGGCCCCTGCAATTCCAAGAAGACGCGCAAGTCCGGCTCTCGTGAAAAGCCCTCCGCCTGGACCACCAAGCTTTCCAAGCATGTCCAGTTGCTCCATCGCTGCACCGCGTTGCAATGTTTGCTGCATGATCTGCTGTTCACGCAACGCAACGCGGCTCTGGGCATGCATTTTGGTTTTGTCATCGGTTGCTTCGGCAAGCCGCTTTTTCCAGCGTTCGAGAGATTCCTGAGTTTTCTGGAGTTTCTTGTCAAGCTCGCTTAGATCCTTGATCTGCTGCTTGATAGCTTTCTCGTTGAACTCTTGAAAGACTTTGAGGGTGTCTTTGGTAAGGACACCCATCTTCTTGAGTTCTTCTTGATGCTTGACAACGACCTTTGCAAGGCTCGCAAATCCGCCATCCTTCTGCCCAGTGTCTACTTGGCGGAAGATCTTACCTAGTTCACCAGCTTCTCTGTTGATGCTCGCAAGAGCCTTCTTGATCTCTTCTGCTCCGCGAACATCCCCTTTTAGCGAAATCTTTAATTCCTTGCTAACTTCCGTCATAGCTTATCACTTTCTGGGTCTAGGTCGTCAAAGGACAGCGAGAATTCGTCTTGGGGTAGAGGGACCACCCGTTGTTCTTTCTTCTTGGTTTGTTCTTCCTCGAGCTGTCGTGCCTCAGCAAGTACTTCTTGGAAGAAGGCTTCATCATCTGCTTCGCGCGCGTCTTGTTCAGCTTGTTCTTTCTCAGGAGATGCGAAGATCCTGTTCAGTTCTTCGAACAATTCCGAAGGCTCCATTGCGTCGTACTTCTCTTCGAAATACACCCGAAGCAGTTCTTCGACTGGCAAATCATAAACTTGATGCAAGGGAGTGTGGAACGTCTTGGAATACCACCGCATGATGTACCGCAAGCGGTAATCGATGCTCTTTTTCTCTTCGGGAGCCAGTGCATCCCGAAGAGCTATAAGGCGAATGGAGTCGAATACCCCAAGTTCCTTATCCTTGGTTTTCATCGTGGATCTTCTTGAGATCGTCGAGGGCTTTATCTCCCTTTTCCTGTAGTTCTTTTAGTGCCTCCTTTTCGATACGCATGACTTCCTGATAGACTTCGGCAATTACGTTGTCGTCTACAAGATCCAGTCCGTTACCATTGTCCTTCCACCAACCAGGAGCATCTACGATGCGCACTGCAAGTTGAGAAAACATAAACGACTGGATCTTGGCAGCTTCGGAAGCGTGCTCTGCATCGGGGCCAAGGAGTTCGCGCCGAATCTTGTCCTGAAGCAATTCATCGCGGAAAGAGAGATGAGGCTTGGCACTAAACTTGCCTTTAAATGTCTCCCCTGTGACGTTGCCAACAACAGAAATAGTGAAAGGTACGTACAAATTCGCCATAATCCCAATTCTCCTAAAGGTCCTTATCCGCCGCTTACGGCGTATTTTGCTAATTGGTAGATTGTTGCTTGACAAGCATGCAAGGAAGCGCTAGACTACCAGAGCGGAGATACGCTCTACTTCAAGGCTGAGGTGCTTGGCGAGGATCGTACCGGACCCTGCACCATGACCGTGACCGTGACGGACCCACATGGAGCCTCCACGGTCCATTCGGTGCATTTCGATACCCTTGAAGTGCAGCCGACCGACGAACTCTGATTCGAACTTCGGCCAAGAGCCCCGTCCAGCAACGGGGCTCTCTTTTTGGCTTGACGACTTAGCGGGATCCCCCTATACTTCCCGCATACTCAAGGAGAATGTCATGACCATGCTCAAGGTACGATACGGATTCCTGAACAGTCAGTGGGCTGACGAAGACGGTAGTGCAGCTGTGATCACAATCGACAAGGATAGGTTCGAGGCGTCCATCCAGGAGCATCGAACCGAAGCTGAGCAGGCAAAGGGCCAGAACTCCCTTCTGCCTGGCACCACTGTTCAGGTTGAGGAAATCGAAAATGGGGTAGAAATCACGCAGATCTATAGCGCCATCTCGGAGAGGGAGGCGAGGCGGATCGAGCAGGAGGAGGAGGTATACGGCGTAGGACGGCTCTTCGTCTATCGCCATGGAGAAATGCAAATCCCGTACCTGTGCCATACGATTTGGTACGTGATTGAAGAGGAGCTGCCATGAGCACGTATGCTGAGGAACTGATCCGCGCCTACAGGGAGTCTGGCGCAGATCGCCCTGAAGAGTCAAGCGATCCCCGAATCGTAGCGGGCTACCTCCTGACCCAGCACAAGTCCCATTGGGACGCCCTCCGAGCTTTTTCCCAGGAGCACGCGGAGGTCGTCAACGCCCCAAAGATCGTCAGAACTGCGGACGATGAGCGGGTCTTGGCCATTTACCGCCATCTTCAACTTGCGGCAGCGCCGTAGATTAGGCGGGACAGCAAAAAGGGCTTGACCGGAATTCTGGGACGGATTATATAGGTAGCGTCAACAGCGCTACGGCGCATTCCAAGGAGGAATCGACATGGAGTTCGGCAAGGTGATGATGACGGACAATTCGTTCCTGGTGCAGTCGGAGCGCCGCCCCTCGATCGAAGGCGTGTCGGTTCCGGTGCCCGAGTTTGTGACCAGCCGAGAGGCTATGGAGCGGGCAGGGCTCAACTGGCGGGTCGAGACGCGCCCGATTTTCTTGGCGGATGGCAAGGCGATTCCGGAGTACAGGTCGGTCGTACGCACCGATACCGGCGAACCGCTCGGTATTGTCAAGCAAACCTACAAGGTTTTGCAGAACGAGGAGTGCTTTGATATCTGCGACGAGATCGCGGGTGAGGGCGGTGCAAAGTTTGAGGCAGCTGGCTCGCTCAATGGCGGGCGAACGGTGTTCGCGGTCATGAAGATGCCCGAGAAGATCGTTCTTCCCGGCGATGATGTGGTGGAGCGGAAGCTGCTGTTTCTGACCAGCCATGACGGTACCTCGATGACTCGGATGATCCCCTTTACGTGGCGTTTGTTCTGTGCCAATCAGTTTGGTGGGATCATCGGCAAGGGGAAGAAGGATGGGATCGCGGTGCGCCATACGCGCAATGCTCAGCAGCGGCTTCGGCAGGCGAGTGAGATGCTGGGGCTCGCCAACAACTACTTCCGCGATTTTGCGCAGGCTGCGCAGGTCCTTCAGCGGACGCCCTTCCTGACCAAAGATATGGAAGAGTTCGCCAAGCAGATCTTCCCGGCACCCAATGAGAGCGCTGTCCATACGAGGACGAAGAACAACCGGGAGCTTCTGATCCGGCTTTTCGAGGAAGGGGCGGGGCAGAAGGGCAACGCCAAGGCGTACGGCACTGCTTGGGGCGCCTTTCATGCCGTCACCGAGTATGTGGATCACTACCGCAATACTCGCTCGAAGGACCTGGATATGCGAGAGGAGCTGCGCTTCAAGAGCGCTTGGTTCGAGTCCGGGGCCGAACTCAAGCAGAAGGCTTTCGATCTTCTGATGGAGAAGGTGAACTGATCTAATAGTTCTGTTTACCTCTTGACACTTAAGCCCGCCGTTTGGCGGGCTTTTTTTATGCTCAGCTGTAGATTTTTAAAATTTGCATTAGAAGCACAAGGGCCATTTCGCACGATTCTCCTTGACTTTCTTACGCACACCTAGTAGGCTAGCGGTCGTTCGATCGCTTGCTTGCTTGGGGTATGCGGGGATGTCTGATCCATGCGCTACTACTCTTTTGCAGCAGGTGATTGTGGCAATTAGAGTGGAGGGAATTGGTGGATAACAGTCCTTGGGCTCAGCTGTACGAGAACCGAAGCCGCCTTCCTGCCGAGGAAGCAGCAGCAATTGCCTCATTCGTATTTGCAAAGGTACATCCTCCTACACTCGCCAGGTGCAAGGTCGATGTAGTAGACGGCAGCTGGTACAGGATTGGAGGCTTGGCTTTTGCGGCTGGGCGCCACCCCAAGCACGTAACGATGGCGCCTTGGCAGCGGTACTACATACGCATCACCGTAGGAACAGATCTCCACTATCCATACACCTGGGAGTATCGGAAACGGGCGGGATCTAGCGTTTTCACAGGGTGGGACGAAGAGTTTTGTTACCTTTTGGCGCACGAGACTTGTCACGCTATGCAGTTCGACAAAGCAGCTGGATTTGGCAGAACTCGGCATTACGAAGTAGAAGCCGAAAAGTATGCACAGTCAGTCCTGCGTTCTTATCGTGAGCAGGACATCAAAAATCTGCTTCCTATTTACCTGCCTCCGATGGCGGCGATCAAGGAGGTGCGCAATGTCTCCTGAGAGACTCGCTGTCGAGACTGCGAGACGGAGCAAGCATCCTTTGTGGAAGCTGGGAGCGGTCCTGGTAAGTCCACGAGACGGTATCCTGGACGCCAAGAGCAACCTGCCTTCGTGGCCCGGCTATGGAGGTATTTGCGCCGAGGAAAGGATCCTGCGTCATCCTCCGCGAGCTGCGCGGGGTGGCTCGATTCTGTACGTGGCACGTGTTCGGCGCGTAGACGGCAAGCCCGCAATCGCCCGTCCATGCCCTAAGTGCCAGCGGATTATCGAGCGATCTGGGGTGCGAGAAGTCTACTATACTGACGAATATGGGGAGTGGCAAAGGATGCCTATCCGCTAGCACATGAGCTACTAGGGTATTAGGATCCCCTCGTGCTGCGAGGCGGATTATGGCTACCCGCAAATGGATTGTAGTCCCCCGAGGAAAAGGGTACATGCTAGGGCTCCAAATCGAAGATGTCACGCTGTGGGTAGAGCCTACCGATTACGAGAATGGCGACCCAATTGAGGATATCCGCCATTACGTATCCACATTTGGGAGCCCAGGCGACATTTTCGAAGATGTTGATGGCACTTACATCTTAGGAGAAAGGAGTAGAGAGTGACTTGACCCTCGATGCGCAGTTTGTTAGAATGGGGAACCATGCAAAACTGATGATTCGAGATCAAAATCGATGAAATTTGAGTAGTTAAATGCAAAATCAATGAACGAAAAGGAGAATGCAATGAAGAAGCTGGTACTGGGTGTTTTGCTGGCCATTGGACTGATGGGATGTCAGCGGTATTCCGCTTACGAGATCGTTGGGGTGTCGTCTGATGAGGAGCTTGCCGCGATTGGACGGCGGGGATGTCAGATCGTCCATGCTCGTTGGGTGCGGTTCACCAATAACCTCCACGGCATGTATGACAAGTGGGGATATGAGCTTATCGTCAGGTGTCCGTAATATGGAACCTCGATACTGTCCCAATTGTGGATGCGACTTTCAGGAGGAAGTCCCGGAGCATCTCCGGGACTTCTACGGCGGCAAACAGTACATCAACAGCAAGGTGTGGGGTTACTACGATATGTCGAAGGATCGCGTAACCCATTGGTACTGCCCCGAATGTCAACACCAGTGGGAAAGAGATTAGTATGCGCGGGTTAATTTGGCGAGATAACACATGCAATACTTGGCGAATGTCGTTGATTCCCCGATTGGGGGTTTGGTTCTCTTTCTCTCCCTTGTTCTTCCGGGGAAACGACGGCAAGCTCCGCTTTGAGAACTTCACCCTGTTCTGCGTAGATCTCTCACATCAAGACTATCGGAATGTGTGGGAGCTACGGCTCGTTGTGTTCAATTTTCTTTTGTCCATTGAGTGGTATTACGGCAAGGACAAAACTGTACTATTCGATCGCTATGAATGTAGCGATCCTTAAATTGGAGTTAGTTCATCATGATTGATCTGAATGACGAGAATTTTGAGAAGCATATACAAGGCGTGAAGACGCCTGTGGTAATTGGATTTTACGCCCAATGGTGCGCCCCTTGTAAGCGGATCAAGCCTGCGGTGGAGCGCATCCAAGCAGATGTAGGGGATAGCGTCATGTTCGTCCGAGTGGACGTAGACGAGGCGCCGAACATGCTTGCCAAGTACGGAGTACGCAGTGTGCCAACGCACATCCTCCTGGTCGATGGAGAAGAAGTTGCGCGGCTCACTGGAGGAACCGAGGCAGATCTTCGCAAAATGATCCTTTCAGCGCTTGACAAGTGATGGCTGTAGTGCTACAAAGGGGCATCCTTTGTAGCACTTTCTTTATTCGACTCGGCGAACTGAATAGCTTCCTTTCAGACTGAATACCAACTGAATATCATTGGACAGAAGATTTAGGTCTATGAGCAAGCGTATTGCATACATTCTTCGAGGACTGCCTGGTAGCGGTAAGTCTACGATTGCGCGCGAGCTGGCTGCGAAAGCGGATGCCGTTATCTGCTCTACCGATAACTACTTCTATGATGCGGATGGAAATTACACATTCGCTCCCGATCTTCTGTCTGTGAACCACAAGAAGAATAAAGAGGAGTTTGAAAGGGCTTGCAAGCTTGGTCGCGAAGTCGTGATCTGCGACAACACCAATACTCGCAAGTGGGAGTACGACTATTACGTTAAGGTTGCCGAGCAATACGGATACCAGGTCCACATCCTGATTGTGGGGAACCCCAAGGATCCGGCGCATGTGGAGGAGTGTATCAAACGCAACATTCACGGCGTGCCTGCGGAAACCATTCGTCGGATGTCGGATCGTTTCGAGCTTTGATGTGAAGGGACCTTGTATTTGCATGGCCAGACGATGAAGCCCCTTCGGTAGAAATTAGGGGAGATTGACACTCTGAGCCCAAAGAAAGGAGATACCGAAAATGAGTGAGTGGCATCCAAGAGTTGTACGTCTAACTTCCGAAAATGTCAGGAAGCATGACAACGCAGACAAACTGTCCGTTGCAGACATCGATGGATTTCCCGTTGTTTTTGCAACGACGGAATTTGAAGTTCCTGGGCTAGCCGCATACATTCCGGAAGACACTGTATTGCCGGATGGTACGGTAATCACTTCCAAGAAGATTCGAGGAATTTGGTCGATTGGTATGCTTCACCCGCTACCCAAGGGTGATTGGAAGGAAGGTGACTCTGTTGTAAAAGCTCTTGGACTCAAGAAGCGTGAGGAAGCGGATACCAAGCTGTCAAGGGACGGCGAAGATGAGTCGTGCCCCTTTGATTTCCCGAAGTACACCGATATAGAGTCATACAACAAATACGGATATAGAAACGTAGAAGTTAATGACGGTGTTCGTCGTTACGAGCGAGTTTCTCGATTCAAAGACATGGATGTTGTGGTTACTGAGAAGATCCATGGCGCAAACGCTCGCTATGTCTACAAAGATGGACGCCTGTGGGTTGGCAGCAGAGAAAAAGTCAAGGGAAAGAGCCCGGACTCTATTTGGTGGAAAGCTGCTGAGTACCACAAATTGGAGGAGAAGCTAAAGCAGCTTCCCAACGTGGTGCTGTTTGGTGAGGTGTACGGAGGCGTTCAGAACCTTCGCTACGATCTAGGTCGTGAGGTTCGTTTTCGAGCATTTGACATGTTCGACTTAACGACCGGACGATATCTCGATTTTCAGGATTTTCGGGAGCGTTGTGTGCAACTGGACATTCCCATGGTTCCAATTCTGTATGAAGGACCGTGGACTCCCGATATTGAAGAGCTGTGCGATGGACAGTCAGCGATTGCCAGCCATCATCGAGAGGGCTTTGTGATCAAGCCCGTTGTTGAGCAGTTTGACGATCGCATTGGACGACTGATTCTTAAGTCAATCGGTAACGAATATCGTCAGAACAAGCACAAGGCGCTGACGAAGGAGAATAAGCTTAATCAGGCTAAGAATGAGATTAAGCGACTCAATTCCTTGCTAGAGCTTTACAGAAAGCTTGCCGATGAAGCTCGAACTTTCGTTGAGCGGTGCGAACGCGGTGAGGTAAGAAGCGTCCGCACATACAACGCATTCAAGACGTGCTTGCAAGCTGTGGACGAGTTTGAACAAGCCAATCGTATTCAGGAAAAAAATGAGCAATGATCAATAAACTTATGATCATTTGACGAGATAACAACAACGAACAAGGAGTATTGTATGCTTACGCATCAAAAGTTTGCGTTGGATGATAAAGTAATCATGGAACTAAAGCGCCGCATTGAAGCGCTTGAGGAAAGCGCGGGAGGCGGGAGCGATCTCGCAAATCGGGTTGAGGCGCTTGAGCTGGCTTTGGCTCAGAAAGCCGATACCTCCTATGTCAATACGGAGCTGGGGAAAAAGGTAAATACAACCACTTTCAACACCGAACTCGGCAAGAAAGCCGATACCTCTTACGTCAATACTGAACTTGGTAAGAAAGCGAACGCTTCTGATCTTGCTGATCTTGAAGCACGAGTAGCGGCACTTGAGGAGGCAAATCAGTAATGGACGAGCATATCAAACCAATCTATCCGACAACTACAGTCAAGATCAAGCGCCTCGACCCCGGTCTGCCTCTTCCATCTTATGCAAAGTCGGGAGATGCAGGGGTGGATCTGCACGCGACTAAGGATGTTATTGTTCATCCTATGGATCGGGCACTGATTCCTACTGGAATTGCAATCCAGCTTCCGCGGGGCGTTGAAGCACAGGTTCGCAGTCGTTCGGGGCTAGCTCTCAAGAAGGGTATTTTCGTCCTGAATAGCCCTGGAACAATTGATAGTGGGTATACAGGCGAGATTGGAGTAATTCTCTTCAACACCACCAACGAGCCATTTAGTGTGAAACGCGGCGATCGAATCGCTCAGCTTGTGTTTTCTCCGGTTTATCAAGCAGAGTTCAAAGAGGTTGATGAGCTGGAAGAGACTGAGCGCGGCGGTGGTGGATTTGGATCAACTGGAGTCTAATGTGAAGTCATTTGATTATGCAAAAGAACAAGCAGTTGCTGCTGAGTGGCGGGACGCTCCTGTAATTGTTTATCATCCGTCTCGATAATTCTTCCGCTATACATTGGGTAGCCGCTTCGCAGCAGTGGAGCGGCTACACACTTTCTAGGAGGCTTTATGAGATCGCTGGGTACGGTAAGATCTCTAGATGAAGCGGTAAAAGAAGCTCAAATTGAGTACCAACTTACTCAAAACATCGAGCTTGAATTCCCGACCCTTATGAAGAACCTTGGACCAGACAGCGATCTAGCTTCGATAGGGTTGGCGATCAGTTCTAGCCTCATCAATGACGCTGAAGGAAATAATGCTGCAATGATGGTAATCACCTTTCCGTATCCCGGTCCTGTTGTTGGCCTGGATTTGGATGGTGTTGTGCTGGACGAAGTGCGTGGTGAGCCGGTAAACCCAGAACACCAAAAAGACTGGAATGAGCTTGTTAGTAATTTTGAAAGCTGGTATAATGTTAATACATCTAAGGGTACACACCTAGTAGGGCTTCTTAAGGAGGGAGTTACTCCCAACAATTTCATGGACAATCCACTGCTAGATCCCAAGCATGTAACGTTTTCGAAAATGCGCCAGAAGTGGCGTCTACGTGTATCTCACGGTGTCAAGCCTGGTTCGAAATACGGCGATCTACAAATGGGATCGATGTATGGATCGCTGAACAGCAAGCTCAGTGGTATTCGCGATTTTCATTGGTTCCTTATTAGACACTTCTGTGGTGTGAAGTTGTCTATTGTCCCAAATCCTTTTTAGTGCTATGCAGAAGCAGAATAGTGGTGAACGACAAGAAATTCTTGTCTGGACAGATGGCTCATCTCACGCCAAAGGCGGATTGCCAATCGGATGGGGGTTCGTCCTTACGCTAGACAACTACCCAATTGACGCCAACTACGGAGGCAAGACACGCGGCACCAATAATGAAGCAGAATTAACAGCTGCCATTCAAGGACTTCAAGCAGTCAAAGAACGGATGGAGAAATTCCCTGAGCTAAAAAAGTGCCAAGTAGTGCTTGTCTCTGATAGTCAGTACGTCCTTGGGCTTGCTAGTGGAAAATACACTCCCTCCAAGAATGTGTCGCTTGCAAAGAAGGTAAGAGCATTGGCTAAGGAATTAAATGTGAAAACCCGCTGGGTCAAAGGACACAGCGGGGTTATTTGGAATGATCGTGTTGATTCACTAGCTAAGCGGGGGAAAGAGATGGCTAGTCGCCAGAGAGAAACTGAATCAACATAGGGATTGCCTGGGATACTGCTGCACCGACCAAAAGAAGCACGATTTTGCGGTACACGTCATTCCAGGCACTCTTTTCCTTCTTCTGGTCTTCGAGGACTTCGATGCGCTCAGAGTTGTTGTCTACCCGCCCCTTCAAATCAACTACCTCTTGTTTGATTTCATCGACTTTTTCAACAATTCGTTCCACCGCCCCATCCACCTTTGAGTCGATTTTGTCGTTGATACTTTCTTCGAGCCGTTGCACCTGATCTTCAAGACGTAGAAATCTCTGGTTTACTCCTGCTTCCATTTTCTCTACCTGATCTTTAAAAGACTTCTGATATGCAACGGTCGCAGCCTGGACAGATTCCTGGTGTCGAACGACTTCTTCAAGTTTCTGTAACCGTTTCTCGTGAATTTCAAGCCATGCAAGCGGCGAAGGAGTACTATGCATCTTTACGGCCTCCTTCGGACGCATTCCGACGAATCACATAACCAGTTACAACGGTCAGTAGTGCAGGAATGGTTTCCCACTCGAATCCAGGTACACGAATGGTGCCGCTCAGGATCGGAGTTGTAAAGGTAAATTCGGAACCTGCAAACATACCAACGACAGCATTTAGAGCGATGACAATAGAAAATAACCAGACCAGCGTAAACATGCCGTCTGGACGACCTGCGGAATTGCGGATGAGGTAGGGCGGGCACTTTTCCATTTAAGTTAACCCTCAACTAGTGTTACTAAGGACTAGATTGTTGTTGTCCAACTCGAAAACTCACTGGAAGCGAACGAAATGGCTAATCCAACTATTTGTACTATTACGGATTGTGAGAATATTTCTGAAGCTGGCACTTATCCGGCTGTATGCGCCAGTCACGCAGCTATCCTAGCTCCCAGTTGGCCTCTTGATCCTCGGAAGGTCCTAGCTTGGGTGCGGGCTGAGAGGGAGCGGTTTTGTGGCGATTCAGACGTTACAGATATGGAGAGATGTCCTGGCTGTGGGACTTATGTCGTTTCTTCTTGCGCATGCCCCAAATGTGTGGTAGGAAAAGAGCATGAGAGTTCTAGCGATAGCGGTGATGATTCTAACGACAGTAGCTTGTAGACGGGAAGAGCCCGAGCGGCCACCTATTCCTGATGTTCTGTCAGATGTCGAGGAGCTGGAAGCTAGGTTCTACCATTCCGTCAGCATTGTAAAAAAGTGGGAATTTTTGGGTGAAAGAGCCAAACAGGCGATTCCGATTGCGTGTGAAGGCATCAAAGATTCCTACTACCGGCGAGACATTGTTACAAGACGTCCGGTTTCCGAGTATGTCGTAAAATATGTCAATCGACACGCTAGACAGTACAGTGCAAATCAGACGCTAGAGGATAGATAGACGACAACCTCAAATGAAATGCAGAGCCATATCACAGACGCAGTGATCAGGATCAAATTCAAAGTAGTTGACAAGGGACCGTAGTACATTACAATTGCTATAGTACGTTAGCAGTACCAACCAACCAACCAACACAGAAAGAGGAAAAGTATGAAGAAAAGTATGAAGACCACCAAAAACGTTGCTCGTACCACCCCCACCAACCAACACGGAAAGAGGAAAAGCATGAAGACCATCAAGAACGTTGCTCGTACCATCCCCACCAACTTTTACGGCGGCAAGGAGGTCACGCCTCATGACAGCCGCTTTATCGAGACGCTGCGTCGTCAGCTGCGCAAGAGCGGCATGACCATGGCCGAGGCTTCGCGGAAGGCGGGCGCCACGGAGAGCTACCTCAAGAAGATCCTCTCCTACCACTCTCGCCCCAGCTATCT